>Ga0116159_1000530_pt1 | contig 43604 bp, 47 predicted proteins | sample AD_JPNAS1_MetaG_FD_89878 | JGI IMG/M metagenome (GOLD analysis project Ga0116159, IMG submission 89878) | Active sludge microbial communities of municipal wastewater-treating anaerobic digesters from Japan - AD_JPNAS1_MetaG | ecosystem: Engineered > Bioreactor > Anaerobic > Digestate | place...
AGCTGCTCGAGTACCTGTGCGAGCAATCCGTCGCGGCCTGCGAGCGCGAGCTTGCGCAGGGCTACGTCACCGTGCGCGGGTGTCGCGTGGGTATTTCCGGCAAGGCGGTCGCGCGGGATGGGGCCATCGCGCGCTATGCGCACGTGACGGGTTTCAATTTGCGCGTCGCGCGCGAGGTGCGCGGCTGCGCGGAGCCCGTGATGAACGAGATCTACGACGGCGAAGGCGGCGTGAACAGCGTGCTCGTGCTGTCCGCTCCGGGCGCGGGGAAGACGACGCTTTTGCGCGACGCGGCGCGTATCCTCTCGGACGGCTGGCGGGACGAGCGCGGCAGGAAGGTCTGCGTCGCAGACGAGCGGGGCGAGCTCGCGGGAACGTATCTCGGGCAGGCGAGCTTCGATCTGGGCTGCCGCACGGACGTGACGGACGGCTGCATGAAGTCGGAGGCGATGCGCCAGATGATACGCAGCATGTCGCCCGAGGTGCTCGTGACGGACGAGATCGGCTCGGACGAGGATGCCGAGGCCGTCATGCTCGCCGCGGCGTCGGGCGTGGCCGTGCTCGCGAGCGCCCACGCGCGCGACGAGCGGGACGCCATGCGAAAGCCGCACCTCAAAAAGCTCGCCGAGTCCGGCAGCTTCGATAAGTTCCTGGTTCTGCGCCGCGAGGGGGAGAAGGCGCGCATCCGCGCGGCGCGCTTTCAAGCGCCGTGAGGGCGGCGTTCGCGCTCGCCCTGTTCCTCGCCTGCGCGTGGTTCGGCGCGAGAAAGCGCGCGCGGCTCGACGCGCGGCTCGCCGCGATCGCGGCGTTCGGCGCGGACATACGAAGGCTTCGGGACATCATGGAGCTTTCGCCCATGCCCGTCGCCGAGGCCGCGGGAAGGCTCAAAAGCGAGATCTGGGAGCGCTTCTCGCGGGAGGTGGGGAACGCGAACGCGCGGATGGCCTGGGAAAAGGCGCTCGACGAATCCCCCGAGTACGCCGAGGACCGGGAGCTGGTCGCGGGCTTCGCGGACGCCCTGCGCGCCGGGGAGATGCGCGCGCAGCTCAACGCGCTCGAGCTTCTCATGCGGGAAGTCGAGGAAAAAAGGCTCTCCCTCTCGGCGGAGCTCGAGAAGAAGGGCAGGGTGTACTCCTCGCTTGGCGTGCTGCTCGGGCTGTCGCTCGCCCTGCTTGTGATATAGGAGGCGTAAAAATATGGATATTGCCATCGTCATTAAAATCGCGGGGATCGGCATACTGGTCGCGATCATCTGCCAGCTTCTCAAGCAGACCGGGCGGGACGACATGGCCATGCTCGCGGCGGTCGCGGGGCTCGTGATCACCCTCGCGATGATCGTGAACCTGATCGCGACGCTCTTCGAGAACGTCAAGAGCATATTCGGCTTGTACTGAGCATATGAGCGCGCTCAAGATCGCGGGCTTTGCCATTGCGGCTTCGGCGGCCGCGCTGACGGTTCGCTCCTACAAGCCGGAGCTCGGCATGCAGATCGGCGTCGCGACGGGGCTGATGCTGCTGCTCTACGCGCTCGGCGAGGTGGGCGGCGTATTTGCGGAGCTATCGGAATACGTCGAGGGCTTCGGCATCCCCGCGGAATACATCGCCGCTATGCTCAAGGTCACGGGCATCGTCTACCTCGTCCAGTTCGCGGCGGAAACGTGCCGCGATTCGGGCGAGGGGGCGATCGCGGCGAAAACGGAGCTCGCCGGCCGCGTGATGATACTCGTCGTATGCCTGCCCGTCATCAAGACGGTGTTTGAACTGATCTCGACCGTTGCCGGAGGCGTCCAGTGAGCGACATCGACCTGAGCGGGATCGGCGAACTCGACCTCGGCGCGTGGGAAGCGATTTGGCAAAGCTTCTCCGGCTCCGCGCGGCTCGGCTTCTCGAATGTGCGGCAGTTGATCGCCTCGCTGGCTTCCGGCTCCGGCGGGATCTCCGCCGAGTCGCTGCTCGATACCGTCAAGCAGCTCGCGCTCGCGGCGTTCCGGGAATCGTTCGCCTCGTACGCGGCGCTCATCGCCGTGGCCGTGCTCGCGTCGCTCATGGGCGTCATATCGAAGGAGAAGGACGGCATAGGCAGCGCGGCGGGCTTTTTGTGCTTCGGCATGAGCGCGGCGCTCGTCGCCTACAACCTCACGCGCATCATCGCGCTGACCGCCTCCTCCATCGACGCGCTCTCGAAGTGCATGGAAGCCGTCACGCCCGTGATGAGCGCGGCGCTCGCGGCGACGGGGAGCGCGGCGTCCGGCACGCTCATGCAGCCGCTGACGGCGTTTTTGAGCCTCGGCGTGGCGGGCGTGTTCAAGAACCTCGTTCTGCCTCTCGTCGGCGCCGCGGGCATGGCCTCCATGCTCGGGGTGCTCAGCGAAAGCGGCAGCCTCGAGCACATGTTCGGCTTTTTCAAATCCGCGGTAAAATGGATCGTCGGCGCGGTATTTACCGTGTATTTCGGCGTAGTATCTATACAGGGGATCACCGTCGCCCGCGCGGACAGCATCGCGGTGCGGACCGCGCGCTACGCGCTCGACAAGTCCGTCCCCATCGTGGGCGGAGCGGTATCCGGCACGCTCGACACGCTGCTGGCGAGCGCGTCGCTCATCAAGAACGCCGCCGGGGCCGCCGCCGTGGTGACGGCCGTGATGGTCGCGGCGGTGCCGCTGATCAGCATCGCATGCACGGGCCTCGCGTGCAGGATGATCGCGGCGCTGTGCGAGCCGCTGGGGGATAAGCGCATCCCCGGGCTGCTCACGAAGATGGCGGATGTGTGCACGCTGCTGTTCGCGGCGCTCATCGCGGTGGCGGCGATGTTCATCATCACGGCGGGGCTGACCTTCGCCGCGGGCAACCCGTGAACGCGGTGCTGCGCATGATGACGAGGCTCGGCGCCATCGCCGTTGCGGCGGCGGTCTGCGAGTTCGCCCTGCCCAAGGGGAACCTGCGCGGGAGCGGAAGGAAGGCGATCTCGCTGATGGTGCTCGCGAGCACCATACAATGCGTGCTGGATTTGCTGGGGGAACTGTAATGGCGGGCACAAAGGCGTCAAGCGGAAAGCTCTTCGCGGGACTCGCGGAGCGAATGAAGGCCGACAAAAAGTTCGAGCTCGCGGTTTACGCGGTGCTGCTGATGCTGGGCGTGCTGATCTTCGCCTTCTCCTCCTGCGACGGATTGAACCTCGGCGGGGGCGCGGGGAACGCTTCTTCCGGCGGCGCCGCGTCCGAGGACGAGGTCGAACAACGGCTCGAGGACATCCTCTCGAGCATCGAGGGCGCGGGTGCGGTGCGGGTGATGATCGTGCGCGCGCAGGACGGCTCCATCACCGGGGCGATCGTGACGGCCGAGGGCGCGGCGAGCATCGCCGTGTGCGAAAAACTCAGGAACGCGGTCCGGGTCGTGCTCGGCATCGACATCGGCCAGGTCGAGGTTTATCAAATGGAAACAAATCATGGGGAGGATTCATGAATATGCGCACGATTAATTGGAAACCAATCGTACAAGGGATCGGTGCCGTGAAAAAGTACATCTACATCGGCGTGGTCGTACTGCTGCTCGCGGGCGCGGTATGGTGGAGCATCGCCGGAAGCGAGACAAAGCTCCCCCCGGGCGACGTGCAGACGCAGGGGGAAGGGGAAACGGAGGGCGACAGCCAGGAGGTTTCGGGGAAGGCCGGGACGGACTACTACGAGGCGTTCCGCTCCGAACGCGAGGAAACGCGCAAGCTCGAGCTCGCGTATCTCGACGAGATCATCGAGACGGCGGGGACGGACTCGGAGACGCTCGACGACGCGCAGGCGCAAAAGCTCGCGCTCGTATCGCAGATGGAGAAGGAATTCGCCATCGAGAACCTGATCCGCGCCAAGGGCTTTTCGGACGCAGCGGTGACGTTCCATCAGGGCGCGGTGAGCGTCGTGGTGGACGCCAAGGAGCTCACCTCCGAGCAGGCGGCGCAGATACTCGAAATCGTGCAGAGCGAAACCGGGGAGAGCGCCGCGAACATCAAGGTGATCCCGAACCCGAAATAAAGCAAACCTTCTGTAAATTGAAGGTGTAAAAAGCTGTTCCGCTATGCAGGGATTGGTTTTTCTGTTATAATACCCAAAAGACCAAGGAGGAGGGAGCGTTATGGCTACCGAAAACGAAATCTCCAGCGAAATCATCGACGTGCAGGGCGGCAGGATCACCTTCGCTCCGGACGTGATCGCGACCATCGCCAACCTTGCCGCAGCCGAGATCGACGGCGTGGACGGCATGAGCGGCAACGTGGCCGAGAACATATCCGGCATGCTCAACTCGAAGAAAAACCTGACCAAGGGCGTGCGCGTGGAGGTCAGCGAGGATGTGGTGAGCGTCGAGCTCGCCGTCATCGTCAAATACGGCTACAAGATACACGAGGTCTGTCACAACATCCAGAGGAGCATCAAGAACGCCATCGAAACCATGACGGGGCTGCGCGTGCTGCAGGTCAACGTTTCCGTGCAGTCCATCAGCTTCGAGAAGGGCAGCCAGAAAAAGGCGGAAAGCCCCGCCGAGCCGCAGTAAGCAACGGGCGCGTACCAAGGATAAGGAGAGGATCATATGAGATTCAAACTGATCGACAAATTTGTGCTTGTGCTGCTGCTTCTCCTGACGCTGGCGCTCAGCGCGATGTTCCTCGCCCTCGCGATGAATTTCATACCCGACGGAATCATTGAGAAAGCCGGGCGCATCGCCGTCAACGGCGTGCTCGTCAACCGGCTCATCTTCGCCGCGATCGGTCTCGTGCTGCTCGTGTTCGCGCTGCAGCTTTTCATCGCGATGTGCAGGCGCGAGCTCTCCCCCAGGGACAAGGCGCCGACCTCCACGCTGCTTTCGGCCGGCGAGAACGGCGCGGCGTACATCTCCCTCTCCGCCGTCGACGCGCTCGTGCAGCGCCACTGCCGCGCCAACCAGCGCATCAAGGAGTGCGAAAGCACGGTCATCCCCATGCAGAGCGGCGTTTCGGTATCCCTCAGGCTGCAGGTGCTGCCGGATACGGTCATTCCAGAGCTTGCCGCGCAGCTTCAGCAGTCCCTCAAGGAATATATCGAAACCATCAGCGGCATCACGGTGACGGGGGTCGATATCCTGATACTGCCGCTCGCCCAGCCCAAAGCGCCAAAGACGATGTAACAGGAGAGGAACATGGATCCGGTGGAGTTTTTCCAAAAGTACAAATGGCGCGTCATAGGCGTCGTATTCGCGATCATATTCACGATACTCGTGTTTACGATCAACTTCTGGCGGACGCTTTTGCTCTTCGTCATCGTCGGGATCGCCTATTTCATCGGCACGCTGATGGACGAGGGCGGGCGCGGGCGCGTGAAGGAATTCTTCTGCTCGCTCTTCGGCCCGCGCGGAAGCTGAGCGGGGGGTTCGTAAGCGTTTATGAGCAGGAAGATCGCCCGCGAGGTGGCCATGAAGCACGCCTTTGCACGCCTGTTCGGCTGCGAGGACACCTATACGGATATATTGGACAAGTCCGACATTGAGGAACAGCCGACCGAGGACGACCTCGCCTACGCGCAGGAGGTCCTCTCGGGTATACGGGAACACGCCGAGGAGATCGACGCGCTCATCCGCGAGCTCGCCATCAACTGGAGCATAGAGCGCATGCCGCGCGTGGATCTCTCGATCCTGCGCGTGGCCATCTACGAGATGCTCTATCTGGACGACATCCCCGAGAGCGTGTCGATCAACGAAGCGGTCGAGCTCGCAAAGCGCTTCGGCGGCGAACGCTCGAGCGCCTACATCAACGGCATGCTCGGCACACTCTCAAAAAGGAGAGCCAAAGGAGAGGCCTGAGTTGCGACGCCTGTTTATCGGGATCGATACAAGCTGCTATACGACATCCGCCGCGTGCGTCGACGGGAAGGGCATCGTCCTGGACAGGAGGACGGTGCTTTTCGTCGAACGCGGGCAAAGGGGGCTGCGCCAGAGCGAAGGGCTGTTCCAGCACGTGAGAAACCTCGGCACGCTTGTGCCGGAGCTCCTTCGCGACCTGCCGGAGGGGGAGATCACCGCCGTCGGCGTCAGCGCGCGTCCGCGGCCGGAGGCGGATTCCTACATGCCGGTGTTCCTCGCGGGCAAAACCGCTGCCGCCACGCTCGCCGCCGCGCGCAAAGTCCCGCTCTATGAGTTCTCGCACCAGGAAGGGCACATCCGCGCGGCGCTCATGGGCAACGAAGCGCTCATGGGCAGGCGCTTTCTTTCGATGCACCTCTCGGGAGGAACGACGGAAACCTTGTTCGTCGGGGAGGACGGCTCCATCGCGCTGCTCGGCGGCACGAGCGATCTGCACGCGGGGCAGTTCGTGGACCGCGTCGGCGTCGCCATGGGGCTGGATTTTCCCTGCGGCAAGGCGCTCGAGAAGCTCGCCTCGGCGTTCGACGCAAAGCCCGCCTATAAGCTGCCTTCCGCCGTGGACGGATGCGGCTGCTCGTTCTCCGGCGTGGAGAGCGAGGCGCAAAGAAGGCTTATTTCCGGCGCGGACAAGCCCGAGCTCGCCTATGCCGTCTACGACAGCCTGGCGCGCGCCTTCTCCGCCATGCTCGCGAACGCCGCGAAACGGACGGGCTGCTTCGAGGCGTTGCTCGCCGGAGGCGTTGCCTCGAGCCCTCTGCTTCGAAAGCTCATGCTCACGCGCATGGGGAAGAAGGGCGACATACGGTTGTATTTCGGGGAGAGCGCGCTCAGCTCGGACAACGCCGTGGGCGCCGCGCTGCTCGCGCGGGACAGGGAAGCGGGTGCGCGCGCATGAGGGCGGATTACGTATTGAGCGTCACGCAGCTCAACGAATACGTCGCGAACCTCATCGGCAACGACGCGCTGCTCGCGGGGCTTTCGCTTCGCGGCGAGGTCAGCGGCTTCAAGAGGCACACGTCCGGGCACCTCTACTTTTCGATGAAGGACGAGAACGCGCTCGTGCGCTGCGTGATGTTCAGCCGCAACGCCATGACGCTCAAAAGGGAACTGCGCGACGGCATGCGGATCGTCGCGCGCGGCTCGGCCGCGCTCTATACGCGCGACGGGCAGTTCCAGTTCTACGTCAAATCCGTCGAGGACGAGGGCGAAGGGGAGCTTTTCCGCCGCTTCATGCTGCTCAAGGCGCGGCTCGAGGCGACCGGCATGTTCGACCCGGCGCACAAGCGCGAGATCCCGAGGCTCCCAGGGGCCGTGGGCGTCGTCACCTCGGCGACGGGCGCCGCGATACAGGACATCGTCAACATCATAAGGCGGCGCTACCCCGCGATGGACATCGTATTCTGCCCGGCGCAGGTGCAGGGCGAGGGCGCGGGGAAGGACGTCGCGGCGGCAATCCGCGCCCTCGAGGCGGACGGGCGCGCGGACGTCGTTATCGTCGGACGCGGAGGCGGCAGCCTCGAGGATCTGTGGGCGTTCAACGAAGAGGCCGTCGCCAGGGCGATCTACCAGTGCGACATCCCTGTTATAAGCGCGGTCGGGCACGAAACGGACTTCACCATCGCGGATTTCGCGGCGGACCTGCGCGCGCCCACGCCCAGCGCGGCGGCGGAACTGTGCGTGCCGGAATATGAAGCCGAGAGCGCGGACGTGGAGGCGCTGAACGAAAAGCTGACGCTGCACGCGCGGCGCGCGCTCGAAGCGCAGCGCGCGCGGCTCGAGGCGTTCCGCGCGCACGGCGCGTTCGCCTCGCCCGGATATGCGATGAAAACCTCCTTCGACGCGCTCGACGCGCTCGAAAAGGCATTGAAGCGCGGCGCGGCGGATATGCTTGCCGATAGGGAGCGCGCGCTCGGCGCGGCGCAAGCCGCGCTCACGGCGCTCGGCCCGCAAGGCACGCTCGGGCGCGGCTTCGCGCTGATCAGAACCGAAACCGGCGCGGTGGGCTCGATCGCGGGCCTTAAAGTTGGAAAGGGCGCGAAAATCGTCATGCACGACGGAAGCGCAAACGTCATTGTGGACAGCATTCAAACAGGAGGCGGCGGATGAGTGGGAAAAGCGGCGCTTATGAAGCGAACATGAAGCGGCTCCAGGAGATCGTGGACACGCTCTCCAAGGGCGGCTTGCAGCTCGACGAGATGATGCGGCTCTACGAGGAAGGAACGGCGCTGAGCGCGAAATGCCGCAAAGCCCTCGACGAATACGAGGCGCGGCTCGTCGTGATCGACAAGCAGAACGGCGGAAACGCGGATGGCTGACGCTTATCTGTGCATGGTCGAGGAAGCGCTCGCGAAGGCGGTTTCCGACGAGGGCATCCCCGCGGGGCTTCGCGAATCCATGGCGTACAGCCTGCTCGCGGGCGGGAAGCGGCTTCGCCCGCGCATCTGCCTCGCGTGCTGCGACATGCTCGGGGGCAGCATCAAGGACGCCCTTGCGCTCGCGTGCGGCGTCGAGATGATCCACGCGTATTCGCTGATCCACGACGACCTGCCCTGCATGGACGACGACGATTTCCGCCGCGGCAAGCCTTCGAGCCATAAGATGTTCGGCGAGGCGGGCGCCGTGCTCGCCGGGGACGCGCTGCTCAGCCACGCGTTCGAGTGGATGCTCTCCCGCGCGCCGGAGGAACCGGGAAGGCTGCGCGACTACGTGCGCGCGATGCGCGCCATAGCCGGGGGCGCGGGCGCGCGCGGCATGGTGGCCGGGCAGAGCCTGGAACTTTCCGGCGCGCTCGACAGGAACGAAGCCGTCCTCGAGGAGGTGCACCGCAAAAAGACCGGCGCGCTGATTTGCGCCGCCGCCGCCGCCGGCGGATACGCCGCGGGCGGCGGGGAGGAGGAGCTTCGCGCAATCTCCGTTTTCGCCGAAAGCTACGGCGCGCTGTTCCAGATCGCGGACGATATTTCCGATTCCGACGCGGAGGCGGGGGACGGTAAAAACTACGTTTCCGTCTGCGGGCTCGAGGCGGCGCGCGCCCTCGCGCGCGAAAAAGCAAACAAAGCGCGCGAGGCGCTTTTACCGTTCGCGGAGCGCGCGCGGTATCTTCTCGACATGGTCGAGGCGACGCTTCGGGGCGCGTGCGCGTTGCCATAAACTGCGCGCCGTGGTATAATGGCGCGCGCGGGAAGAATATCGGGAAAGGCGTGGAAATGACAGAGACACCGCTGCTTGATTCGATCAAAGGCATCGAGGATTTCAGGCGTATCGACAGGAGCGCGTTCGACGCGCTTGCCGGGGAGATACGCTCGTTTCTTGTTGAAACCGTCGCGCACAACGGGGGCCACCTGGCCTCGAACCTCGGCGTGGTGGAGCTGACACTCGCGCTGCACACGGCGTTTTCCTCGCCCGAAGACAGGCTCGTCTTCGACGTAGGGCATCAAACGTATGTGCACAAGCTCATTACCGGCCGGAAGGCTGAATTTGCCGCGCTGCGCAAAAAGGACGGCGTCAGCGGCTTTCCCAAGCGCGCGGAAAGCCCGCACGACGCGTTCGATACGGGCCACGCGAGCACGTCGATCTCCGCGGCCATAGGCATGCTCCGCGCGGACGCGATGCTCGCGAGGGAACGCAGCGTCGTCGCCGTCGTCGGGGACGGCGCGCTCACGGGCGGGCTGTGCTTCGAGGCGCTCAACGACGCGGGGCAGAGCAAGCTGCCGCTGATCGTGGTGCTCAACGACAACGACATGTCCATTTCGCACAACGTCGGCGCCATGAGCCGCCACCTCTCAAAAATACGCGCGAGCGGCTCGTACCAGAGGTTCAAGAGCTTCATCGCGGAGTCGATCAAGCGCATCCCGAAAATCGGCGAGCGCGTCGCCAACCGCATACTGCGCTTCAAGAACAAGATCAAATACCTGTTCCTGCCCAACGTGCTTTTCGAAGAAATGGGCTTCACCTATCTCGGCCCGGTCGACGGGCACGACGTCGGGGCGCTGGTGCGCGTGCTCAATCAGGCCAAAGGGCTGCGCCATCCCGTCGTCGTACACGCGATCACCGTTAAGGGAAAAGGCTACGGCCTCGCGGAGGACGACCCCGAGAAGTTCCACGGCATAGGCAGCTTCGACCCGGAAACAGGCGCGTGCGGCCGCGGCGCGGGGAAGAGCAACTCGAAAACGTTCGCTCAGGCGCTCGTCGCGCTCGCCGAAAAGGATGCGCGCATCGCCGCGATCACGGCGGCCATGCCCTCCGGCACCGGGCTCGACGCCTTCGCGGCGCGTTTTCCGACGCGGTTTTTCGACGTGGGCATCGCCGAGGAGCACGCGGTCACGATGGCCGCGGGCATGGCGGAGGCCGGCGCGAAGCCCGTAGTCGCGATCTACTCGAGCTTTTTGCAGCGCGCGTACGACCAGATCATACACGATGTGTGTTTGCAGAACCTGCCCGTCGTGTTCGCCGTCGACCGCGCCGGGCTCGTGGGGGAGGACGGCGAAACGCACCACGGCGTATACGACATGAGCTATTTAGGGAACCTTCCGAATATGACGGTCATGGCGCCCTCGACGCAGCGGGAGCTCGAGGAAATGCTCTCCTTCGCGCTCGGCCTCGGCGCGCCCTGCGCGCTGCGCTACAACCGCGGGAGCCTTCGCCGCGCCCCGCTCGCGCAAAAGATCGCCCTGGGCGAGTGGGAAACGCTCGCGCCGCCCGCGCAAGTGACGCTCATCGCCGCGGGCAGGATGGTCGAAACGGCGCTCGCGGCCTGCGCGGGGCTTCCGATCGGCGTGGTCAGCGCGCGCTTCATCAAACCGCTCGACCACAAGACGCTGGACGCCGTGCGCGAAACGTCGAAGCTCGTGGTCACCCTCGAGGACGGCGTCGTCGAAGGCGGGCTCGGCACGGCGGTCCGGGCATACTATGACGGAAGCCCACGCGTCGTCGCTTTGGGCATACCCGAGGCGCCCGTCCCCCACGCGACCATCGCCGAGCAGGACGAGATGTGCGGCATAACGCCGGAGCAGGTGCGCCGCAGGGTGCTGCGGGCTCTGGAGGAGCTCCTGTGAAGGGCGTGCGGGCGGACCTCAGGCTCGTGGAGCTCGGGCTGTGCGAGAGCCGCGAGAAGGCGCGTGCCGTGATCATGAGCGGCAGGGCGTATTTGGGCGAAACGCGCGTCGAAAAGCCCGGCCAGAACGTGCCGGAGGACTGCCTCATTGAGCTTCGCGGCGAGGAGAACCCCTTCGTGAGCCGCGGCGGGCTCAAGCTCGAGAAGGCGCTTTCGAAATACGGCGTCGATCTCGCCGGCGCGGTCTGCGCGGACGTCGGCGCGTCCACGGGCGGCTTCACGGACTGCATGCTCCGCCGCGGCGCGGCGAAGGTCTATGCCATAGACGTAGGCTACGGCCAGCTCGACTGGAAGCTCAGGAGCGATCCGCGCGTCGCGGTCATGGAGCGCACGAACGCGCGCTTCATGGAGCCCGCGTGGTTTGCCGGGCCGCTCGACTTCGCCTCGACGGACGTGTCGTTCATCTCCGTACGCCTGATTCTGCCGGGCATATACGCCTGCCTTCGCGAAGGCGCACAAAGCGTCGTGCTCGTGAAGCCGCAGTTCGAGGCGGGCAAGGGGAAAGTCGGCAAAAACGGCGTGGTGCGCGACCCCGCGCTCCACGTACAAGTGCTTTGCGATGCGGCGCGCTTCGCAGACTCCCTCGGCTTCGCGTCCGAAGCCATGGATTATTCGCCCATCAGGGGGCCCAAGGGCAACATCGAGTTCCTGCTGCTGCTGCGCAAATCGGGCGCGATCGATCCCGATGCGGCGGCGGATATCGAGGCGCGGGCGCGGCGCGTCGTCTGTGAGGCGCACGAAGCGCATAACGGTGCATAAAAAACCATTTTTTGCTTGAATATACAATGTAACGAATGTATAATATCATTCAATGAACCGGATATCGTCGAAAAAAAAATATACGCTCGGCTTTTTCACCAATCCGGAGCGCCCCAACGCCGTCGGCTGCCTGAGGCAGGCGCTCGAAAAAGCGCTCTCGGACGGCCGCGCATGCTGCGTCAACGACGAGACGCATGAGAAGCTTCGCGTCGGCGCGCCTTCGTTTGGCGAGCTTCACCCCGACGTGATACTCGCTTTCGGCGGCGACGGCACCATACTCCACGCGGCGGAACCCGCCCACGAGTACGGCGCGCCCATACTCGGCGTCAACCTCGGCAGGGTCGGCTTTTTGAGCGAGATCCCGCCCGAGGGGCTCGACGAGGCGCTGCGCCGCCTCGACGCGGGGGATTATGAGCTCGACGCGCGCATGCTGCTTTCCTGCCGCGTCAACGGCGACGCGCAAAGGCTCTGCCTGAACGAGGCGCTGCTCTACAAGCGCTCGTTCTCCGGCGTGGTCGACATCAGCATGGAGATCGACGGGATCGACGCCGGGTGCGTGCTGTGCGACGGCATCATCGTGAGCACCTCGACGGGCGCGACGGGATACTCGATCTCCGCGGGCGGCCCCGTGATCGCTCCGGGGCTCGCGGCGATCATCGTCACGCCCATCTGCCCGCACACGCTCTCCGTGCGCCCGATCATCGCCTCGGGGGACGCGCGGATGCGCTTTTCGATGAACAGCGCGGGCTATCTCTCCACGGACGGCATCCATTCCGCCGAGATCGACACGGACGACGTGATCACCGTGCGCCGCTCCGAGGGGCATGTCGATTTCATCCGCTTCGGGCAAAGGAACATCTACGAACTGATCAGAACCAAGCTGTCCTGACGGACGGCGCACGCCAACAAGCATGGGAGGTATTTTATGATGAAATCGGAACGACATGCAATGATACTGGAGCTCATCGAGCGCAACGACATCGAAACGCAGGAGGATCTCGCGCGCCTGTTAAAGGAACACGGCATCAGCGTGACGCAGGCGACCGTATCGAGGGATATCAAGGAACTGCGCCTCATTAAAGTGCTCTCCGACACGGGCGCGTATAAGTATGCCACCGTCGACAAGGCCGAGGCCGGGCTCAAGGAGAGGCTGGTACGCATATTCAGCGACTCGGTCGTGACGGTCACCTATTCGTACAACCTCATCATCATCAAGACCCTCTCCGGCTCCGGCAACGCGGCGGCCGAGGCGATCGACTCGATGCACTGGAACGAGATCGCGGGCACGCTCGCGGGCGACAACACGATTTTCCTCGCCGTGAAGGATCTCAAAATGGTGCCGGACGTATTGAAGCGCATCGGCGCCATGATGCGCAAATAAAGGGGAATCGGGAAAGGCGGCAGGATGCTGCGCAGGCTTTATATAGAAAACATCGCGCTGATCGACGCCCTCGAGCTGGACTTCGGCGAGGGTTTCAACGTGCTCACCGGCGAGACGGGCGCGGGCAAATCCATCATCATAGACGCGGTCAACTTCGTGCTCGGCGAGCGCGCCAGCCGCGAGCTGATCAAATACGGCGCGGCGAAAGCGCGCGCCGAGGCGGTTTTTTCCGTATCCGCCGATTCCGCAATCATAAAAATACTCGGGGAACAGGAGCTCGCCTGCGAGGACGGGGAAATCATACTCTCGCGCGAGCTGACCGCCTCGGGCAAAAGCGCCTGCAGGCTCAACGGCGCCCTCGTACCGGTATCCCTCGTCAAGCGCGTTTCGGACGCGCTCATAGATATACACGGGCAGCACGAGCATCAATCCCTGCTCTCGCCCGAAAACCACACGGCCTTTCTCGATGCTTACGACCATGCTTCCATCCGCCCCCAGCTCGACGCGCTTTCTTCGCTGTGCGCCGAGCACGCGAAAGCGCGCCTTATGCGCAACGCGGGCTTCGGCACGGAGGCGGAGCGCTGCCGCGAAATGGATATGCTCTCTTTCCAGGCCGAGGAAATCGCCAAAGCCGCCCTCGCGCCGGGGGAGGACGAGACGCTCGCCGCGCAGAGGCTGCTGTTGATGAACGGGGAGCGCATACAGGGCGCGCTCGACGAGGCGCACGCGCGGCTTTACGGCGAGGAGGGGGGCAACGCCCTGTCCGCGCTCGACGGCGCGCGCAGGCGGCTCCGCGAAATTTGCGCGTTCTCGCCCGGCTACGAGGCGCTGTTCAATCGGCTCGAGGAAGCGTATTACAACCTCGAGGACATCGCCTATGCCGTGCGGGACGCGAGGGACGCGCTGGATTTCGACCCGGCGCGGCTCGAGCAGGCCGAGGAAAGGCTCAGGATCATATCCGACCTCAAGCGCAAGTACGGCGCGGGCATACCCGAAATACTCGCGTACGCGCAGAACGCGCAAAAGCGGCTCGAGGATCTGATGAAGGCCGACGAGCGCGCGGCCGAGCTCGACGCGCGGCTCGCGTCGATCGCCGCGGAGTACGCGAAACTCGACGCGAAGCTTTCTTCGCTTCGCGAGCGCGCGGCGGCAAAACTCGGCAAGCAGGTCCTCGCGCACATGGCGGACCTCGGGCTGGATAAGGCGGACTTCCGCGTCGCCTTTACGCGCGCGCAGGGGAACGAGCTCAGGCCCGAGGGCACGATGGGCGCGGAGTACCTGCTCACGACCAACCCAGGCGAGCCTGTCAAGCCGCTCTCGAAGGTCGCTTCCGGCGGCGAGCTCTCGCGCATCATGCTCTGCTTCAAGGCGATTTTCGCGGACAACGATAAAATCGGCACGCTGATTTTCGATGAAATCGACACCGGCATCAGCGGGAAGGTCGCGGCAAAGGTCGGCGAGAAGATGCTGGGCATCGCCAAAAGCCATCAGGTCATCTGCGTGACGCACCTGCCGCAGATCGCGGCCCTCGCGGACGCGCACTACGTCGTCGAAAAAAAGGACGACGGCGCGAAAACGACGGTTCAGGTGCGGCTGCTCGACGAGGAAGGGAAGTACAGGCGCGTCGCCCAGATGATGGACGGCGACCCCGACTCGAAGTACGCTTACGAGCACGCGAAGATGCTCATCGAGCGCGCGGGCAAAAGCAAAAACGCGCAATAGAGCGAATATGCGCGAGTGCGCGTGCGCATCCTTATTACCGCGGGCAAAACCCGCGGGTTTTTTATTTGAGGTGGAATCATGAGAAATTCTTCGCGCAGCGTCGGCCTGAAATCGGCCGGTTTGATACTTTGCGCTTTGATAACGGCGCTCAACTGCCTGCCGCGGTTCGCGGAGCTTCGCGAGCTGCCCAACGACATCTATGTGGACAGGGACAACGGGTGCGACGCGCTGTTCTCCCTGGGCGCGCCCTTCAGCGTGCTCGACGAAACCGGGGTGGCGGTTTCCGGCGATCTATCGGAGACGCTGGGGAACCGGGAAGGCGACGCGAGCTATGTGGTAAGGCTTTTCGGCATACCCATCAAGCAGGTCAACGTGCATGTGCGCGACGAGGTCTACGTGATGCCGGGCGGGGAGACGGTGGGCATCAGCCTCTATTGCGACGGCGTGCTGGTCGTGGGCCTCGGCGACATCACGACCGATTCGGGCGCGTTTTCGCCCGCGGCGGCCGCGGGCATCAAGGCGGGGGATGTGATCCAGACCGTGGACGGCACGCGGATCGAGAGCGTGTCGCAGCTTGTAAACCTCTGCTCCGAAACCGGCAGGACCTACGCGATCGGCCTTGTGCGCGGCGGGGAAAGCATGAGCGTAAACCTGACGCCGCGGCAAAACGAAGGCGGCGGCAACGCCTCGATGGGCATGTGGGTGCGCGAGAGCAGCGCGGGCATCGGCACGCTGAGCTTCTATGTCATGAGCACGCTGCGCTTCGGCGCGCTCGGGCACGCCGTGACCGACGCCGACACGGGCACCATCATCCCCGCGCGCGAGGGGGAGATCCTCCAGGCGGACGTCGTGGGCATCGTCGAGGGCAAGCAGGGCATGCCGGGGGAAATCAAGGGAACATTCGGCATCATGAGCAGGCGGCTCGCAAGGATCGAGGACAACACGGAGTTCGGCGTCTACGGCACCATGACGCAGGCGCTCGTCAACCCCGTTTATCCGGAAGGGCTGCCCCTCGCGTATCCCGAGGAAATCACGACGGGCGAGGCAAGCATACTCGCGAGCATCGACAACGGCGGCGTCCGGGAATACAGATGCGAAATCGTCAAGATATATCAGCAGCCGCTGACGGAATCCAAGGGCATGGTCATACGCATTACGGACGAGGAGCTCATCTCCAAAGCGGGCGGCATCGTGCAGGGCATGAGCGGCAGCCCCATCATACAGAACGGCAGGCTCGTGGGCGCGGTGACGCACGTGTTCATCAACGATCCGCTCAAGGGCTATGGTATTTATGCGCTTTGGATGTATGAATGCAGCAATCATTAAAAAAAATCGACAAATTCGATAATTAACATCAAAATACTTGCTTGTGGATTCCTATAAAATGATTTATCATGAATAAAGAAATATTCGATTAGTTTCTTGCTGTTTCAAGGATTGGCGGATTATGAAGGGAATAAGAATTCTTCTCGTAAATGACAATCCTCGTATGTGCGATTCACTCGGGGTTCTTTTTAGTGCGGACAAACGCTTCGAATTATGCGCGAAGGCCTACAACGCCGACGAGGCCGTAGAGTATTTCCGGATGCACGCGCAACCGGACGTTGCGCTCATCGACATGCTCATGCCCGTGTGCGACGGGACAGGGCTCGTGATGCGCCTTCGCGAGGAAAGGCTCGGCGCGGAAACGATGCTCATCGGCCTCACGGGCTTTCTGTCCGACGTCGCGATGCGCATGATACAATCCCTCGGGCTCGCCTACGTCATCGCGATGCCCTCGCAGCCGGACGCGATCTACAAGCGCGTGTGCGCGCTGCTCAAGCTCGACCTCTCCGACGAAAACGTTCCCCTCTATGTGGACATACGCAGCAAACAGCTCCGCGAGCGCGACGAGATCATCACGCGCTACCTCTTCGCCATGGGCGTGAGCGCCCATCACGACGGCTTCAAGTACATCCGCGACGCGGTCGCGCTCTACCTCGACAACCGCGGCAGGAGCATCGGCATCACGACGGATATTTATCCGGCGATCGCGCGGCGTTACGGCATTTCGGTCAAAATCGTAGAGCGCTCCATCCGTTACGCCATCGAAATGGCGTGGCTGCGCGGCAACATCGAGAACCAGTACCGCCTGTTCGGCTACACGGTCAAGGAGGATAAGGGAAGGCCCACCAACAAGGAATGCATCACGCTCATCGCGGAGCGCACGAAGATCCGCATCGCGTCGAACTACTGACCGACACGGGTTCATGCCGGACGCCCGCAAGAGGGCGTCCGTTTGTTGACGCGCCGATTTCCGGGTGTTACTATAATGCCGAGGTGAAAGCATGAAAAAGAGGTTTATCATCATCGTACTGGACAGCGTTGGAATAGGCGCGCAGCCGGATGCCGCGGAGTTCGGCGACGAGGGCGCGCACACGCTGGGCAATATCTACAGAAAACGCGGGCTCAACATCCCGCACCTGCTTGCGCTGGGCCTTGGCAACATCGAGGGCTCGTGGCTGCCGCGCGTATCTATGCCGGGCGGCTGTTTCGGCCGCGCGGCTGAAATCACCAAGGCGAAGGATACCACGAGCGGCCACTGGGAGATGGCGGGAGTGGCCATGGACCCGCCGTTCCGGACGTATCCGAACGGCTTCCCGCAAAGGCTCATCGACGCGTTCGAGCAGCGCTCCGGGCGCGGCACGATCGGCAACGAAGTGGCTTCCGGCACGGAAATCATACAGCGGCTCGGCGACGAGCACGTGAGTACGGGAAAACTCATCGTCTACACCTCGGCGGACAGCGTGTTCCAGATCGCCGCGCACCAGGACGCGGTGCCGCTCGAGGAGCTTTACCGCTGCTGCGAAGTCGCGCGCGAAATGCTTGTGGGGGACGACCTCGTCGGCCGCGTGATCGCGCGCCCGTTCACGGGGACGAGCGGGAACTACCGGCGCACGGAGTTCCGGCGCGACTACGCGATACCGCCCGTGGGGGAAACCATACTCGACGGCCTCGCCGCGCGCAATATGGTAAACGTGTGCGTCGGCAAGATCGAGGACATCTTCCACCGGCGCGGCGTGACGGTATCCGACCACACGCGCAACAACCGCGACGGGGTCGAAGCCACGCTGCGCTTCATCCGCGAGGGGACGGGCGATCTCATCTTCGTGAACCTCGTCGATTTCGACATGCTCTACGGGCACCGCAACGACATCGAGGGCTACGGCGCGGCGCTCGAATATTTCGACGCGAGGCTGCCCGAACTGCAGGCCGCCCTGCGCGAGGGGGACGTCATGCTCGTCACGGCCGACCACGGCTGCGATCCCACGACCGCGAGCACCGACCACACGCGCGAATACATCCCCATCGTCGCCTTCGGCCCGCAGCTCAGGGGCGGCGCGGACCTCGGCACGCGCGCGAGTTTCGCCGACATCGGCTGCACCGCCTACGAATACCTCACGGGCGAGCCGTTCCCGGCGGGAACATCTTTTCTCGCACAATTGAAATAAACGGCAGTAATTTGGTATCTTCACTCCCGCACAGGACATATGAATCAATATGAACCTGATGCGGGAGTGATAACTATGTTCAAAGAAATCATATCTCTTGCGCTCGCGGCCATGCTGACGCTCCCGTGCGCCCTGACAAGCGCCGATCCGGGCGCCGAAAGCGCGGTCTTCGCGGGCACGAAGGCCGTGGCGGTGCTCGAGAGCACCTGCCTGCAGACCGCCATCGATTACGAGGCGGACACGGTCTGCAACGTCGCGGGGCTTTCGCGGCTGCCCGCGCTGACGTATGTGTGCGAGGCGTTCGACAAGGGGCTCATCTCCGAGGACGCGTCGGTGGTCGTCGGGGACACCGCGGCGGGCATAGGCGGGCCGACGGCGTTCATCTCCGCGGGGGAAAAGATCCAGGCCGCCGCGCTCGTCAAGGCCGCCGTCATGATCACGGCCGGGGACGCGACCTACGCTCTCGCGGAAACGGCCGCGGGCAGCGCGACGCTCGCGGAGAAGGCGATCGCGGACATACTCACCGAACTCAACATCGGCAGCGGCGACTTCTCGCTCCAAACCGGCAAGCCCTCGATGACCGCCAAGGAGGTCTGCGCGCTCATGGCGCGGCTCGCGAGATCCCCGACCTATTGCAAGTACAGCAATCTGACCTTCGACGAGATCACGCACGAGAACGGCAGCAAGACCGAGCTCGCGAACCCGAATAAGCTCATCAAGGGGCTCGAGGGCTGCTACGCGGGCTCGACCGGCTCCTCGAACGAGGCGGGCTACTGCGGCGCGTTCGCGGTGACGCGCGGGGAAACGAGCTACGTCGTCGCCGTGCTCGGCGCGAAGAACTCCGGCGAGCGCTTCGAGGCCGCCAGAGACGCCGCGAACACAGCCTTTAGCGCGTATGAAACCATAGCCGCCGCGAAGCAGGGGGACGTGGTCGCCTCCGGCATCGCGGTCAACGGCGGCATGAAGCGCAAGGTGGACGCGGTTTCGACAAAAGCCGTGGTGCTGCTCGTGAAAAAGGGCGGCTCATGGGAGGTCACGACCGAACTGCCGGCGAACATCCCCGCGCCCGTGCGCAGGGGCGACCTGATCGGCTACGCCGTCTATTCCTCCAACGAGGGCGCGCAGGTGCGCGTCGCGCTCGCGGCCGCGGAGGATGTCGCGGAGGCGGGCTGGGGCCAGCTCATATCGGTCATCATGCGCATGTGGGTGCACGGCTAACGCTTTCTTGCATAGGCGGGGGTTTTCGCGTATAATACCATACGAGAATACGCGAAGGAGCAACCGCCTTGTTCGATAATTTTAACCTGAGGGAATGGATACTCGAAGCCCTCTACCGGATACCCGGCATACTGATCGGCCTTTCCTTCCACGAGTGGGCGCACGCCTACGCGGCCTACAAGCGCGGCGATCCCACCGCGCGCAACCTCGGCAGGATGACAGTCAACCCCATCGCGCATCTCGACCCGATCGGCATCGTGATGCTGCTCGTCGCGGGCTTCGGCTGGGCGAGGCCCGTCCCCGTCAACCCGCGCAACTTCAAGGAGCCGAGGAAAGACGAGATCATCGTGTCCCTGGCCGGCGTGACGACGAACCTGATCATCGCGTTCGTGTTCATGGGCATCGCGTATCTGGTCTCGCTGTTCACGCAGAGCGAGGTCGCCTACGTGCTGCTCCTCTACACCGTCTACATCAACGTGGGCCTGTTCGTATTCAACCTGATCCCCGTGCCGCCGCTCGACGGCTACCATGTGTTCCAGGCGCTGTTTGCGCGCCACATCGGGTATCGCTTCTTCCAGGCTTTCGAGCGCTACGGCAACTACATACTGATCGCCATCGTGCTCGGCGGCGGGGGCATACTCACCGCCGCGATCGGCGGTGTCGTGGGATTGATCGACGGTTTCTATACCATGCTTTTCGGCCTCTTCATTTGAGCGCGGTATGGCGTACGAGGTCCACCTCAAGGAATTCGACGGCCCGCTCGACCTCCTGCTCCACCTCATAGAGGAAGCGAAGGTCGACATCAAGGACATTTTCGTTTCCGAAATCACCAACCAGTACCTCGCCTTCATGGAGGAGGTGGACGCGCTCGACATGGAAACCGCGAGCGAATTCCTCACCATGGCGGCGACGCTTGTGTATATCAAATCCCGCACGCTTTTGCCGCGTCCCCCAAAGATCGACGAGGACGAGGAGGACCCCGAGGCCGTGCTGCTTCGCCAGCTGCGCGACTACAAGCTTTTCAAGCAGGCGGGGGAGGGACTCGTCGCCCTTCGCGAGGGGATGCGCAGCGTCTACGCGAGGCTGCCGGAGGAATTCCTGCTGCCGCCGCAGGAATACAACCTATCCGACGCCACGGCCCAGGAACTGTTCGCGGCGTTCGCGCAGCTGTTAAGGCGCACGGGCGACGCGCGCGAGGACGCTTCCGCGCAATCCGTCGCCGCGGACAGGTATACCGTGCGAAACCAGCTCGCCTTCATCCGCGCGCGGCTTTCCGAAAGGCAAACCCTCACCTTCGAGGAGCTGTTCGAAGGCGCGCGGGAAAAGCTCGAGCTCGTCGTCACGTTCATGGCGCTGCTCGAGATGATCACGCGTCAGGAGATCATACTGCGCCAGAAAACGCCCTACGGGCGGATTACCATCACCGCCTGGGCGCTGCGCGAGGACGACGAGGATTACGAATACATGGACGAGTTGAAATAGGAGGCCCCCTTGCAGTACGACGAGCGCTTCGGCGCGATAGAATGCATCCTGTTCGTTTCGGGCGACCCCGTGCCTGCGGCGCAGCTTCAGCGCGCGCTGAACCTCACGGGAGCCGAGCTCAACTCGATCCTCCGCAACATGGACGAGCTCTACCGCAAGGAGAAGCGCGGCGTGCAGCTTTACCTTACGGACGATGCGGTGCAGCTCGTTTCCAACAGGGAATACGCCGCCATCGTGCAGGAACTCATGCAGCCCGTTCAGGAGAAGAGCTTTTCGCAGGCGATGCTCGAAACGCTTTCCGTCGTCGCCTACCGGCAGCCCGTCACGCGCGCGGACATCGAGAACGTGCGCGGCGTGCGCTGCGAATACGCGGTGAGCCAGCTCCTGAAAATCGGCATGATCCGCGAGCTCGGGCGAAAGAACGTCATAGGCCGGCCGATGCTCTTCGGCACGACGGACGCGTTCCTCCGCCACTTCGGGCTGCATTCCCTCGCGGACCTGCCGCCGCTCGCCCTCGCCGCGGACGAGGCCTTTGCGGACAACCTGCCCGGCGGGCAACCCGCCGCGGGCTGACCGCCGCATATATTTTCCAGTTCAAACGCACATTAGGGCCGTATGGCCTTGTTTTCTATTTTGGCGGCGCTGGCGTTCGCCCTCATACTCCTGCTCACGGGAAAGCGCATCCGGTTCACCGCGCTCGTCGCGCCCTCCGGCGTATCGCTGCGCTTTTCTTTTTTGGGCATCCCGTTCGCGCGGCAGTATTCGTATGAAAGGCTGCTGGGTATGATCGCATTCGGGGAAAAGCGGGAGAAACACAGGAAGGAAAAGCTCGGTTTCTGGGATTTCAGAAAGGCGTTTCGCTTCAACGGCCTCAACGCGCACGGCAAGCTCGGCTTTGCCGGCGACGCGGCGGCGACCGCGGTGTTCTGCGGCGCGCTCGGCTGCGCGCTCGAGGCGGCGTTCGCCGCGCTCACGCAGGACGGGCGCTTTTCCGTGCGCGTCACGCCGGAATTTACGAGAAAGACGTTTTGGCTTTATCTGGAAGGAATGCTAAAAATCTATCCAGGGAAAATTATCATTGCATTCGCGGGAAAGCGGTTGAAGGAGGAATACGAAAAATGGCGCATCCTATCGAGAACATTATGGAAAAGACCATGGCAAAGCTCAGGGAAATGGTCAATGTGAACACGATCGTGGGCGATCCGCTCATACTTACGGGGGAAACGATGGTGCTGCCGGTATCGAAGGTCAGCCTTGGTTTCGTCGCCGGCGGCGGGGAGTACCAATCGGACAAGAAATCGCCCGTGCGCGGCGCGGGGGAGGAGCTGGACGCCGAGTGCGGGAAATACCCCTTCGCGGGCGCGGCGGCGGCGGGAATGACGCTGAACCCGACGGCGTTCCTTTCGGTATCCGGCAGGAAGGTGCGCGTGCTGCCCGCGCAGTACAAGGACGGGTTCGACCGCGCTGTAGAGATGCTGCCGGAGCTCATGGACATGCTCGAGCGGCTCGTTTCGGGCGAGGCAAAAGAGGTGAAGAACCTATGACCGGCTTCGGCGCGGCGCGTACCAGATACAGGGGGATGCTCGGCTTCCTGCTGGCTGTGCTGCTCTTATTTCATATCGCGCCTGCTCATGCCGAGGCGCAGGCGCCTGAAACAGGCGCGGCCGGGGCGGTATTGATGGAGGCGAATTCGGGCATGGTGCTCATGTCGAACGAGGCGCACAAGGTGCTTCCCATGGCGAGCACCACGAAGATCATGACCGCGCTCGTCGCCCTCGAGCGCTGCTCCCTCGACGAGTTGGTCGCGGTGCCGGACGAGGCGTACGGCGCGGAAGGATCGAGCATGTACCTGCAAAAGGGCGAGAAGCTGAGCATGCGCGATCTGCTTTACGGGCTCATGCTCGTTTCGGGCAACGACGCGGCCGTCACCATCGCGGTTTACGTCGGGGGAAGCGTAGAAGGCTTTGCGGAGCTCATGAACCAAAAGGCCAAGGCGCTCGGCGCGCTCAACACGAACTTCGTCACGCCCAACGGCCTTCCGGACGACGAACATTATACGACAGCGTACGATCTGGCCGTTATCACGGCGGCGGCGATGAAGCTCGAGACGTTCCGCGAAATCGTTTCCGCGACGTATCACAGGACCTCGACCGGCGCCGTCGCCCGCACGATGAAGAACAAGAACAAGATCCTCTGGGAATACGAGGGCGGCTGCGGCGTCAAGACCGGCTACACGAAAGCGGCGGGGAAATGCCTCGTGTTCGCGGCCGAGCGCGACGGCATGATGCTCGTGGGCACGGTGCTCGACTGCCCGGACATGTTCAACAGCGCGAAGGCCATGCTCGACTACGGCTTTGACAACTACGAGCTGGCGGCGGTCGTCAAGAAGGGCGACGTCGTCGCGCGCGTCGCCGTGGGCAACGGCATGAAAAACGCCTTGGCACTCGTCGCCAAAGACGATATAATCATACCGATTCAAAAGGGCGCGAACGCGACGTTCGCCACGCGCGTGGAATGCCCCGCGACCATCGCCGCGCCTGTGGAGCAGGACGCCGCGTTCGGCAGGGCGTACGTGCTCAGCGGAACGAAAACGCTCGCCTCCACAGAGCTCGTCGCGTCGGAATCCGTCGACGCGAGAAGCTACTTCGAGTGGCTCAAGAAGCTCGCGAGGAGGTGGAGCGGCTAAAGGGAGGGCTTTGATGCGGCTGCAGAAATATCTTGCGGAATCGGGGATCGCTTCGCGTAGGAAGTGCGAGGAGCTGATCGCCTCGGGACGCGTCGCCGTCAACGGGGAAATCGCGGCGCTCGGACGCACCGTGGATCCGGAGCGCGACGAGATCGCGCTCGACGGGAAGCGCGTGGAACCCGCGGCCGGGCGCGTGGTCTACGCGTTCTACAAGCCGCAGGGCGTCATCTGCTCCGCAAGCGACCCGCAGGGGCGGGAGACCGTGCAGGATTATTTCCGGGGCCTGCCCCACCGGCTTTTCAGCGTGGGCAGGCTCGATTACGATTCGGAAGGCCTGCTTCTGATGACCAACGACGGCGAGCTCGCTCACGCCCTGACCCATCCGAGCCGCGAAATCGAAAAAACCTATTACGCCATCTGCGACGGCAAGCTCTACGACGACCAGAGGCGCGCGCTCGAAGAGGGCGTCGCGCTCGAGGACGGCGTGAGCGCGCCCGCGCGCGTATCCGACGTATACCGGGCCGGGAACGGAAACACCTCGTTTCACATCGCGATACACGAGGGACGGAACCGGCAGATCCGGCGCATGCTCGAAGCCGTCGGGCACAGGACGCTGCTGCTTCGCCGCGTGCGGGAAGGCCCCGTTTCGCTCGGATCGATGAAGCCCGGCGATGTGAGAAAATTGAACGAAAACGAACTGACGGAGCTGAGGAAAGCCTGCGATATCGGAAAATAAATTTCTTTGCAGGAAAAAAGCATTTTATGTAGAATAAAAGAAATTGGCAGGATTTGATGGATGATGGAAAATCAAACCTCTGCTTATAAGAATAATTTAAGAGCACGCTATTATTATAAGCGATGCTTTGAAAGGAGGGCGGGAAATCGATGGAATACGGATGCGCCGTAATGCCGCGGCCAAGCGCAGGCATGATTTTCATCGGATTGCTCATCCTGGCGTTTCTGATAATTATTATTTACCGTCTGCTCAATCGGAACAAAAACAGAAACGAAGGCCCGGCAAACGAACGGTTGGCGGAACCCGCGCGCGAGGAAGAGGGAATGCAGTCCCCGCGCGCCGATCTGCGCGAAAGCGAAACGAGCGCCGGGCCTGTTGCCGCGGCCGCGCGGGACCGCGGGCTTTTCGACGCGATCATAGCCAGCGCGCTGGCGGAATACATGGGTCCGGACATCGCAGGGCTTCGCATCCGCTCGATCCGCAGGCTCGGAGAACAACGGCTTGAGCGCGGCGCCTTTACGGCGGCAGTTTCCGCGGCGCTGGCGGAATACATGGGCCCGGACGTCGCCGGGCTTCGCATCCGCTCGATCCGCAGGCTCGGCGCAAAAGGCGCCGACCGGGGCGCGTTCACGGCCGTACTGTCGGCGGCGATCGCCAGCGCGATGGGCGAGGACGTGCGTGGAATCAGAATTTTAAGCATTCGTAAAATAGAAAAAACCACTCAAACAGGAGGACAATATGCGTAAGTTCATCGTCAACGTCAACGGGACGTCTTATGAAGTCGAGGTCGAGGAGATCGGCGCGCAGGCGTCCGCTCCCGCAGCTAAGCCCGTTCACGCCGCGCCCGCCCCTAAGGCGGAGCCCGCGCCCAAGGTTGAACCCGCCGCCGCGGGCGAGGGGGAAAGCGTCAGCGCGCCCATGCCGGGCAACATACTCGAGGTGAAGGTGAAAAACGGCGACCGGGTCAAGGCCGGAGAAGTGCTGCTGATACTCGAGGCCATGAAGATGGAAAACGAGATCCTCTCGCCCAGGGACGGCGTCGTCGCCTCGGTCAACGTGGCGAAGGGCACCGTCGTCAACTCGGGCGACCTGCTCTGCGTGATCGGCTGAACGCGCGAATCCGCGGCATCCGCGTTTGCGGCGCTTCGCGCCGGGCGGAGCGCGCCGCGCGCAGCCTTAATATAAAATGAAAGGAGAGAACAATGTCGCATAAACTGCTCATAACCGACACCATACTCCGCGACGCGCACCAATCCCAGGCCGCGACGCGCATGCGCACGGAAGACATGCTGCCCGCGTGCGAAGTGCTCGACAGCATCGGCTACTGGTCGCTCGAATGCTGGGGCGGCGCCACGTTCGACTCGTGCCTGCGCTTCCTCAACGAGGACCCCTGGGACAGGCTAAGAAAGCTCCGCGCGGCCATCAGGCACACGAAGCTGCAGATGCTCTTCCGCGGACAGAACATATTGGGCTACAAGCATTATGCCGACGACGTGGTCGAGCAGTTCTGCCGCAAGGCCATCGAGAACGGCATAGACATCGTGCGCATATTCGACGCGCTCAACGACACAAGAAACCTCGAGTCCGCCATCAAGTATACGAAAAAATACGGAGGCATGTGCGAGGCCGCCATCAGCTACACCATAAGCCCCGTCCATAACGAGGATTATTTCGTGAAGATCGCCAAGGAGCTCGTGCAGATGGGCGCCGACACGATCTGCATCAAGGACATGGCGAACCTGCTGCTGCCCTACGACGCGTACTCGCTCGTAAAGCGGCTCAAGGCCGAGATCGACGTGCCCATCCATCTGCACACGCACAACACCACGGGCACGGGCGACATGACCTACCTCATGGGCGTGCAGGCGGGCGTGGACATCGTGGATTGCGCCCTCTCGCCCTTAGGCAACGGCACGGCGCAGCCCACGACGGAAGCGCTGGTCGCGACGCTCAAGGGCACAGAGTATGACACGGGCATGGATCTCGCAAAGCTTTCAGAGGCCGCCGGGCATTTCCGCGGCGTCGCCGACAGGCTGCAAAAGGAAGGCTTCCTCGACCCGAAGGTGCTGCGCGTCGACACGAACACGCTCACTTACCAGGTTCCGGGCGGCATGCTCTCGAACCTGATTTCCCAGCTCAAGCAGGCCAACGCCGAAAATAAATACTACGACGTGCTCGCGGAGATCCCGCGCGTGAGGAAGGACTTCGGCTACCCGCCGCTCGTGACGCCCACAAGCCAGATCGTCGGCACGCAGGCGGTGCTCAACGTCGTTTCCGGCGCGCGCTACAAGATGTTCCCCAAGGAATCGAAGGCGCTGCTGCGCGGCGAGTACGGCGCGCTGCCCGGCGAGGTCAACGAGGAAGTAAGAAAGCTCGCCATAGGCGACGAGGAGGTCATCACCTGCCGCCCCGCCGACCTGCTCAAGCCCGAGCTTGAAAAATACCGCGAGGAGATCAGGGACGTCATGCGCCAGGAGGAGGACGTGCTCAGCTACGCGCTCTTCCCGCAGGTGGCGCTCAAGTTCTTCGATGCGCGCAACAACCCCGCCCCCAAGGCCGAGCCCGCGCCGGCCGAGGCGAAGCCGGTTCCCGCCCCAGCCGCCTCCGCGCCCGTCAAGGCCGTTCCGGCGGCGTCCGACGGCGTGCGCATGCTCTACGTCGAGGATGTGTCGATCTGAATTTGATAAAACCGACCATGGGGCCGCCCCGGCGATCGCCGGGGCGGCCTTTTGCAGGATGAATGGAGCGCGTGCAGTTCTTTCATCGTTTTTCGCTTTCCGGTTGCCAAGGGTTGCCGTTTCTGCTAGTATTGTCAATGAGATGAAATATGGAGCGACGAATTAATGCGTATTCTTTTGACCAACGACGACGGGCTGTACTCGCCGGGCATCCGCGCCGTCGCGGAAGCGCTCGCGGGAGAGCACGAGCTTACCATCAGCGCGCCCGACGCGGAGCGCAGCGGTACGGCGCACTCGTTTACCTTTTTAACGGTGCTGCGCGCGTCCGAAACGCGGCTCAAGGGCCTTGAGAATGTCCCCGCCTTCGCCGTGAGCGGCACGCCGGCGGACTGCGTGAAGCTCGCCATAGGCAACCTCGCGCCCATGCCGGACCTCGTGATCTCGGGCATCAACCTCGGCGCGAACCGCGGCACGGACGTGTTTTACTCGGGTACGGTCGCGGGCGCGATGGAGGCCGCGCTCAACGGCGTGCGGGCGATCGCCGTGTCGAACGTCGCGTTCCCGCCGCATGAGTTCGGCGCGTCCATCGAGGCGCTGCGCTGCGGCATGCGGCTTATGCAAAAGGACGGGAGCCTGACGCTTTTAAACATCAACGCGCCCGACACGGATGAAAAGAACCTCAAGGGCTGCATGATAACGCCGCTGAGCCGCCAGTGCTACAAGCCGCGGTACGACATGCGCACGGACCCGTACGGCAGGCCGTACTACTGGGCTTCGCGCGAGATGATTTCCCGGAGTTCCCCGGAAACGGACGACGACGAACGCTGGACCAAGCAGGGCTACGCGGCCATCACGCCGCTCCTGACCTGCCTGTGCGACCACGACGCGATCGACAGGCTCAATCAGCTTATGCGGGAGGATGCACGATGAAAAAGACTCTGGAGAGCAGCGAAGACAGCGACCTTCTCGTCCGGCTCAACCACTCCTTCAAGAGCCTGAGCAAGGGGCAGAAACAGATCGCCTCCTTTATCATGGAGAACTACGACAAGGCGGCGTTCATTACGGCCTCGAAGATGGGCAGGATCGTCGGTGTCAGCGAATCCACGGTGGTGCGCTTCGCGTATACGCTCGGCTACGACGGCTATCCGGAACTGCAAAAATCCCTGCAGGATTTGATCCGCAACAAGCTCACAAGCGTCCAGAGAATCAAGCTCACCTCCGACATGAACCAGAGCGACGTGCTCAGGTCCGTGCTCAAGGCGGATATGGCCAACATCCGCGCGACCATCGACTCGACGGACAGCGAGGTATTCAACACGGTGGTGGACGAGCTGTTCGGGGCGGAGAAGATCTACATCATAGGCATTCGAAGCGCGCTGCCTCTCGCGCAGCTGCTCGCGTATTACCTGGGCATGGTGCTCGACAACGTGGTGCTCATGAATTCCACGATCGGCGACGTGTACGAGAGCCTGATCCGCATCACCGGGCGGGACGCCTGCATCGGCATCAGCTTCCCGCGCTACTCCGCGCGCACCATAGACGCGCTCAAGTTCGCCAAAACAAAGGGCGCGCGCATCATCGCCATCACGGACAGCACGTTTTCGCCGATCTCGGAACTCGCGGACCATTCCCTGATCGCCAAATCCGACATGGCCTCGTTCGCAGATTCGCTCGTGGCGCCGCTGAGCCTCATCAACGCGCTCATCGTCGCGTGCAGCCTCAGGCGCAAGGAAGATGTCTACGCGCGCCTGAGCCAGCTCGAGTCGCTCTGGGGCAGCCAGAGGATCTACGCGACGGGGGAGAGCGACAGGCTGTAATGAAGCTGTTTCTGATACGCCACGGCGAAACGGAGTGGAACGCCCTCAGGCGGGTTCAGGGCAGGACGGACATCCCCCTCAACAAACGGGGCGTTCTGCAGGCCGAGGCCGCTGCGGACTATCTTCGGCATGAAGGCATATCGGCCGTATATTCCGCGCCGCTCTCCCGCGCGCGCGACACGGCCGGACGCATCGCCGGCGCTTCGGGCGCCGGGTGCGTGCGCGTGCTCGAAGGGCTGACCGAAATCAACTTCGGCGGCTGGGAGGGCAAGACCGACCGCGAGTTGATGGAGCAGTTCCCCGAGCACTGGGGCGATTGGAATTGGGTGCTCGATCCGCAGCTGTGCCGCGGGATCGGCGCGGAAAGCGCAGAGGAGATCCTCTCCCGCTCGCTCGCGAGCCTCGAGGTCATCCGCCGGGAAAATCCCGAGGGCACGAGCGTCGCCGTCGTCAGCCACACGATGCCCATCAAGCTCGTCGCGGCGCATTTCATAGGCATGCCCGTGAGCCGCATACGCGGCATGCTGCTCTACAACTGCGCGGCGAGCGCGTTGATCTTTTACAGGGACGGCGACGTGTCGCTCGAGCGCTGGAACGACGCTTCGTACCTCCGGGGGCTGTTATGAGCCGCGTGGCCGTGATCGGCGGGGGCCCCGCCGGGATGACGGCGGCGCTCGCGGCCGCCGCGCGGGGCATGGGCGTTACGCTGTTCGAGCGCAACGAAAAGCTCGGCAAGAAGCTCTACATCTCCGGCAAGGGCCGGTGCAACTTCACCAACTCCGCCGAGATCGAGGATTTCTTCCGGAACATCCCGCGCAACCCGCGCTTCCTCTACAGCGCGCTGTACGGCTACACGAACCTGGACGCCATGCGCTTTCTCGAGGACGCGGGCGTGCCCGTGAAGGTCGAGCGCGGGGGGAGGGTGTTCCCCGCTTCGGACAAATCGAGCGACGTGACGCGCGCCTACGAGCGCGCGCTGCTCAAAGCCGGGGTCGTAACGACGCTGTGCGCGCGCGTGGAGAGCATACGGCGCGAAGGAGAGGAGTTCCTCGTGCGCGTCGAGGAGAGGGAATTCCCCTTCGATAAGGTCATACTCGCGACGGGCGGCATGAGCTACCCCGCGACGGGCTCGGCGGGCGACGGATACGCGTTCGCGAAGGCCTTCGGCCATACGGTGACGAAGCTTGCGCCCTCGCTTGTTTCCTTTGAAACCGTCGAGGATTGGCCGCCCCGGCTCATGGGCCTTTCGCTCAGGAACGTGACGCTGTGCGCGTACGACAACCGCGCGAGGAAGCGCTATGAGGAGCTCGGCGAAATGCTCTTCACGCACTACGGCGTATCCGGGCCGCTGGTTTTGAGCGCGAGCGCCGCGCTCGCGGACGAACCGGAAGGCGCGCGGCTCACGGTCGATCTCAAGCCGGGGCTTTCCGAGGAGGAACTCGATAAAAGGCTGCTTCGCGATTTCGGGGCGAACATCAACCGCCATTTCGTCAACGCGCTTGACGCGCTGCTGCCGCAAAAGCTGATCCCCGTCGCCGTCGCGCTATCGGGCATACCGGAGGATCTGCCGGTCAACGGGATCACGAGGGAGATGCGCAAAAGCTTCTGCGCGCTGCTCAAGAACCTCGTTATGACCGTCAAACGCGCGCGGCCCATCGAGGAGGCCATCGTCACGCGCGGCGGCGTCAGCGTAAAGGAGATCGACCCCTCGACGATGGAGTCGAAGCTTGTAAAGGGATTGTTCTTCGCCGGAGAGCTTATGGACGTGGACGGCTACACCGGCGGCTTCAACATACAGATCGCCTGCTCCACCGGGGCGCTGGCGGGAAGGAGCGTATGAGCATGGAACGGCTCAACATCGCAATCGACGGCCCGGCCGGCGCGGGCAAGAGCACCATCTCCAAGGCCGTGGCACAGGAACTGGGCATACTTTATCTCGACACGGGCGCCATGTACCGCGCGCTCGCGCTCAAGGCCATACGCCTCGGGATCGACCCGAACGACGCCTCGCGCGTCGTGCCCATGCTGCCCGGCACGAGCGTGAGCGTGAGGAGCGAAGGCGGCGTGCAGCGCACGCTGCTCGACGGGGAGGATGTTTCCGGCGAGATTCGCACGCAGCAGATCGCAAAGGGCGCCTCCGACATCGGCGTGATCCCCGAGGTGCGCGTCAAGCTTGCCGAGTGCCAGAGGGAGATCGCGAAAAACGCGGACGTCGTCATGGAAGGGCGGGAAATAGGCTCCTATGTGATCCCGCAGACGCCGTATAAGTTCTATGTCACGGCCTCGAGCGACGAGCGCGCGGCGCGCCGTTTGCGCGAGCTTCACGCCAAGGGGCTTGAGCTCGACAAGACGCACGGGCAGATGAAGGCGGAGATCGAGGCGCGCGATCATACGGACAGCCACCGCGCCACGGCGCCCCTGATCCGCGTGCCGGACGCCGTGTATGTCGACACGACGGACATGAGCCTCGACGAAGCCGTGAACTTCGTTCTTGCGCGGATCCGGAGGAAAAGCTGATGCTCTACGTGCTGCTCAAATATCTCATAGGCCCCTTCGTCGCGCTGTTCCTCAGGCCCATCGTCTATGGCCAGCAGAACCTGCGCATCAAGGGCAAGGCCATCATCATCTGCAACCACCGCTCGATGATGGACCCCATCATACTCGCGCTCGTCACGCCGCGCATCATCCACTTCATGGCGAAGAAGGAGATATTCAGGACAAAAGTCGGCGCGCTGTTCTTCCGGCTCGTGCACGTATTCCCCGTAAACCGGAAAAACACCGACCTGGTTTCCCTCAAGAGCGCGCTCACGGTGTTGGACAAAGGCAAGGTGTTCGGCATCTTCCCCGAGGGGAAGCGCGAGGTGTCCGACTCGCTCGACGAGTTCGAGCGCGGCACGGCGTTTTTCGCCATCCGTTCCGGCGCGCCCGTGATCCCCGTGTACATCCACCCGGACGCCGCGCGCAGGTTCCGCCCCGTGCTGATCGTGGGCAAGCCCATCGACATCAGCTCCATCGTCGCCAACGCTAACAGGTCCTCGATGATCGACGTCGTGACCGACGAGCTTGCCGATTCCATAGACGCGCTCAGGCTTGAGTTGGAGGAAATCTATTGCGAATAGTCGTCTCGAAGAACATAGGCTTCTGCTTCGGCGTGCGGCGCGCGCTCGACATGGCCGAGCGGCTCGCAGGCGCGCGGGCGCGCGTGTGCACGCTCGGCGCGCTCATCCACAACAGGGAGGTTATCGCGCGGCTCGCGGAAAAGGGCGTGGTGACGATCGAACGCCCCGAGGACGCGCCGGAGGGCGCGTGCGTGCTCATCCGCTCGCACGGCGTGCCGCCGGATGTGGCGGATCGGCTGCGCGCGCGCGGCCTCGAGGTCGTCGACGCGACGTGCCCGTTCGTCTCGCGCATCCACGCCATCGTTCGCGAGCAGCATGAAAACGGGCGCACGATCGCGATCTACGGCGAGCCGGGGCATCCCGAGTGCGCGGGCGTCAACGGCTGCTGCGAATATAAGGCGGTTTTTCTCAGAAACCCCGAGGATGTCCGCGCGCTCGATCCCGGGCTGCCGCTGTGCCTCGTCGCGCAGACGACGGCATCCGCCGCCGGATACGAGGGAATATGCAGCGCCGCCGCATCTTATATGCACGACGCGCTCGTCATGGACACGCTCTGCAGCGCGACGAAGGAGCGCCAGAGCGAGGCGCTGCGCATGAGCGCAAGCTGCACCAAGATGCTCGTCATCGGCGACAAATGCAGCTCGAATACCGCGCAACTTTCACAGGTTTGTAAAAAAGGCTGTGACAATGTATATTCATTAGCAAAAGTGGACGAACTGCCACTTGAAAAAATTCATGCTGATGATATAATAGGTATTGTTTCGGGCGCTTCTGCGCCGGACGCGATCATTAGGGAGGTTATTACAAGGATGAGTGAACTGGATAAGACGATGGCTGAGGGCCCCGTAGAAAACGAAGAGGTTAAAGCGGAAGCGTCAGCAGCTACCGTCGAAGAACTCGTCGTAACGGAGCCCGAGGCGAAACCCGCCGTGGAATCGGAAGCCTGCTGCGCGTGCGCATGCGAGTGCGAGGCCGACGAGCAAGCCCCCGCGGCGGTGGAGCCCGAGGCCGACGCGGCCTCCGAAACCGAAGAAGCGCCCGCCGCCAAGGCGGAAAGCGCGGAAAGCTTTGCCGAAGCGTTTGAAAAAACGATGGTTCGCATCAAGAACGGACAGGTCCTGACCGGTTCCGTTGTGCAGGTGAACGACGGCGAGGTCTGCGTCAACATCGGTTATAAATCGGACGGGTTCATTCCGCGCAACGAATTCTCTTCCGACCCCGACGTGAAGCCCGAGGATATCGTCAAGATCGGCGACAAGATCGACGTCGAGGTGATAAAGGTCAACGACGGCGAAGGCAACGTTCTGCTTTCGCGCAAGAACGTCGAGAGCAAGAAGATCTGGGATTCCCTCATGCAGGACGACCAGATCACGGACAAGGTCTTCGAGGGCATGGGCAAGGAGGTCGTCAAGGGCGGCCTGATCGCCACCATCGACGGCATCCGCGCGTTCGTACCCGCCTCGCAGCTCTCCACGAAATATGTTGAGAACATCGGCGATTTCGTCGGCAAGCCCATCCATCTCAAGGTCATCGAGGTGGACAAGGCGAGGAAGCGCATCGTCGCCTCCCACAAGGCCGTGATGCTCGCCGAGGCTGAGGAAGCCCGCAGGCAGAAGTGGGCTGAGCTCGAGATCGGTTCCAGGGTCACGGGCGTCGTCAGAAGGCTGACCGATTTCGGCGCGTTCGTCGACATCGGCGGCGGGATCGACGGCCTCGTGCATGTGACCGACGTCGCCTGGGGCCGCGTGAAGCATCCCAAGGATGTGCTCAGCGTCAACCAGGAGGTCGAGGTCATCATTCGCGACGTGGACATCGAGAAGCAGCGCGTTTCCCTCGGATACAAGCAGCTCCAGCCCAAGCCCTGGACCATGGCCGACCAGAAATACCCCGTGGGTACCATCGTGGAAGGCAAGGTCGTGCGCATCGTGCCCTTCGGCGCGTTCATCGCGCTCGAGCCGACCATAGACGGCCTGATCCACATTTCGCAGGTGGGCGTGAAGCGCATCGCCAAGGTCGAGGACGAGATCAACGTGGGCGACATCGTGCGCTGCAAGGTGCTCGACGTGAACGTCGAGGCCAAGCGCATCAGCCTGAGCCGCCGCGAGGCGCTGCTGGACGAGCACCCCGAAATCGTCGAAGAGCTTGCCGCCGAGAGGGCGGAGCGCGATCGCGCCAACGCCGAGCGCGCCGAACAGCGCGCGGCCGCCGAGGCTTCGCGCCAGCAGCAGCAACAGGAGCGCCGCACCGCCGAGCGTGCGGATCGCAACGACCGCCCCGAGCGCCGCGAGCGCGGCGACCGTCCGCGCCGCGAGGAGAACGATTACGATCTGCCGCCCGTGCAGTCGGTAAGCACCTCCATGGCGGATATATTCGCCGCGGCGATCGGCTCGAGCGAGGCCGCCGGAGATAAGGAAGAGTAAAGTCAAACGAAACGCAGGGCGAGCCGCAAGGTTCGCCCTGTTTTTGTATCGGCGCGCACGGCGAACGGCACGGCCCCGCCGTTCTCAAAACGAATCGAAACCGAAGCTTCGGTTTTGGGATTGCCGCTTTTCCAAAACTACATTATATTGTATAATAGCCTTGCAGAATGCAGAGGTGAACGATGAAGAGATCCGCGAAGCGCAAAAAAAACAAGGCAAACGACCGCACGCCGGAGCAGACCAAGCGCGAGGTGCTGGGCGTGTGCCTGATCGCGCTGGGGCTGTTCGTCGGGGCGAGCCTTTACTCCGACGCGGTCGGCCTCGTCGGCGCGGCGGTAGGCGGCTTCTTTTTGGGGACGATGGGCTTTTTCGGCTACGCGGTGCCGGTCGTACTGCTCGCGTGGGGCGTGCTGGTCATCGTGTTTTCGGAAAAGCCCGTGCGGCCTCTTACGGTGTTCCTTGCGGCGCTGTTTCTCATCGCGCTGCTCAGCACGGTGCACATCGGCGCGCGGACCGCGATCGATTCCGTGAAAGCCTTCGATTATTATAAGGACGCTTATGTGTTCGGCCAGACCTATCATAAAGGCGGCGGCTTCCTCGGCGCGCTGCTCGCGTATCCCGCGCTGCTTTTGATGGGCGAGGTCGGCTCGTATATCGTGTTCGTCGCGACGATGCTCATCGCGTTTTTGCTCACGACAAGGCTCTCCCTCAGGCGCGCGGGCGAAAAGCTCGGCAACGGCATCAAGCTCGGCGTGGACGCCGTGAGCGAGCGCGTGAACGAGAGAAGGCAGTATCTGTATACCGAAGACCTCGCCGAACCGGAGGAGATACGGCCGAAACCCGCCAAACCGAAGGGGAAAAAGGACAAGCCCTTGCCCGCGCCCGCGCGCAAGCCCGATCTCTACCGCATCGAGCCGATCCGCGAGGAATACGTCGTGGGCGGCCCGCGAACCGTGAAAAACGCGCGCGACGAGCTCGAGTTTTTGCCGACCTCCGGCGCGCTCGAGCGAAAGCCCGGCCGGGAAGACCGCTTCGAGCGCGACTTCGACAAAATGCGCGGCGAACCGGCGCCCGAGGGGGAATACTTCGTTTCCGACGAGGCGGAAGATTTGGCATCCGGCGCGAGCCGTATCTCGCGCAACGCGCCGGCCGTCCCCAAAGCGGAGACGGCGAAGCCGGCCCCTCCCGCGAGCGCGCCCGCCGCTTGCGAAAAACCTTGCGAACATGTGCCCATCGTCTACCAGCGCCCGCCGTACGATCTGCTCACCCCTGTGGAGGCGGGCTACACCGCTTCCGAATCGCCGTTCGAGAAGGCGAAGCTGCTCGAGGAAACGCTCGCGACCTTCAACATCAGCGCGAAGGTCATCAACTACAGCGTCGGCCCCGTGATCACGCGCTTCGAGCTGCAGCCCGCCAAGGGCGTGCGCGTCAACCGCATCACGGCGCTCTCGCAGGATCTCGCGCTCGCGCTCGCCGCGCAGAGGGTCCGCATCGAAGCGCCCATCCCCGGCAAGCAGGCCATCGGCATAGAGATACCCAACAAAAACACTGCCAAGGTGCTGCTGCGCGAGGTCGTGGAGAGCCGCGAGTTCCAGGCTGAAAGGTCGTCCATCGCCTTCGCTTTGGGCAAGGACATCGCGGGCAAGATCATCACGGCAGACTTGGACAGAATGCCGCACATGCTCATCGCGGGCGCGACCGGCTCGGGCAAGAGCGTATGCATCAACGACATCATCATCAGCATGGCCTATAAGTCCTCGCCCGAGGACCTTCGCATGGTGCTCATCGATCCCAAGGTCGTCGAAATGCGCATGTACGCGCCGCTGCCGCACCTGCTTTTGCCCGTCGTGACCGACGCGAAGAAGGCCGCGGGCGCGCTTCGCTGGACCGTCATGGAGATGGAGCGGCGCTACAAGCTCATCGCCGAGCTCAACGCGCGCGATTTAATGAGATACAACCAGCTCGTTCCGGCCGGAGAGGAGAAGCTACCCAAGCTTGTCGTCGTCATAGACGAGCTCGCCGACCTCATGATGGTTGCTGCCAAAGAGGTGGAGGATTCCATCTGCCGCATCGCCCAGCTCGGGCGCGCGGCGGGCATCCACATGATCGTCGCGACGCAGCGCCCCTCGACGGACGTCATCACGGGCCTCATCAAGGCGAACATCCCCTCGCGCATCGCGTTCGCGGTGTCCTCCGCGGTCGACTCCCGCGTGATACTCGACGAGGGCGGCGCGGAGAAGCTGCTTGGCAAGGGCGACATGCTCTTCCACGCGAACGGCGCGAGTAAGCCTTTGCGCGCGCAGGCCGCGCTCGTGACGGACGAGGAGGTGGAGCGCGTGATGGACTTTTTCACCGAGCACGTCGAAGCCCAGCCCACGCGCGAGGACGATTTCGAGAAGATCGCTTCCGCCGCCTCCGCGGGCGCCGCGCAGGGCAACGGCAAGCAGGAGGACGACCTGCTGCCCGAGGCCGTGAAGATCGTGTTGAACGACGGCCAGGCCTCGATTTCGATGATCCAGCGAAAGCTCCGCGTGGGCTACGCGCGCGCGGCGCGCCTCATAGACATCATGGAGAACATGAAGATCGTCAGCTCCTCCGAGGGCAGCAAGCCGAGGCGCGTGCTCATCGGCCGCGCGGACTACGAGCGCATGTTCGGCGGCGGCGCGAACCAGGGGGAAACGCACTATGAGGACTGAGCGTCTTCGGGCGGGCGTGATCTCGCTCGGCTGCTCGAAAAACCGCGTGGACTCGGAAAAGATACTCGCGTGCCTCAGGGACGCAGGTTTTGAGATCACGAACGACGAAACCCGCGCCGACGCCGTCGTCGTCAACACCTGCGGCTTCATAGAGCCCGCCAAGCAGGAGTCAATCAACGCGATACTCGAGGCCGCCCGGAGCAGGAAGCCGGGCTGCGTGCTCGCCGTCGCGGGCTGCCTTTCGCAGCGCTACCTCAAGGAGCTCTCCGAGGAGCTGCCCGAGGCGGACATCCTGCACGGCGTGGGGGACCACGAGGGCCTCGTCGAAAAGATCCGCCAAAAGCTCGGGCAGACGGGCGCGGTTCGCTATTGCGGCTCGCGTGTGCTTACGACGCCCGCCTACAGCGCGTACCTGCGCATCGCGGACGGATGCGACAACCGCTGCACCTACTGCGCGATTCCGCTGATCCGCGGCGGAAGGCGCAGCGTGCTTGCGGACGAACTCGTCAACGAGGCGCGAAGCCTCGCGCAAAGAGGCGTGAAGGAAATCACGCTCATCGCGCAGGACACCTCGGCGTACGGGCTCGAACTGTACGGCAGGCCGTCGCTCGCGGAATTGCTGGGGAAGATCGCTGCAATCGACGAACTTCATTGGGTCCGCGTGCTCTACGCCTATCCGAACACGGTGGACGAGCGGCTCGTGGACGCGATGCTCGGGAGCGAAAAGATCGTCAAGTACATCGACATGCCCATACAGCACATCGACCCCCAAATTCTCTCGCGCATGAACCGGCACGGTTCGGCGGAGCATATCCGGCGCATCGTCGATTACATCCGGCGCGCGTCGCCGGAATTCATACTGCGCACGACCGTCATGACGGGCTTTCCGGGGGAGACGGAGGAGCAATTCGACCGGTTGGCTGAATTTTTGCGGGAGCATCCGTTCGATCGGCTTGGCGCGTTCGCCTTTTCGCCGGAGGACGGGACCGCGGCGGCGGATTTTCCCGGAAGGATCGACGAAGATACGGCAAAGCGGCGGCTCGACGCGATCATGCGCGCGCAGCGCGAGATCTCGCGCCGACGCAACGAAAGGCGCGTGGGCAGGGAATACGAAGCGCTGATCGAGGATATAACCAACGGTGTGGCGCTCTGCCGAAGCTATGCCGAAGCGCCGGAGGTCGACGGAAAAATCGCGGTTTCGGGCGTACCGGAGGGAACAAGCCCGGGCGATTTCATCCGCACGCGCATCGTTGCAGCCGGAGCCTATGATCTGAAGGGGGTCTATCTGTGAACACGCCAAACAAACTCACGATCCTGCGCATGGTCCTCACGCCGGTGTTTGTCGCCTGCTTCTACATTCCCGTGGATTACAGGCTTTACATCGCCGCCGTCGTTTTCCTGATCGCCTACGCCACGGACATACTCGACGGGCAGATCGCGCGCAAACGCAACCTCGTGACCGATTTCGGCAAGCTCATGGACCCCATCGCGGATAAGATACTCTCGGGCGCGGCCATGATCATGCTCACGGGCGCGGGGATGCTCTCGCCGATCGCGACGCTGATCACGGTCGCGCGCGAGTTCATCATCAGCGGCGTTCGCGCGGTGGTGGCGGGGAAGAACATCGTGATCGCCGCCGGCCCCATAGGCAAGCTCAAGACGACGATGCAGTGCGTCGGCATTGCGCTGATACTCCTCGGGAACCCGGTGTTCCGCATGTGGAACATCCCGTTCGACCAGATCGTGATCTGGATCTCCGTGGCGCTCGCCGTATGGAGCTGCGTGGATTACATCGTTAAAAACAACAGGGCGCTGAAGGAGAATAAATAAGAGAACATGACTTGCGAACTGATCTCGGTCGGAACCGAGCTGTTGTTGGGGAACATACTCAACACCAACGCGCAGTATATCTCGCAGAAGCTCGCCGATCTCGGCGTGAACTGCTATTTGCAGACCACGGTCGGGGACAATCCGGACAGGCTGGAGGAAGCCGTCCGCCGCGCGCTCGCGCGCGCCGACGTCGTGATTTTGACGGGCGGCCTCGGGCCTACCTGCGACGACCTGACCAAGGAGACCGTTTCCGCGGCGTTGGGCAAAAAGCTCGTGCTCGACGAGGACTCCCTCGCGCACATCAGGCGCCGTTTCGCGAAAATGGGCAGGGAAATGACGCCCAACAACGTCAAGCAGGCGGAGTTTCCCGAGGGCTGCGCGATACTGCCTAACCCGCACGGCACCGCGCCCGGCTGCATCATCGAGCACGACGGCAAGGCCGCGATACTGCTGCCCGGGCCGCCCAACGAGATGGAACCGATGTTCGACGCGTCCGTCATGCCGTACCTCGAGAAGCGGAGCGGAACGAAGCTTTACTCGCGCATGGTCCGCATCTTCGGCAAGGGCGAGTCGAGCGTGGAATACGAGTTGCGCGACCTTATGGACGGAACGAACCCCACGGTCGCGCCCTACGCGCTATTGGGCGAAGTGAAGCTTCGCGTGACGGCGCGCTGCAGGAGCGAACGCGAGGGGGAGAAGCTCGTCGCGCCCGTGATCGCGGAAATACGCAGGCGGCTGGGCGCAGTCGTCTATTCCGACGAGGGCAGAGAGCTGCACGAGGTCTGCGCGGAGCTTCTTCTCGGGCACAAAAAAACGCTTGCCGTCGCCGAGAGCTGCACGGGCGGCATGCTCGCCTCAAGGCTCGTGAGCGTGCCGGGCAGCTCGCGCTGGTTCCTCGAAGGGTGCGTAACGTACGCGAACGACGCGAAAGCGAGGCGCCTGGGCGTTTCAACGGATACGCTCGCAAGCTGCGGCGCGGTCAGCGGGCAGACGGCGCTTGAGATGGCGCGCGGCATAAGGCGGACTTCGGGCGCGGACGTCGGCCTCGCGATCACGGGCATCGCGGGCCCGGACGGAGGCACGCCCGAAAAACCCGTGGGGCTCGTCTACATCGCGCTTGCCTCGGGAGAAGTCGAGCAAGTTACGGAACTGCGTTTCACGGGCGGCCGCGAGCGCATCCGGAACAGCGCGTGCCTGAACGCGCTGGACATGCTCAGAAGAAGTTTTTGATGCCAAAAAAGCGAACATATGTTACAATATTGCTCAATGAATGAAGGGATGGGTATCGCGCTATGATGGAGAAGGAAAAGGCGCTCGAGATGGCGCTCAGCCAGATCGAGAAGCAGTTCGGCAAGGGGGCCGTAATGAAGCTCGGCGACGCCGCGGCGAGGATCTCCGTTTCAATCGTGCCTTCCGGCTGCCTGGAGCTTGACATCGCTTTGGGCGTAGGGGGTATGCCGCGCGGCAGGATCGTGGAGATCTACGGGCCCGAAGCGTCGGGCAAGACCACGCTCGCGCTGCACGTCGTCGCGGAGGCGCAAAAGCTCGGCGGGGCCGCGGCGTTCATCGACGCGGAGCACGCGCTCGACCCGACCTACGCGGGCAATCTCGGCGTGGACGTGGAGAACCTCTACGTTTCGCAGCCCGACACCGGCGAGGAAGCGCTGCAGATCTGCGAGGCTCTGGTGAGAAGCAGCGCCATAGACGTGATCGTCATCGACTCGGTCGCGGCGCTCGTGCCCAAGGCCGAAATCGAAGGGGATATGGGCGATTCGCACGTCGGTTTGCAGGCGCGGCTCATGTCGCAGGCGCTTCGCAAGCTCGCCGGCGTCATCTCCAAATCCAACACGATCGTCATTTTCATCAACCAGCTTCGCGAGAAGGTCGGCGTGATGTTCGGCAATCCCGAGACAACGCCGGGCGGCAAGGCCCTCAAGTATTACGCCTCCATCCGCCTGGACGTGCGCCGCATCGACTCCATCAAGAACGGCAACGACATCGTAGGCAACCGCACGCGCATCAAGGTCGTCAAGAACAAGGTCGCCCCGCCCTTCAAGGTGGCCGAGTGCGACATGATCTACGGCGAGGGCATCTCGCGCGAGAGCTCGGTGCTCGACCTCGCGGTGAACAACAAGATCGTACTCAAATCCGGCGCGTGGTATTACTACGGCGACATGCGCATGGCGCAGGGGCGCGACAACGCGCGGCTTTTCCTCAAGGATAACGTCGAACTCTGCGCGGAGATCGAGCGGAAGGTGCGCGAGACGCTCATCAAGGCCCCCAGCGCGGAGGACGGCGCGGGCGGCGCGGAATAAGGCGAAATGAAAAAAGGAGGGGACGCGCAAGCGTCCTTGACTTTTATTTTTCAGCGCGATACAATTATTAAGAGTAAAAATATGCCGGTGTGTATTTTCATGGATTGATATAGATCATTTTATGAAATTGTCCATGCATGCTGAGTACATGTCATACTCGTATACTTCAAGATAAACCTGGAGGTGCTGATTTTTCGTGTGGGATATCATAATCCCAATCATTGTCGGAGTTGTATGCCTCGCAGCGGGCGCGATGGGCGGATATGTTTACAGAAAGAACATCGCGGAAGCCAAGGTCGCCAAGGCGGAGGACGCCGTCAGACACATGATTGACGACGCGCAAAAACGCGCGGAAACCATTAAAAAGGAAACCGTACTGGAAGCAAAAGAGGAAGCGTATCGCATCAAGAGCGAGAACGAGCGCGAAATCAAAGAAAGGCGCAACGAGATACAGCGCTCCGAACGCCGCCTGCTCCAGAAGGAAGAGATGCTCGACAAGAAGGTTGAGGCGGTCGAGCAGCGCGAGGAGAACCTCAACAAGAAGCAGAAGCTCATCGACGACCTCGAGACCGAAGCCAAGGCGCTTCACGACAAGCAGCTCAAGGAGCTGGAAAAGATCTCCGGTTTGTCTATGGACGAGGCGAAGGAGATCCTTTTGGGCAACGTCGAGCGGGACGCGCGGCACGAGGCCGCCGTGATGCTGCGCGAGATCGAGGCTAAAACAAAGGAAGAGGCCGACAAGCGCGCGCGGAACATCGTGGCGCTTGCCATACAGCGCTGCGCGGCGGACCACGTCGCGGAAACCACGGTTTCCGTCGTGCCCCTGCCCAACGACGAAATGAAGGGCCGCATCATCGGCCGCGAGGGACGCAACATCCGCACGCTCGAAACGGCGACGGGCGTCGACCTCATCATCGACGACACGCCCGAGGCGGTCATCCTTTCCGGCTTCGATCCGGTGCGCCGCGAAATCGCGCGCATCGCGCTCGAAAAGCTGATACTCGACGGGCGCATCCATCCCGCGCGCATCGAGGAGATGGTCGAGAAGGCGCGCAAGGAGGTTGACGTTCAGATCCGCGAGGCGGGCGAGCAGGCGATCTTCGAGTGCGGCATACACGGGCTGCACCACGAGCTTGTCAAGCTGCTCGGCCGGCTCAAGTACCGCACGAGCTACGGGCAGAACGTGCTCAAGCATTCCGTCGAGGTGTCGCACCTCGCGGGCATGATGGCCGCGGAGCTGGGCGCGAACGTCGCGCTCGCCAAGCGCGCGGGGCTTTTGCACGACATCGGAAAGGCCATCGACCACGAGGTCGAGGGCCCGCACGTGCAGATCGGCGCGGACGTCGCCAAGAAATACCGCGAGAACAACCTCGTCATCAACGCGATACAGGCGCACCACGGCGACGTGGAGCCCACCAGCATCGAGGCCGTGCTCGTGCAGGCGGCGGACGCCGTTTCCGCAGCGCGTCCCGGCGCGCGCCGCGAGACGCTTGAGAACTATATCAAGCGCCTTGAAAAGCTCGAGGAGATCGCGAACTCCTTCGAAGGCGTGGACAAGTCCTTCGCGATACAGGCCGGGCGCGAGGTGCGCATCATCGTTAAGCCCGAGAGCGTCAGCGACCAGGATACCATCGTCATGGCGCGGAACATCGTCAAGCGCATCGAATCCGAGCTCGAATATCCCGGCCAGATCAAGGTCAACGTCATCCGGGAAACCCGCGCGACCGAGTTCGCGAAATAACGGCATTCACAAGCAGCATGGCGTGTGGGCGGATTTCATATCCGCCCGTACGTTTCTTTAGAGGGACTAACTGATGGAAGAAACCTTGCGAAACATCCCCGTCGCGGACGCGCATTGCGATTTTCTCTACTATATGTACCGCCGCGGCCACTCGTTCACGGAGCCGAGGAGAGATCAGGCCGTGAGCCTTCCCGCGATGCGCGCGGGCGGCGCTTCGCTGCAGCTTTTCGCCGCGTGGATCGATCCGGACGACCGGGAGCCTCCCCTCCAGCAATGCCTCTCGCTGATCGACGCGTACAAGCGCATGCTCGCCTGCTGCGACGCGCTCGTGCCTTTCACAAAGGAATTCGATCCCGCATCGGGAAAGATCGCGGCGCTGCTCACCATAGAGGGCGGGGAGGCCGTCATGGGCAAAACCGAAAACGTCCGGTTGTTCCGCGAGCTTGGCGCGCGCGCGATGACGCTGACCTGGAACGCGCAAAACGACCTGGCGAGCCCCGCCATGGCAAGGCGCGACAGA
>Ga0116159_1000535_pt1 | contig 43450 bp, 35 predicted proteins | sample AD_JPNAS1_MetaG_FD_89878 | JGI IMG/M metagenome (GOLD analysis project Ga0116159, IMG submission 89878) | Active sludge microbial communities of municipal wastewater-treating anaerobic digesters from Japan - AD_JPNAS1_MetaG | ecosystem: Engineered > Bioreactor > Anaerobic > Digestate | place...
CCCAATATGGAGCGAATCATGGCGAAACAATGGGGCGGGCGCTTCGAAGGCGAGACGGATGCTTTGGTCGAGCGGTTGGGGGAGTCGGTGTCGTTTGACGCACGATTGGCGTTGCACGACATTCGCGGGAGCATCGCGCATGCGACGATGCTCGGCGCGCAGGGCATTATTTCGAAGAAGGATGCGCGCGCGATTGTGCGCGGGTTGGGCGATGTCGAGAAAGACATCAAGGCCGGCGCATTCGTTTGGCGGCAGGACCTCGAAGACGTTCACACCAACATCGAGGTCGCCCTGGTGGAGCGCATCGGCGATGCGGGCAAACGCCTGCACACCGCGCGCAGTCGCAACGATCAGGTGTCGCTCGACGTGCGCCTGTGGACGCGCGATCAGGTTGATCGCATCATCGAGTTGTGCCGCGCGTTGCAGGCTGTATTCGTTGCGCTCGCGGAACGGCATATCGACGCCCTGTTGCCGGGTTGCACGCACATGCAACACGCGCAGCCCGTATTGCTTGCCCACCATTTGCTTGCCTATTTCGAGATGTTCGGACGCGACCGTCAGCGGTTCATCGAATTGCGCAAACGCGTCAACGTGATGCCGCTGGGTTCCGCCGCGTTGGCCGGAACGCCGCATCCGATCGACCGCAAGCAGGTCGCGAAGGCGTTGGGTTTTGACGCGATTTCGGCGAACAGCATGGACGCCGTGAGCGACCGAGACTATGCCGTCGAGTTTTGTTCCGCAGCGGCGATCGCGATGATGCACCTCTCGCGATTGAGCGAAGAGCTGATCCTGTGGTCGACCCCTGAATTTGCGTTTATCGAAATCGGCGATGCGTTCACGACGGGTTCGAGCATCATGCCGCAGAAGAAGAACCCCGACGTGGCTGAGTTGGTGCGGGGCAAGACGGGGCGGGTGTATGGCGATCTGACGGCGCTTTTGACGATCCTCAAGGGGTTGCCGATGACGTACAACCGCGACTTGCAGGAAGACAAGGAGCCGCTGTTCGACGCGAGCGACACCTTGCAGTTGTGTCTGGCCGTCGTGACGCGCATGTTGCCGTCTATTCGTTTCAACGCCGACCGCATGCGGGCCGCCACGCGCGATGGTTTCCTGGAAGCGACGGATGTCGCCGATTATCTCGCCGCCAAGGGCATGCCGTTCCGCGAAGCGCACGAGGTGACTGGCAAGCTCGTGCTCTATTGCATTCGGGCGGGCAAGACCATGCCGGAACTGTCGCTTGATGAACTGCGTCAATTTTCGGTTCTTTTTTGCGAAGATGTGATCGGTTCGCTCGCGCCGGAAGCGATTGTTCGACGTCGGGCTACGCTTGGCGGCACCGCGCCGAGTCAAGTGCGCGCGGCCCTGCGTCGCGCGAAGCAGGCGTTATAGGCGAGCGCATGTTTTCTACGTGGCGCTTCGGAAATGGCCCATCTTTTGTTGGAGGCTTCGTGAACGGATTGTGGTATACTTCCCTACGTGTATGCGAGATGGGCATGGGGTAGTGAATGTCTGACAAAGCGAAGATTTTGGTTGTCGACGATGAGGCGGTCATTCGAGAGCTCATGGTCGACATTCTTGCTGATGAAGGTTTTGAAATAGCTACGGCGTCGAGCGGGGCCGTAGCGCTCGACATGCTTGCGCGCGATCCCCATTTTGTGCTTCTGTTTACGGATATCATGATGCCGGAAATGGGAGGCATCGATCTCATTCGTGCGGCGCGAAAGCTACATCCTTCCATCATTCCCATCGTGATGACGGGGTTTGCGACGCTCGAGACCGCGCGGGACGCGGTGCGCGAGGGCGCCTACGATTATGTTCTGAAGCCATTCAGCCTGAGCGAGATACGTCTCGCCGTCACCAATGCGATTGAACGCTACCGCCTTATGAATGAAAATGCCCGTTTACGCGAATTGACGGAACTCTTCAATATCAGCGAGCGCATCGCGGCCATCCATGATGAGAACAGCCTGTTGGATTTTGTCTTGCGGGCGACTCTCGATCGGGTTGGGGCGGAGCGGGGATCGCTCATGCTGATGAACCCAGATGGAAATCGTTTGGAAGTCGCGACGAGCGTGGGTCCGCCAGGGGATGAGGCGGGGGCGGTTGAGTTGGGTGCGAGCGTTCCCGGTTGGGTGGCGAAGCATGGCAAGCCGTTGCTCATCGAGGACGCTCAGGCGAGTCCTGAACTCAAGGAAATGATCCAAGGTCTTCCGGACGCCTCGTTGATATCGGTGCCGCTGGAGGGGAAAACCTCGAAGAACGGTCGCGCTGCGGGCAAGCGCGTTCGCCATGGAACGCCCGTGCTGGCTGTGTTGAACGTGCGCCAGAAGCGGGGGAATGGCCAGTTCACCGAGAGCGATCTCAAGACCGTCAGCATCGTGGCCAATCATGCGGCGGTCGCGATTGAAAATGTACGGTTGTTGAAGGACGTCGAAGACGCGCACTTGGCGACGTTGCGGTCGATGGCGTTGTTGCTCGAAGCCAAGGATGCGTATACCCATGGCCATAGCCAACGCGTTAGTGAATATGCGGTTTGCGTGGCGTGCGAGATGGGGATGTCGCGTCATGATATCGAGACGTTGCGTCTTGGCGGTGCCTTGCATGATCTGGGCAAGGTGGGCATATCGGACGCGGTGTTGAACAAGGAGACCAAGCTGTCCGATGATGAGTGGGAGTCCATCAAGCGTCATCCCGTCATCGGGTATGATGTGTTGGCTCCGGTGAGTTTTCTCACGAAGGGGCACTTGGCGTTGGTTCGCTCACACCATGAGCGCATCGATGGCCAGGGGTACCCGGATCGCCTTTCCGGCGATCAGATATTCGATCTGGCGCGCGTGCTGGCCATTGCCGATTCTTATGACGCCATGTCGAGCGATCGCGCCTACCGCAAGGCCATGACGCCGGATCAGATCGTCACGGAATTGAAGCGTTGTTCGGGGACCCAATTTGACGCCGCGATCGCGGGCGTGTTCATTGGTCTTATCGAGAGCGGACGTCTTCCGAAGTGCGGCTAGGCGTTTTTATCGCGGTGCGGTCGTTCTTCTTTCAAGAATCTTGTTTTGCAGGGGCGTCGTTTTTTTTGCGCCCTTGTGTTCGCGGAAGTAGAGGGGGCGTTGTCTCGGGGCATGAGGTGAGCAATGTCTGAAACCCATCACGAAGAAGTCCGCGTTGCGGTCCTAGGCGCGGGAGTCACCGGGTTGTGCGCGGCGCATCATGCCGCGCTTCGTTTTGGCAAGGACGCCGTGCTTGTGTGCGAGGCTGCGGAGACGGCGGGCGGGGCCACGCGCACGGAGTCGATGGACGGATTCACGTTGGACTGGGGGCCTAACGGCTTTCTCAACCGCGAGCCGCGCACCCTTGAGTGGATACAGGGGATGGGGCAGTCGGATCGTCTCCACGCGGCCAACGAAGCCGCGGCGCATCGTTTTATTCTCAAGAACAACGCGCTCGTGGAGGTTGTCCCTCCTCCTGGGTTTCTTATGACGTCGTTGCTTTCGGTTCGCGGCCGGCTGCGGTTGATGTGTGAACCGCTCATTCCCGCCAGGCGCGGCGACGCGCCCGAATCCATCTACGATTTCGCCGCACGGCGCATTGGTCGCGAAGCGGCCGAGACGATGGTGGCTCCGATGGTGACGGGGATTTTTGGGGGAGACGCCAAAGCGTTGTCATTGGCGCATTGTTTTCCCAGAATGGCGGCGATGGAGCGCGATTATGGAAGCCTGACGCGTGCGTTGCTGGCCAAGCGCCGGACCAACAAGGCGGCCAGCCCCATTGGTCCTTCGGGGGTGCTGACTACGTTTCGCGAGGGGATTGGTTTTTTGCCGCAGGCGGCGTGTGCGCATCTTGCGGGACGGGTTCGTTTGGGCGCGCGGGCGGAACGCATCGAGCGCCGGGGCGCGGGGTACCGCGTCACGTTGGGCGGCGGGGCGATGGTGGATGCGTGCGGCGTGATCGTGGCGATGCCCGCGTATGCGGCGGCGGATGCCGTCGGTGCGTTGGACGCAGACCTTGCCGGATCGTTGAAGCGCATTGCCTATGCCGATATTTCGGTCGTGTGCACGGGGTATCGTCGGGAGAAGGTGGGTCATGCGCTTGACGGCTTCGGTTTCCTTGTGCCGCCTCGGGAGCGAAAGCGCGTGCTGGGGTGTCTGTGGACGTCCTCTCTCTTTCCCGGTCAGGCTCCGGAGGGTTGCGTCCTGTTGCGGAGCATGTTTGGCGGATATGCCGATCGCCCGGGGGCGCATTTGAGCGATCGGGAGTTGCTGGATTGTCTTGCGGGGGAAGTCCATCCCTTGCTCGGGATTGATTCGCCTCCGGAATGGGTGCGTGTTTTCCGCCATGCGCCGGGCATTCCGCAATATCTTTTGCGCCATGGGGAACTGCTTGCGGCCATTGATGCGGGAGAAGCGCGTCATCCGGGGCTGACGTTTGCGGGCAACGCGTATCGGGGCGTTGGCCTGAACGACTGCGTTCTGTCGGCCATCCGCGCGGTTGATAGACTTCCGTGAATTTTTTCCTGCAGGACGAGACGGCTGGGGAACTCCAGCGGCGACGCGTTAGATGCTGTAGTCGGCGTAGTCGACGAGGAAGACTTTCATGTCTTTTGGGGTTACGAAAACGTGCGCGCCTTTTTTGAGATCGAGTTCGGCGTAGCGTTGTTGCGACAGTTCGACGTGGACGGTGTCGCCGACGTCGGTTTCGAGTTCGACCTTGACGATGGGGCCTGCCGCGTTGATATGGGTGACCCGCGCTTGGAAATGGCTCTCGCCGTTGTGGTGGTAGGCGATATCGAGGAGATGCGGACGGATGTACGCGACGGCTTGCGCGGGGCCTTCGTGGCCTGCTTCGGGCATGTCGACGGCCATGCCGCCAATGAATGCGGTGCCGTCTTGCACGCGGCCGTGGAATAGGTTCACGTTTCCGAGGAAGTCGTACACGAACCGCGTGGCGGGTTGATGGTACACCTCTTCCGACGCTCCGATCTGCTCAATTTTGCCTTCGTTCATGACGACGACCTTGTCGGCCAGTTCGAGGGCCTCTTCCTGGTCGTGCGTCACGAACACGCTGGTCACGTGTATCTCGTCGTGCAAACGTCGCAGCCACCGGCGCAGATCCTTGCGCACTTTGGCGTCGAGCGCGCCGAAGGGTTCGTCGAGCAACAGCACGTTGGGCTCGATCGCCAACGCGCGCGCCAAGGCTACGCGTTGCCGCTGGCCGCCAGACAATTGGCTCGGATAGCGATCGGCGAATTTGTCGAGTTGAACCAACGCCAGCAGTTTCATGACGCGATCGCGGATTTCTTTTCGTGTGGGGCGTTGTTCGCGCGGCCGCACGCGCAGGCCGAAGGCGACGTTCTCGAAGGTGGTCATGTGCCGGAACAGGGCGTAATGCTGAAACACAAATCCCACTTGTCGCTCGCGCAGGCCGCGCTCGGTCGTCTCGACGCCATCGAACAACACATGTCCGCTATCCGGCGTTTCGAGTCCGGCGATGATCCGCAAGAGCGTCGTCTTGCCCGATCCGGATGGTCCCAGCAATGCGGTTAGATCGCCGGAGGCCATCTGCAGCGATACTCCGCGCAACGCGGTGAAGTCGTGGAAATTTTTGGTGATGTCGCGGACTTCGATGTTCATGCGGGGATCTTTCCCTGGCTAGCCATCCGTTCCGCCTCGGCCAGCGTTTGGCGCACGCGCCATTCGACGATTTTCTTCAACGCCAGCGTCGCCAGCGCCAGCATCGCCAACAGCGACGCCACGGCAAACGCGCCCGCGAAATTGTAGTCATTATAGAGAATCTCGACGTGCAACGGCATCGTGTTGGTTCTGCCGCGAACGTGGCCCGATACGACTGACACCGCGCCGAATTCTCCCATGGCGCGGGCGTTGCATAGGATCACGCCGTAGAGCAAACCCCATTTGATGTTGGGTATCGTGACGCGCCAAAAGGTTTGCCAGCCGTTTGCGCCAAGCGACAGCGCCGCCTCTTCTTCCTCGCTTCCTTGGCTTTGCATCAACGGAATCAGTTCGCGCGCGACGAACGGGGCGGTGATGAACGTCGTGGCAAGAATAATGCCCGGCACGGCGAAAATGATTTTGATGTCGTGCGCGGAGAGCCACGGCCCGAACGCGCCTTGGGCGCCGAACAGCAGCACGAAGATAAGACCCGAAATGACTGGCGACACGGTGAAGGGCAGGTCGATCAGGGTGATGAGGATGTTTTTTCCCCGGAATTCGAATTTAGTGATGGCCCACGCCGCCGCGATGCCAAAGACGACGTTCATCGGCACCGAGACAAGCGCAGTGACGAGCGTCAGACAGATGGCGTGTCGGGCGTCCGGATCGACGATGGCGGCCCAATAGACGTGGATGCCTTTTGAGAAGGCCTGGGCGAATACGACCGCCAGGGGCACCACGAGAAACAAGCCCAGGAACGTGAGGGCGACGCCCAGCAGCACGAACCGAACGGCCGGCGGCTCAAGCCGGGTCTGTTCTGCGGAGGATGTTTGTCCGGAAGGCGTCATGTCGCGCGGCTCCTTCGGCTCCACCATTGCAACAGATTCACGAACAACAGCAGCGCGAACGAGACGAGTAGGAGAGTCACGGCGATTGCGGTGGCGCCGGCGTAGTCGTATTCCTCGAGTTTCGTCATGATCAACAAGGGCGCGATTTCGGTTTTCATGGGCATGTTGCCGGAGATGAACACAACGGATCCGTATTCGCCCAACGCGCGTGCAAAGGCCAGGCTGAAGCCTGTCAACAGCGCGGGAAGCAACCCCGGAAAGATCACCTTGACGAAGGTCTGCCAGCGTGTCGCGCCCAACGTCGCCGCCGCTTCTTCAACCTCTGCGTCGAGGTCTTCGATCACGGGTTCGAGCGTGCGCACGACAAACGGCAAGCCGATGAAGGTTAGGGCGACAATTACGCCTAGTGGGGTGAAGGCGACTTTGACGCCCAACGGTTCCAGAAAACGACCGATCCAGCCGTTCGACGAATACACTGCCGTTAAGGCGATGCCCGCCACGGCCGTCGGCAATGCGAAGGGGAGATCGACCATCGCGTCGACCAAATCACGCCCCCAGAACCGGTGCCGCACCAGCACCCAGGCGACCAGCAGGCCGAAAACGGCGTTGATCGATGCGCCCGCAAACGATGCCCCGAAGGTGAGCTTGTACGAGGCGATGGCGCGCGGCCCAGAGACAGTGTTCCAGAAATCGGTCCATGTCATCGAGAAGGTGCGGGCGAACAGCATAGACAGCGGGATGAGAACCAGCAGGCACAGGTACGTCAGGCTGAAACCCAACGTCAACCCAAACCCTGGAATAATGCTCCGTTCGCGCAGTCGCATGGTCTCCTCGGGGATTTGGCGGCCGGGGAAACCTCTTTCTCAAGCGGTTGCCCCGGCATCTTTTTTTACTTACTTACCCGGCGCATAGATTTGGTCGAATACGCCGCCGTCATTAAAATGTTTTTCCTGGGCGGATTTCCAGCCGCCGAAGTCGTTGTCGATGGTGAGTAAGGTGATTTCCGGAAATTGCGCTGCGTACTTCTTTGCGATGGCTTCGTTGCTGGGTCGGTAGTAGTGTTTCGCTTCGATCTCTTGGGCTGCGTCGCTGTAGAGAAAATCGAGATAGGCTTTGGCCACATCGGTCGTGCCATTTTTGGCGGCATTCTTGTCGACCAACGCTACAGGGGGTTCGGCCAGGATCGAGATTGACGGCGCGACAATTTCAAATTTCCCCTTGCCCAATTCGTTGATTGCCAACAGCGCTTCGTTTTCCCATGCGAGCAGCACGTCCCCGATCCCCCGCTCGACAAACGTCGTCGTCGATCCGCGCGCTCCCGTGTCGAGCACCGGAACATTTCTGAACAACGCCGCGATGAACTCCTTGGCTTTTGCCTCGTCGTTGTCTTTTTTCAAGGCATATCCCCATGCCGCGAGATAATTCCACCGCGCGCCACCCGAGGTCTTGGGATTGGGCGTGATGACCGACACCCCCGGTTTCACCAGATCGTCCCAGTCCTTGATCTGTTTCGGGTTTCCGGTGCGCACCAAGAACACGATGGTCGATGTGTACGGGCAACTGTTGTTCGGCAAGCGTTTCTGCCAATTTGCGTCGAGCAGACCGCCTTTCTCCGCAATGGCGTCGATGTCATACCCCAACGCCAATGTCACCACGTCAGCCTCCAGACCATCAATGACTGCGCGCGCTTGCTTGCCCGAGCCGCCGTGGGATTGCCTAATGTCCAGGTCCTTTCCTGTCTTTGTCTTCCATTCCGCAGCAAAGACCGTGTTGACATCCTTGTACAACTCGCGCGTCGGGTCATACGAAACATTGAGCATGCTGATTTGTTGGGCCCCTGCGGCGCTTGCCGCCAGCGCCACTGCCGCCACCACGATTCGAATCACGTTACGCATAGCAAATACCTCCTTTTCCCAATTTCACATGGATTAAGTAGTCTAATCAGCCGCAAACAGAACACCTACTCTCGTATGTCAGCTTGACCCCAACGCGGGCTGCGGCCGTATGGTCACCTCTCAGATGTAATACATCGACGTCTTCGCCTGATTTTCCTCGGCGGCTTGGACACGGTCGAGGACGTCCGTAAGGCTTGCATGATCAAGGACTTCCGCGATGGCGTCGCGCACGTCTTTCATGACTAAGCGGATGCCGCAGGTTCGCTCGTCGCGGCATTCGTCACATTTTCGGTATGCCGTTTTGCTTACGCATGGAATGGGCGCCAGGGGGCCGTCCAGTATTCGGATGATTTGCCCCATGGTGACTTCCGATGGCGGTCGTCCTAACGCATATCCCCCGCCTTTTCCCTTTTTGCTTTGCAAAAGGCCTACATTTTTGAGTTCCAGGAGGATTAACTCCAGGAATTTTTTTGGGATTTTTTCCTGCTCGGCCAAGTCCGCGATGAGCATGGGGCCGTGCTCGTATTCGCGTGCGAGCGCCAACACCGCGCTGATGCCGTATTTTGCTTTTTTCGTGAGCATAAATTCTCTAGTTACTCAATCGACTTTTAGATTATACCGGATTGGAAGCGGGATTTCAAGTGGAGAGCGAGGGCTATTCGCCGATCAAGGCGGCTAGGGGTTTGAGGAGTCCTTTGGAGCCGGCTGCGGTTCGAAGGATGTTTTCGAGCACGATAGCCGTGATCTGGGCTACATTTGCCGCTTTGCCTTCGGTTCCGTCGAAGGAAAATGCGTCCACTTGGACTTCCGCCTTACCTCCTCGCGCCAAATTGCTTGTCAGGTTCACGTGCGCGCCGTTTCCGATGATTTTCTGGATGATGAGTCCTCGTTTGACGTTGACGTTGGCGTCGGCAGAGGGGTGAGGGGAGGCTGTTTCGGGCTGTGGGTCCGTTTTTTCGCCTGATTTGCGGGCGCGTTGAGTCAGGATGAGCAGGTTTACGCCGTGTCCCCATTCGTGGCGAATGTCGAGTTTTGTGTCGTGCAGGGTCAGGGTGCGAATGGTGGGGGTTCGGGAAAGGATTGTGCCGAGATCGAATTCGGCCGTGATTTTTCCTAGGGAAATTGCCGGACCTTCGCCGAAGTCCGGTGGATTGCCTAGGGAGACGTCGATCAGTTCTACGGTTCCTTGCAGGGGGTGGAGGTTTACGTCGCTGATGCGTGCGGGGACGTCCAGCGCATGGGAGAGGGCGGCGCTTAGTCCCGGTCCGGCCACGCGATGGGTTTGGGTGGCGGCCAGGAGCGCGAGTGCGGCGATGATCACAAGGAGGATGCCTATGGTTGTCAGGGCTCCCTGGAGCAGTGTGCGTAGGGTGCTCATGGCGGCCTCAATCGAGCATGTGCGCGAGGCGGCGCACTTGGCCGAACAATTGATTGTAGTCCACGCTTTCGATGAGCTCCCGTGCTTTTTGCAGGGCGGGGGGTGGCTCTGCCTTGCCAATCGAATTTTCCCAATCGAAGGCATACGCGTTTGCTTGGTATTCGAGCACGAGGCGGACGGAGGGGATGTCCGGCGAGATGAGGGGTTTGCTTCCCGATGGAGGTTTCAGGGGGAACACGAAGATGTTTGTGCGTTGAAAGGTTTTCAGGGCTCCAGTCTGTGCGTCGGGTTTTGAGGGGCCGATGACCGTTTGAATGGGGTCTAGTTTCGTGCCGTCCGGCATGAGGAGGCGAGCGGTGATTCCGCGCAATCCGACCACGTCGTAGGCGATGGACATATCGGCGAAGGAAGAGGAAAGGACGCATTCGATCAGGAGGTAGTTTTGCAGAATGGCGGAGGCGTCTCGGTCGAGTCCTGGGTCGATGCGTTCGCCTTTGGCCAAGGCCGCCGCCCGTTTCATCGCGGCGACGTCGGCCCCGATCCACACGGCGTACGATGCGGGGGAAAAAAGGTCGGCGTAGCGGCCCCGGTCGACGTGGATGGGGGCGAGGTATGTCGCCGGCATGAATTGAGGCGGCGGGGCGATTTCTTCTGGAAGGGGAGCGCTTTCGTCGATGGGGGTATGGGTTTGGCATGCAGCGGCCACGAGAGCGAGAAATGCCGAGCATGCCAATCGTGTCAGTTTCATGGTTTGATCTCCACCTTTGTTGGGGGGGATGTTCGCCCCGAGGATGTGGCCGGCGGCGCTGAGGTTGCCGCTTCGTCCATCACGCTTTTTGCGTACGGGCCGCCGGTCCCGTAGTTGCGCAAGATCATGGTTCCGCTTGGAGACTGCATGCGGATGATGCCGCAGGGCGGCACTTTTTCACTTGTCCATAGGTCCGATTTTTGTCCGTTTTTTTCCCATCGTACGTGCTCGGCGCGCACCGATCCGCCTAGGGTCTGCACGTCTTCGACGCCGATGCGGGCATGTTTGGCGGGGGGATTGGATTGGGAAGGCGTTTCCTGGCGCAGGGGGGGCTCTTGGATGGGGTTATTGCCTTCGCGCACGTAGAGTTTTTTCAGATGTTGCGGGTCGTTGGCGGGTCCGGTGAGCAGCATTTTGTAGACGGTCGGGTATCCCACCTCGGGCACCAGTTCCAGTTCGACCCAGTGTCCTGTTTGGGAGCCGACGCGTTCCTCGCCGACCACGGCCTGGCGCAGGACGTATTTTCGGTCGCCGTCGGTGACGTCGTACCATGCCCATTGGCCGACTTTGGGGTTGAGCAATTTTCCCGCCAGGATATCGTTTATGCCGCTTTGCGCCCATACGGCGATCGCCGGCGACCACAGCGCCGCAAGGATCGCCATCCATCGAAAGATCATGCCCGCTCCTCCACGTAGTGAACGCAGGTATCGTAGCACGCCTTGTGTCGTCAAGGGAACGGTGTTGTCTACCCCGATTCCGGCGCGGGCATCTTCCTGAGATCGAACGCGTTTTGGGCGTCTGTGTTTTCGTGATGTCGGCCGGTTTCGTTAACGTTAAGCGCTTTTGGTATTCTGACCCATCGGCGCGTGGCCGTTTTCACATTGGTGGTTTTCGCTCTTGAATCATGCGATGAAGCGCGCGTTTGTGTGTGCGAGAGAATGCAACGGAGAGGCTTTAGCGATGTCAGAGGGTTTGTGTGAGGTGGTGTTTACGCCGGGGGGGCAATGGGTGCGCGTCGCTCCGGGCAGTACGGTGCGCGAGGCAGCGGCGGCGGCCGGCGTTCCGCTTGACTATCCCTGCGGCGGGCACGGAACCTGCGGCAAGTGCCGCATCCGGTTTGTCGAAAACGCCCCTGCGCCAACCAACCACGACGAGCAAGTGATCGCGTCGAACGATTTGGCGCAAGGAGTTCGGCTTGCCTGTTGCGCGCGGGTGATGACCTCGGTTGTTGTCGAAGTGCCCACGGCCTCGCTGTTGGCGCAGTCCTACAAAATTCTCACGGAGGGCATCGAGGAGAGCGGCGCCGTCGCCGATCCGGTCATCTGCAAGAAACACGTTGAGCTAGGCAGTCCGACTCTCGGCGACGACGTGTCCGATCTGCAACGTCTGATGCACGTAGCAGGCGCACGCAAAGCGGGACTAAGTTTATTGCGCGAGTTGCCGTCGCGATTGCGGACGTGGGGATTCGCGGGCACGGCTGTCTGTGCAGACGGGCTGTTGCTCGATTTTGAAGAGGGCGACGCGACGGCCACGTGCGTCGCGGCGGCGTTCGACGTTGGGACAACGACATTGGTCGGCGTACTCGTGGATTGCGTGAACGGCGCCGTGCTGGCGCGTGCGAGCCGTCTAAATCCGCAAACGCGACATGGCGACGACGTTTTGGCGCGAATTCAGTACTCGCGCGAGAATCGCGAGGGGCTGCCGCACCTGCAACAGGCCGTGATCGGCGCGATCAACGACATGATCGCCGAACTTGCTCTCGAGGCGGGCGTGGACCGCGAGCACATCTACGAAGCGGTTTTTGCAGGCAACACAACCATGCAGCATTTGCTCGCGGGCGTTGACCCGCGCGCGCTTGGCGAAGTGCCATTCGTTCCTGCCACATCCGAATCCCTCTACGTTTCCGCCATGGAACTCGGACTGCACATTCACCCACGCGCACACGCCTATCTGTTTCCGATCATCGGCGGTTTTGTTGGGGGCGATACGGTTGCGGGGGCGCTGGCCGCGCATTTTGACGACGCTGAAGGCCCTGTGATGCTTGTTGACATCGGCACGAACGGTGAGATCGCCGTGAAGCGGCAGGACCGTTTGTGGGCGGCGTCTTGCGCCGCGGGTCCGGCGTTTGAGGGGGCGCGCATTACGCACGGCATGCGTGCGGCGGCTGGGGCGATTGAAAAGATACGTTTGGGCAGCGATGTATCCTATGAAGTGATTGGTGGCGGACGCCCTGCGGGGATTTGCGGTTCCGCGTTGATTGACGTTGCGGCGGAATTGTTGCGATCGGGACTTCTCATGCCGGAGGGATTGTTGCTTGCCGCCGAGGACGCGCCGGACGCCGTCCCGCAGGCGTTGCGCGATCGCCTTGTTCCCGGCGAGGATGGGACGCAGTTCGTCATTGCGCGTGCGGCGGAGACTGCCACTGGCGCGGCAATCACTTTGACGCAAGGCGATATTCGCGAATTGCAGTTGGCGACGGCGGCCATTCGTTCGGCGATGTTGACGTTGCTCAAGCGCGAGGGCCTTGCGCCATCGTTGATCGGCGCACTGCTGGTGGCGGGCGCATTTGGAAACTATATCCGGCTCGACAATGCGCAACGGATCGGTCTGCTTCCGCCGGATGTGCCGCGCGAGAAGGTTTCGTTCATCGGGAATAGCGCGTTGACGGGGGCGCGCATGGCCGCGATGTCGCGTTCGGCGCGCGTCCGTGCGGAGAGGATCGCCCGTCAAACCGAGCATGTCGAGTTGTCCTTGGACCCCGATTTTCATAGCGCGTATGTTGAAGCGATGTTTTTTCCGCCGGAATAGCGCTGCCAGAAGGAACTTTTATGCACAACCCGTGGAAAACACTATCGTCCAAGCCCATTTACAGGAACCCTTGGTTTTCCGTTCGCGAGGACCAAGTGACGCGTCCCGACGGACGGCCCGGCATCTATGGCGTTGTCGAGACGCGCATCGCGACGGGCGCCGTTGCGGTGACGGGAGACGGCGAGGTCTATCTCGTTGGACAGTATCGATACCCGCTCGACTGTTATTCGTGGGAAGTGCCCGAGGGCGGCGCCGAGGAGGGCGAGGATCCGTTGACGGCTATCCAACGCGAACTGCGCGAGGAGGCGGGGATTGTGGCGCGAACGTGGACGCCGCTTGGGGGGGCGATTCATCTTAGCAATTGCATTTCTTCTGAAACCGGCTATGTATTTCTCGCGGAAGACCTGACGGAGACCGATGCCGATCCGGACGAGACCGAGTTGTTGTGCGTCAGGAAGGTGCCGTTTGCACAGGCGCTTGCCATGGTCGATGCGAACGAGATCACCGATGCCGTTTCTATCATCGCCCTGCTGCGGGCAGATCGCTATTTGAGAAGTCGGTCGTGACAAGCAACGTTGCGTTGCAGTGACGGCATGTCGAAGCAGTCCTCCTGCGTCGTCGCGAATTTTTCGCAGCGATTGGCGTAGAATTACTAATCCTGCCTGCTAATTGGTTTTCTCAATCATCAATGCCTGGCCTGAGCTTCGCGGTCTTGTTGTCGCCGCCGCGGCTGTTCCACAACATTTCCTCGAAGCACGGCAATGCCGGGTCGGTGTGGATGATGCGCCAAACGCCGTCAGTGTCCTTCGCCCATGTGAACGTCACGTCTTCGTGCTTGTTGCGCGGGATGCGAATGGTGCCGCCGTAACCCGAGCCGAAGGGGCGGTCATCCTTGCGCAGTGCCCGGCACAAGCTGAACATGTGCACACGGACTTCGCCGGTCTCGGCGTAATCGTCAAAAAACCACTGGCGAATCTGTCGCAAGTAGCAGAATGAGTTGCTGCGGAAGAACCACCATTTCCAAGCGCGCCCCACGTATTCGCGGTGGAAGCCGTTCGGGTCCTGGTAGCGCGCGGAGTAGAGGTCGGTGATGCGGCGCCAGTTTGCTTCGTCGTAGGCGGACTTGAACTCGTCGAGACGCTGCACGATCTCGAGGGCGATGCGCTTATGGGGGCCTTCTGCGCCGGTAAGGATTGGGTGCCATACCTGACTCGCGGGGCGCGGGTCTTCCGGCTCGACGATCGCGCGCGTAACGACCTCGCCTTTCGCGGGCACAGTTATTTCCTCCGCCGCGAGGCTCTGCGATTGACTGAACACGAAATAGTCGAGGTAGTTCACCGTTCCATCGCGGCGTTCCTTGGTCTTGGTCGTTGCGGTGACCGTATAGGTGTACGTCGTATTTTTCTTCGCGGTCGTATCGACAAAGGCGGCCTTCTTCGACTGGCCGATCTCCGGCAACACGTCGTTGGCCTTGGGCGGCGCGGCCTTCGCGTTGGCTTTAGCCGGATCCTCGTAGACGGACATCACGTTGAACATCTCGGGGTCTTCGAGTTCCTCCTTCGGCGCGGCCCAAATGTATGGATCGGCGGACACCGGCCGCACAATACACTCTCCCTCGGCGCGGTGGATGTGGTACGTGGTCGCGCCGGAATCGGCGGGCCAACTCAGCTCGATGCCCTTGTCCGTGCGCGTGGCAGTAATGCCGCGGACTGGTTTGGGCAGGTCGATGCTGTAGGTCTGGAGCTCATAGAGATTCTCGTGCGACTGGTTCACGTAGGTATAGCCGTTCATGCTCATGATGCTGGCCGTGCCCGCGCCGTCGCGCTTGGTGTGGTACTTGCGCAACAGGGCCTCGTAGGCCTCTTCGCTGGAACATTCGCCCTGCTTGATGACCTTCTCGAACTTGTCGAGCACGGTTTTCGAAGTCGACGGCGGCAGCAGCGGGATGAAGTAGTTGCGATCCTTGTTGGGGATGTACTCGTGCTCCATGAACCGCTCGTACACGCCGTATGCCGCGCGCGCGAGATAGCCTTCCGCGTGGTAATAGTCCACGTCCTTCAAGATGTCATAGAACTGGTTGATGTCTTTGCAGAGTTCGTACTGGTAGGCCACCTTGGCCTTTGCCATGACCTGTTCCTTGGTCGGGATCAATTTGCGTTGGATCACCTCGATGAGCGTCGGGGCGATGACCTCGCGGAAGCAGCGCGAGTTGTCATAATCGAAGAGGTCCCAGAACGGTTCGAAGTCGAAGACCGTTGCGCCCATCATGGCTCCCTGCAAAATCATCGCGCGGTACAGCGGCGGCGGCATGATGCGCGTGTTGTTCGGTTCGCTTTGTCCGAAGACGCCCGGCTCGATCATGCGCGCGTTCTCGAACCACCATGACTGCGGCTCGACGCCCCACTGGTCGGCCACTTCCGAAAGCCACAACCCCCACACCGAGGTCTGCCGCGCGAAATGCTGCGGGCCGAGGTGCTCGTTGATGGGGATGATGTATTCCTTGTATTTGCGCATGGTTTCGAGCATCGGCTGGTTCAGAACATCCGCGCCGACGTGCATCAGCTTGACGGTCTGCTCGCTGAAGACGATGTGGCGGCCATGCCGCGCGGCCATTTCGATGGCATCGATGGCATAGCGCGCATACGGGGACATTGCATAGCGCGGCACGTTGAACGTCGCGTAGTGCTCATAGTCGTTCTCCGCGATGCAGATGGAACGCACGCAGTCGAACTCGGTCAGGATGCGTTCGATACGTTCCGGGTCGAGCGTGTAGATATCATGCGGGTCGCAGACCTGGAAATCGCACGGGATGCCAGCTTCCTCGATCGGCTCGAAGATGCGGCGCATGACTTCGAGGCGCTTGTCGTGGTCACGCAGTCGTGCGTTGACCTCAAGGTAAACGTAGGGCTTGAGTTCATCTGGCACGGCCTCTTTGAACGCACGCACGACCTCGCGTCCGTGCCGTGTGGCTTCCTTGTACATATCGCCTTTGCCGAAGCCTTCGTCCGAATCGCCAAAGCGGTTATTCGTCTGGAAGATGATGAGTGGATTATCGGGGGATATCTTGCGCCGCAACGGCTTGCGTCCGTCGCTCTTTTTCTGCGTAGCCATGACCGGTTCCTTTTGATTTGGTATGTGCTCGAAACAACAGGCGGTGCATACTCTAGCGCATCTTTGCGGGTGACACAACCGGCGGATTCGGGCGGAGGAGCGCGAGGGGTTGTTGGTTGATGCCGCTATACGCCGAATTGCCGCAGATGGTGCTCGAAATGCACCACGTGAAGCTTGGCCCATTTGTCGACGCCGATGTCTCCGAAGAACGGGTGGAGAGGGGGATTGAGGTCGCCGGATTGCACACGATGCAGATACTCATCGAGGAGTGCGTGAAGCCCCTCAATGTCGCATGGCGCGCTGGGAAGGCGGATGCCTTTGACGTTTTTGGGCATTGGCGCGATGCCGTTGATGATAAGGGGACCGATGATGTGCGTGGAAAACCAATTTCCGGAGAAGGGAAGCGCAGGCGATCGTCGCATGGCGTAGCGGAGGGCGTCGGCCAGGTGCGCCACAAGGCCATCGCGGGTGAGCGTTCCCCACGCGGGCTTGGCGTCGGCGGGGATGCGCCCTACGCGAAGCAGCAAGCTTTCGGCATAGTCGTGATCGAACGGTTGCACGGCATGTCTCCACGTCATTCGGGCGCGCTTTCTAAGGCCTGTTTTACGCGATTGAAAATGCCTCCAAACGCGCCGTTGCTCAGGAATAGCACAACGTCGCCCGTCTGCGCCTTTTCGAGAATCCCGGCGACGATTTCCTCGATGGCGTCCACGGTCTGCGCGTCGCGTCCGGAGGATTGGAGCTCTTGGGTCAGGGTCGTGCGGTCAAGGCGCTGGTCTTCGGGGAGGCGTTCTGCGCGATGAAGGGGACCTATGCGAATGATGTCGGCTTGGGCGAACGCTTCGCGCAGTTCGCCCTGGAAGCGGTTGGTTACGGTGGTGTTCGAACGCGGCTCGAAGATCGCCCAGAGGCGCGCCGCGGGCCAGCGCATGCGTGCGGCGGCGATGGTTTCGCGGATGGCTGTCGGGTGATGCGCGAAGTCGTCAACAAACGTGATGCCGTTGTGTTCCGCGAATATTTCCATTCTTCGGCGAACGCCTTTGAAATCAGGCATGGCTTGGCGCAATGCATCCGGGGCGCAGCCGATTATGCTTGCGACCGCCAGGGCCGCCAGGGCGTTTTGGGCGTTATGGCGCCCTGTCAAGGGCACGCGAAATTCGCCCCATCGCTTGCCGTGGCGCCACGTTCGGAGGGATAGAAGCCCGCTCGCGACATGGGCGATTTCGCCGCGGAAATCGGCGTTCTGTGCGAAGCCATACGTGAGGGTGCGGCAGGGGGCGTGTGGGCGCAACGCTAGGGCTTCCGGGCTGTCGGCGCAGATCGCGAGCGATCCGGTTTGGGGCAGTTGTCGCAGCATGAGGCGGAAGGCCCGTTCGATTCCTGCCAGGTCGTCGTAGATATCGCCGTGATCGAATTCTATGGAGGTAACGACAGCGATTTCGGGCAGGTAGTGTAGGAATTTGGCGCGTTTATCGAAGAAAGCCGTGTCGTATTCGTCTCCTTCGATGACGAATGGGGATCCTTCGTCGCTCAGGCGCGCGGAATGGGGGAAATCCAAGGGTTCGCCGCCGATTAGGAATCCGGGCGCGGCGCCTGCCCTGTCGAGCAGAAAGGCCGTCAAGGCCGTGGTCGTTGTCTTGCCGTGGGTGCCGCATATGGCAATGGGCCGTCTGCGGCGCAATACGACGTCTTTAAGCCATTCGGGGAGGCTGGCGATATGCAGGCGCCGTTCGAGGGCCGCCTCGACTTCCGGATTGCCGCGGCTGAGCGCGTTGCCGATGATCACGACATCCGGATCCCAATCGAGATTCGCCGCCGCGTATTCCGTCGCTACCGGGACCCCCAGCGCCTTCACCATTTCCGAAGTCGGCGGGTATAGGGGCAGATCGCTTCCCCGGATATTCCAGCCTGCTTCAAGCGCAAGGCGCGCGCCTGCCACCATGGCTGTGCCGCCTATTCCTGAAAAATGTGCCCGGGGCGGACGGGGTGGCGTGGGTTGTTGCATCCACATGCGTTGACCTCTGTTTTGGTTGTGAGGCGGCGATTTTTCGCGCGCCGGTCAAAAAAAACGCGGCGATTGCAGCGTGCGGGGGGCTGGGTCGTCGCCGTTTCGTTTTCTGCACGGAAGGGACGTGGGCGATGCTGCGTGGCATGATGCATGGCATGCCGCGTTGTTTTCGATCCGCAGCAGGGCGCGCATGATGACCTCGCCGCTGTCGTGGACTATGGTTGCGGCGGCGCAGGGGGCGTCGGGGCCGCAATCCTCGAGGCCCAATAGCACTCGCAACACCGCTTGAATGGACTTTAGGCGCCGTTCGGAGCATGCCTCGGGAGCGTTGGGGTCGATGGCCAGAATTTCGGCGGCGGTTCTGCCCTGAAATGGATCCGTCGCGCCGGACGATCGTGATGCGCCGCATGCGCACGAATCGCCATCCAGGGCATATCGGACGATTCGGTCGCGATCATCCAATGCGATCTCGATGCATTCTGTCGCGTGTTGCATGGAAGTCCTGTTCGTGTCTACCCGGTTGTCGCGGCCTTGTCGACCTTCGCCGCCAGGATGAAATCGCTTAGCGTCAGGCCGTCGATCTTATGCGTCCAAATCTGAACGGTCAACCGTCCATAGCCGACGTGCAGATCCGGATGGTGTCCCTCTTGCTCGGCGATCTCTCCGATCCGATCCGCGAAGCGGAGTGCATTCGCGAAATCAGGGAAATGGAATATCCGTTCTAGGCGACGTTCTTCGACTATTTTCCATTCCGGCGAGAGTTGTTGCAAAAACGCCTTCGCGGCGCCGAGGGTCATCGGCGGCACATCGCCTTTACAGGGGACGCATCGCTTGTCGGAAAGAGACTCTTCAGGTGGCGTCATGGCATGTCTCCTGGCAAATAACTGGGCGATCGCATGGATTGCGGCGGCGTTCCGTTGCGTGTCGCCGCTCCGCGTGTTTTTGCGGATGGCGATCATATTGCCATATTTCTCCATTCGAAATCGTCAAGATGGTCGGAGCATGGGCCGTTTGTCGCGAAGACGATGCTGAAGTCGGCGCGAGCGGATCGGCGCGTGAGGCGGGCGATGATGGCGTTTTCGCCTTGGTTAAGGGTGATGCCGGAGACGTGAACGTTCTCGGCGGTCCACCAGTCGACGGTGTCGCGGCGGGCGATTTCTCGCCCGTTAAGCCATATGGAGAAGGCGTCAGTGTGGCCAATAAGCGCGGTGACGGTTCGTTCCTCGGGGCAGTGGAAGCGGCGCACGGCGTAGACCACGCAAGGTCCTTGAAAGCCGACGAGGTCGTTCACGGCAAAGCGGTCTTCATAGAGGTTGACGCGCCGCGCTTCCTTGCGCGGGTCGTTTGCGATAGGCGGCCCGAGCAGTTCGTCGGGGGACATGTATTCGCGGTGCAAATTTGCGACTGTGTTGAGGTGGTAAGTTCGGACGCGGTCGTGCGTGGCGTCGATCGTGTCGGCTTGGCAGTGCGCGCCGTAGTGTTCGCCGGGTTTGAGCGGCGGCACGTCCACGATGTTCTCCCAGAACGGGCCGAAGGCCTCCCATACCGCTGCGCCAATCATGCCGAACGGGTGTGTGATCGTTGCGCCCTGATCCGGGTGAAACTCGGCGTATAGCGTGTTGCGCTCCGCCAGCATGGGCGCGTTCGCGGGCACGAGAATCACTATCGGGCATGTGATGTCGTGGCCGGGCTCGGCGTCCAGCCCCTCGAACGCATCGGGCGTGATGCGCCAATCGCGCGGCCCGCGCAGCATCAGCCGCCCCGTAAGGTTGCGACCGGTGCGGTTCGTGACGTGAATCGTCACGCGGCGCGTGTCGCCTAGCCCAATCGCGGGGAAACCGTGGTAATCGACGGATATCGTGTGCGTCGGCGGTGCGTCGATGGTGAGTGGCGGCAGTTTGGGCGCTTCCGTCAACGCGATATCGGTGTTGACGGTTTTTGCGAAATGCACGCCCATGCGGCAGGTGTCTTCGGCGAGATCGAAGACCTTGTTTGACCGTCGTTTCGCGTCGACGCCCAGCACGAAGACAGCGTCGCCGAAGCCGTAACGCTTCATCATCGCGTCCGCGCCCTCGATGATGCCGAGCAGCGCGCCCGCCGTCGCGCACGTGCAGTCCGTATCGAAGCCCGCGTTTACGCCGATCATGCTTGTCTCGATGAGGTCGCCCATGCCGTAGTGCAGCGCGACGAGCGTGATGCCGATGTTCTGAAAGAGGTTTGTGCAATCGGCATGGCCGTAATCGCGGATGATGCGTGCGCGTACGATGCGCCAGTCGCTTTCCTGCGCGCACCATCGGCGCGTGTCGCCAATTAGCCGTGCGATGCGGCTCTTTGCGGGGATCTGCGCGAGGCCGATGTCGTAGAGGCGTTCGAGGTCGTGTTCAAAAAACGCCGCGGCCTCGACGGCTGCCAGGAAACGCTCGCCGTAGACCGATTCGCCTTGATGATCCAGGATGGCGTCTTTTTCGGCATAGGTCGCGGCGAGCGAAGGGTTGCCCGGCGCGATACAGGCCCAGATTTCGGAGCGGATCGGACTGCCCATGCCTTCGAGGTAGTACGCGTTGTTGAAGGCGCCGCTGGCGGGGGGATGAATGCCGCGGCGGTAATTTTTTTTGAAGATGGCGTACTCGCCGGGGGCATATGGACAGCGCGTTGCGAACGCCTCGGCGAGATCGGCGGAGGTGACGTGTTCCCCTTTGCGCTCAAGCACGTCCAGCCAGAGAATCTGGAGGTCGAGGTCGTCGTTCGGCAGCATGCTTTCGATCATCGATGGCGTGTACGGGACGTTCATCAACTGCTTCATGCCTTCGTACGGCGCGCCTATGGTGCCGGCGATGCACTTGCCCAGCCAACAGCCCCACACACGGTCCAGATATTCGCGGTATGTCAACGTTTTCATGGATTCACTCACTCCGAGTTGTCGGCGGTTCGGTCCGTATCCAGTCAATGACCACCTCGCCTGGGGCATTGCTTGGCGCCAGGGCGAATTCGAAGATCACGCCGCGCCATTCCGGGGATCGCCCCACGTCGAAACGGATCTCGTGAAAGGCGCCGTCGGTCGGCAGCGGCGCGCTGATGCTTGGCGCTGCTTCCCAGTTTCCGTGGAAATCCGCCCGTTTCCACAGCAAACGGGCGGCGTCGCCGTTTTTCGCGCGCAGGCGAACCATGAACGCGGCAACGTTCTGGCTATCCAGCATCATGTAGGGCGGCCCGGCGAGGATCGGGTTCTGGGCGGTTACGGAGATTGTCAAGACCCCGTTGCGCATGCTTGTCGCGCCGATGTCTTGAATAATGCGAGGCGCAAGCCCGATGGGGTCATCATACTCGAGGGCAACTTCTTTGTCGAGTCCAAGTTTTCGGGCATACCGCGTAAAATATTCGGTTTCCACCTCGTCGTGGGTGATGTTTGCATGAAATTGTGCGACGTCCTTATCCGTGGGCACAGCTATGACGTAGGGTCCGCGCGCGGCGGTCAGGATGTCGCGCGCGGCGGCGACGCGCCCGAATCCGTCTGGATCGCCGGGTTCCATCTGGCCGCCTTCGCCCCATTCGTTCCATGATTCGACGAGGGCCAGGCGCAAGTCTTTCTCAACGTATTGGGGCAAGGATTCGATCATTCGACGAAAAGCGCCGGGCGTATTGCCTTCCGTGCGTACGGCTTGGTCTTTGCTTCGTGCGCGGTCGTCCCAACCCACCCATGCCGAGGGGATGTAATCGAGTCCGCGTGCATGCGCTTCTCGCTGTGCTATGGCAAAGCTTTCGCGATGCCGTGTCGGCAACGCCAAATAGGGCAAGCTTCTCGTCTTCGAATCCCACGGCACGTCGCTGAACCCATACGCGTATGCAGACAACGCATCGAAACCGCCGCGTTGAAAGTCGGCCGGATAAGGCAGGTTGCTTTGGACGGCGACAAAGTAGATTCCGGGGTGTCCGTATTGCTGCGCCTTTTTTCGCATGCGATCGAGTGCGGCGCGGCACCCGTCCCAGCCGCCGTGGGCGTTGACGATTTTTAGCGGCACGTGGATGAAGACGACCGGTTTTCCGTCTACGCGCAAGTAATTGGGGTATGGAAAGTAGCGATCGCACAAGGCGGTGATGAACGCGTCGAGCGATGCATCGCTGAAGTCGACCGGCTTGAATTGGCCGCAGTGTCCCTCGTTGCACCAATCAACGCAGAACTGCATGCGATTCGCAAACCGGCTCTTGAGAAATCCCTTTTCCAGCGCGTCGTTGAGATAATCCATGTCTTGATTGAAATACCAGTCGAAGACGAACCACGAGATGCCGTGTTCAAGAGCCCAGTGGATATGCCAGTCCCCAACTTCGGGCAGCGCCTCGTCGTAGTATCCGAGGCGTGGTTTCATGTTGGCGGCTCGCACGCCGAACCCGGCCCGGTCCCAATCAAGCATCACGGGGAAATAGTAGCACCCTGAACGCACGGAGCTCTTTGGCGGCGCCGGCGCCGTGAGTTGAGCGGTTGGCGTCGGACGTTCTTCGGCAACGGTGATGAAGGGGGGCGTTTGGGCGCGAAAACGCACCGGTTTCCCGTTCGCCTTCGCGCGGACCGTGCATACGATGGGTGCATTGGAGCGAGCTGGCTTTCCGCGCATCGTCATGTCCCGAAGCCAGTCCACGCCGAAGGACAGCGCCTCGATCTCGAAATCCTTTTCCTGCGCCGTCGAGCCGCCTGATTCGACAAACGTCAACCCTTTCGGCAAACGGAGGTTCACGCAGATGTTTTCCAGAACGACATCGCCCCGGCTTTCGAGGCGCAGTTGAAGCGGGGCTTCTGCATCAATGCGCGGGGCGATCGGTTCAGGCATGAGGTCGATGGACAGCCTTGGTCCGACCGGCTGAGCTGGTTCCAGGCGGATATCCGCCACCTGCACGCCCCAGCCTTTGCGCACGACAATCTCCACGCGCGCATGAGTGGCGGCGGCGGGCGCAATGGCATCGTAGGCATATCGTTCCCACGTGCGGCCCGCGAGCGGCGTAACCCATGCGTAGTTGTACGCGACTTCGGCCCCTGCGGCATCTCGCCAGCTCACGTGCAAGCTCCAGCCTTGCTCGCCTTCGAGCCGCTTCGTCCATGCGGAAAAGCGGTAGTGTTGGAGCGGCGTGATGGGGAAGGGATCGCTATGCACGAGCGTGGCGTCGCCGTTGCGCGCGTCGATTTCCAGGGCATGGGCGAAGGGGTGGTCGGCAGGGTCGATCTTGCGGACGGTCACATTGTTTGTCGGCTCCGCATGCCAGCCATCGATGCCGCGCGCAAAGTCGCCGTTAGGGCAGAGCATGGCTAAGGCGGCGAACAGAGCAGGCAACAGCGTTTGCATGACCATGGAATCCTTCTCGATAGAACCGGTCGCCTAAAAGTGTACAACGGCTGTTTCCGTCTTTGACAGGAAGTGTAGGGGATAGGCGGTCCCTGTCGCCACAACGTTGTCTTGAGGCGGGGACCGTGTGCTACGATATCGCTTCGAGGTCGTTTTCCATCGACCAACAGAACGCGGCGCCGCTTACAGGCGCAAAATGGAGAAGGAGACGTGTCGTCATGCGCAATGCAACGGTGAAGGAACTCTCGCTCGAATCGTTTCAAAATTATGGGACGTTCGCCAACATGCTTAATCCGAAGGCGTTGAAGATCGGCGAGGAACCCATCGAGTTTTTCCGCGATATGCTACAGCTTGACCTTGGCCCCGCGCGTAGCGCGTCGTTCTCGATCTGTCGCGTGCAGAAACGCCCGGCGGTCGTCGACGTGAGCGAGTACCACACCGGGTGCGGCGAAGGCAATTTGCCGATTGACGCCGACTGCCTCATCCACGTTGGCCACGCCACGCACGACGGCCAGCCGCCGCTCGACAGCATCGAAATATTCCGCGTGCCGAAGGGAACGATGGTCGTGATCAAGCCTGGCGTGTGGCACCACGCCCCGTTCGTGAGCGACACCGACTGCGTGAACGTGCTGATCGTGTTGCCCGAGCGCACGTATGCGAACGACTGTGTCGTCGTGCCTGTCGAGGGCAACGAGCAGATCGCCGTGCAGGGCGCGTAGGAAGGGATGGGACAAGTTTCGCGGCGCGCGGCTTCATTCGGGGTGAGGCGCCGCGTTTTCTTTTTTGGGCGTGGAGGGGCGGCGTTTTGGGGGCGTGAGGCGCATGGATACCCATCGAGGCGATCCGGAGGAAGGACGGAGATCGTTCCCGTGGCTTGCGCCGCTGGCGTTGTTCGTTATGACGTTTGCGTTGCGTATGGCTCCCGGCAATCGCGGCATTGTGGGATGGGACGAGTGGATCTTGGCGGCGATTGCTTCGCGGTGGGCGTTGTGGTTTGCGCCGAGCGGTTTGTTGTATGACATGCTGGTTCCCACGGGGTATTCCTATCCGCCGTTTCATTTCTGGGTTTCGGGCGCGCTGGTGTGGCTGTTTGGGCCGGAGCCGATTGTGTGGCGGTTTCCGTCCATCGTTAGCGATGCGGGGGCCGTCGCGTTGACCTGTTTGCTTGCGCGGCGATTGGGGGGCGCGTGGGCGGGATGGAGCGCCGGCTTGTTGGCTTGGGGTTGTTTGTATCTCGCGTTTCATGAAACAGTCAGCCTTGATTACATGCTTTCGTTTTGGGTGCTGCTGTCGTTGGTGTCGTATCTGAGCGCGATGTCCAGGGGATCGTCCGTCCGGCTTGCGTTTGCGGCATGGTGCGGCGGGATGGCGTGTTTCACGAAATACCACGGGGTGGTCTATCTTGCGACGCTGTGCGCGTTGATGGCGGCGGAGCCGGATAGCCGGCGCCTGCTCCGTGGACGATGGCGGGTCATCGTGCCCGGTGCGGCGATCGTCATGCCTGTCATTATGCTTGTGATTGAGGGGGGCACGTGGCGCTTTTACGGCTTTTCGAAGACGCACCTTGCGGAAGTGTGGCGCGTGATGCATTGGATTTCCTATGTCGTCGATCCCGTGACCGGCGCTGTCGAGAACCCCTCGTGGATCTATTATTTTGCCCATGCATGGAAGACCATCGGCCCGTTGTGGTGTGGATTGGCCCTGATGGGCATGGCGTTCACCGCGGTTGGCCGTTGTCGTGACGGGCGCGTATTGCTTATTGTATTGGCGGCGTGGCTGTTGTGGGCGAGCACGGGGAACTTGAAAAACGCTCGTTACGCGCTGCCGATGGCGTACGTCGCGTGCGTGTTCGGAGGTCTGGCCATCGCTGCCGTCGCGAGCGCGCCCAAGGGGAGAGGGGCGGCCGCATTGTTGTTGGCGTCCACGCTCGCTGTCGGGCTGTGGGATGTTTCGGTTCGGCTGCGCGGCTATCTTGAGGAGGAACGCCGCAACGCCGCGGTCTATGCATACATCAACGAGCGGACTCCTGCAAACGCCTTGTTGCTGAGCGAGGGGATGGCTTTTCAGGCGGATGATGCCGTCGGGATTGCGGGCGTCAAGCGCAAGGTGATCACGCCGGAGACGCCGGGGTGTTTCGCCAAGGCTGACTATGCCGTGATTGATGCGCGTTCGTTTGATTTGTTGCGCCATCGCGTGATTCCGTCTTCGCCGGGCTATGTGGAAGAGCGTTTGCGCGCGGCGCGGGATTGGCCCGAGGCGTTTCGTGCGGGCGATGGACGCATGACGGTGCGGGTTTTGCAGCGACCGGGCGCGTAAACGCCTGCTGCGCCGGGCCGAGGCGCTTTCATATTTGGCCGCGCATTTTCCTTTCGGACGGCATTCTGGTATCGTGTCGCGACTATGTAGATCGCCGTTTCGGTTCGCACAAACAGAGGATTGGCAGGGGTATGAGCGACGTGAGACTTGTGATAGGACTTCCCGCAGGGTCGTTGGCGGACCCGAATCGGGGCGGGAATCTCATCAATCTGTTGAAGCACGCAGGGTTTGCGACGAAAGGATATGACCAGGGGGGGCCGAGTTCGTTTCCTATCACGACAGTGCTCATGGGGTGGGATGGACGCCCGCAGGAGTTTGGGGCGCAGTTGGCGATTGGCGAGGTCGATATCGCCATTGCGGGGGACGATTGGATTCGCGAGCGAACGCTGGAGTTCAAGTTTGAATACGACCAGGACATCAAACTGGAGCGGGTGCTGTCGTTGGAACGCGGCCATGTGCGCATCGTCGTGATACGTCGGCCCGTGCCGGAACAGCAGGATGTCGACGCGTGGTTTCGCGCGCTGTTTTCGGAAAAGGCTTTGGTGACGGTAGTGTCGGAGATGCCGTATGTAGCGTTGGAATGGATTCAGGCGAAAGCGCAGCAACTGGGCTTTGCGGCATCGCACGCGGCGTATTCCGTCCAGAAATACAAGACGCCGCCGCGCATCGGCTCAGGCGTCGTGATTTATGAGACATGGGGCAAGACCGAGGCGAAGGTCACGAACGGATCGGTGGATTTTGGATTCGAAATCACGCAATCGGGCAGCGCTATCCGCAATTATGGGCTCAATATTTGTGCGGAGGTGATGAAATCCGAGACCGCCATTTGGGCGAATCCGGCGCTCAAGAGTTTTCCGGAAAAATATGATTTGGCCCGGATGTTTTTGCTGAATCTCTATGGTTCTGTTTTCGCGGAGAATAAGGTGTTGCTTTCGTTTAATGCGCGCAACGATGCGGTTCCGGCGCTGCTGGAATATCTCAAGGAGCACAAGCTTTTCGGCGACGAGCCAACCATGAATGCAGGGCCGAATTTCACGGAGTTCGGTGTGCAGTTGGAGGCGACCTGCAAGGAGCTTCCTCTTGCTCGGGTGCGGTATGAACTCCTGAAGCTGGGCGCAACGCATCTGGAAACGATTCCGCTTGATTCGTCGATTCCGGGGATTGATGCGTTGGCGTTTTGAGCCATTCCAGGGGAACTTTTTCGAGGACAAGGTTTCTCCAGAATCCCTTTCCGCAAACCAACAGATGCGCAAGCGCGTTTGCAGCTCATCTTGCATGCATAGGGCTTGTGGGCTTTCTATATGATCCTGAAGACCATGGACGCATCGTATTAGGCGCGGGCGCGGCAGTGCGGCGAGCTTTCGACTCCAGGAGCGCAACTGGGGCGAAGGGGCAAGTTGCTTCGCATTGCGCGGGATGGTACCATCGCGGGTTCTCTGCCGGTCGTTTTGCGTCGGCGATTAACTCGCAGTGATAGGGAGGGCGCGTGTCGCAAGAACGCACGGAGGCCGTCGTCTTGCGCGGGGTGGACTGGAGCGAGACGAGCCGCATTGTGACGTTTCTCACGCCCGATCGCGGCAAGGTGGCTTGTCTGGCCGCGGGCGCGAAACGCGCGAAGGGCGGCACGGGCGCGCTGCTGGACACCTTTAATCGGCTGGAGATTGTGTATTACTGGAAAGAAGGCCGTTCCGTGCAGAAACTGGCGGAGACGGCGTTGTTGGATAGTTTTGGCGGCGTCAAGAGAGACTTGGACAAGACTGTTTATGCGGCGTTTCCGCTTGAGCTGGCTTACCGCGCAGCGCAGGAGAACGAGCCTTCGCAGGCGTTGTACGCGGCGCTGGTTCATGGTTTGGGGCGTCTTGCGGCGTGGGGCGGCGACGCGCGAACGCACGTGGCGTGGCAGGCGTTGTGTTTGTTGCGCGCGGCGGGATATGGGTTGGACTTCGCGATGGATCGGGAGCAATCAGCCGCGCCGGGGCTGCGCGATGCGGTGCGCGTCTTGAGTGCAGATGGCGAGAAGTGTCCCGTCCCAGTGGTCTCGGGCGCCGTGTTCGCTTTTTTGGGTCGGTACGCGGCGCATCATTTGGAAACGGACTTCCGGAGTCTTCGGGTGATCCGAGAGATGTTTGGGGAGAACGAAGGAAAGGCATAGGTGTACGTAGACGCATGGCCGCGCCTGTAGAACGCATACGCAATTTTTGCATCATCGCGCACGTCGATCATGGCAAGTCGACGTTGGCCGATCGCATCCTGCAACTCACGGGAGCGGTCGATGCGCGCAACCTTCGCGAGCAGACGCTCGATACGATGGACATCGAGCGCGAACGGGGCATCACGATCAAATCCGTGGCCGTCCGCATTGCCTACCGCGCCGAGGACGGGCAGGACTATATACTGAACCTGATAGACACGCCGGGTCATGTGGATTTCTCGTATGAGGTGTCGCGCAGTTTGGCGGCGTGCGAGGGGGCGTTGCTGTTGGTCGATGCCGCGCAGGGCGTCGAGGCGCAGACGCTCGCCAACGCGCATAAGGCGCTCGAGCAGGACCTCGAGATTGTCCCGGTTATCAACAAGATCGATCTGCCAAGCGCGGATGTGGACGGCGTGAAGCGGCAGATTGAGGAAATCATCGGTCTGGATCCCGAAGAGGCCATTTTGGCCAGCGCGAAAGAGGGGACGGGCGCACGCGAGGTGCTCGAAGCGGTCGTCACGCGCATTCCCGCGCCGAAGGGAGATCGCGAGACCCCGCTGCGGGCGCTTATCTTTGACGCCATTTACGATTCGTACCGGGGCGTGATTGTCTACATTCGCGTCGTCGAAGGCCGCATCAAGAAAGGCATGAAAGTCCAGATGATGTCCAGCGGCCTGAAATACGAGGTGCAGGAGATCGGTTTTTCGATGCCGGCGCCGCGGCCCACGGATTGCATCGAGGCGGGCGAGGTGGGCTACCTTATCTGCAATATCAAGACGTTGCAGAGCACCAAGATCGGCGACACGATCACCGACTCTTCCTGTCCCGCGCTGGAGCCTTTGCCTGGGTATGAGGAGCCGCAGTCGGTGGTGTTTTGCGGCCTGTATCCGGCGGAGGGATCGACGGATTACGAGGAGCTGCGGGATGCGCTCGAACGCCTGCAGCTCAACGATTCTTCGTTTGTCTTTCAGGCCGATAGCTCGGATGCGTTGGGGCTTGGGTTCCGTTTGGGCTTTTTGGGCTTGCTGCACATGGAAATCGTGCAGGAACGGCTGGAGCGCGAGTTCAATCTGACGCTCGTGACGACCGCTCCGAACGTGGCGTATCACGTGTACACGGCGGACGGTGAGGAGCGGATCATCGAGAATGCGTCCAAGATGCCGCCCGCGGCGGAGATCGAGCGCGTCGAGGAGCCGTATATCGAGGCAGAGATAATCTGTCCGACGGAATACATCAGCGCGGTTATCGATCTCTGCAAGAAAAAGCGCGGCATCCATGTGCGTATCGATTATCTCGACGCGAAACGCAGCTTGATCGTGTACCAGATGCCGTTGGCGGAAATCGTGCTCGATTTTTACGATAAGCTGAAGACCTATACGCGCGGTTATGGATCCCTGGAATACCGGATGATCGGTTTTCGGCCTGGGGCGCTGGTCAAGTTGGACATCCTGCTGAACGGCGATCCAGTGGATGCGCTGTCGTCGATTGTGCATCGGGACAATGCGGAGTGGATGGGGCGGCAATTGGCGTCGAAACTGCGGAAGCTCATACCCCGGCAGCAGTTTGAAGTGGCGATCCAGGCGGCCATCGGCGGACGCATCCTTGTGCGGGAAACGGTGAAGGCGGTGCGCAAGAACGTGACGGCCAAGTGCTACGGAGGAGATATCACGCGCAAGCGCAAACTGCTCGAGAAGCAAAAAGAAGGCAAAAAACGCATGAAGCAGGTCGGCTCCGTCGAGGTGCCGCAAGAAGCGTTCATGGCGTTGTTGCGCGTCGGGGAAGACGAGGGGCGTTAGCGGGATTTCACGCAAAGGCATTGTAAGGCATTGTAGCGTGTGGAGAGGCCGGCCCTTTTGCGAAGTTTTCTGACATCGATATTCGGTCCGATGACCCGCGAGAACGTGTGGGCATGGGCGAGAATCATCTTGCTTGTGCTGTTGATTCGCTGGTTGTGGTTCGAGCCATTCACGATTCCCAGCGGTTCCATGGAGCCGACGCTGCACGGCGATCCTCGCTTTGGCCATGGAGACCGCGTGGTGGTGAATAAGTTCATCTATGGCCCTCGTTTTCCTTTCACCCAGAAGCGGATTTTCGATTTTCGCGATCCGCAGCGCTGGGACATCGTGGTGTTTAACAGCGTTCCATCGGACCCGCAGAAGAAGATATTGATTAAGCGCGTGGTTGGGCTTCCGGGCGAGCGCGTGCATATCGCCAACGGCCGGGTGCATGTCAACGGGCGCGCGGTGGACCTGCCGCCGGACATGCCTTCGGTTTCGTACGCCGACAGCCGGCAGATGGGGCCGGACTGCCGGTACGGCGTGTCTCTGAAGGATGAATACAGCCTTGTCCCGCCTGACCATTACCTGATGTTGGGCGACAACAGTCTCCATAGTCAGGACAGTCGTTTTTTCGGGTGGGTGCCCCGGGAGAACTTGCTGGGGCGGGCGTTCTGCATATTTTGGCCGATTGCGCGCTGTCGGGATTTGACGGGGTTCTCGCAGACGTGGTGGGGAATGTCGTTGCTGTACGGCATCCCGTTGGTTCTTGTCGCCTATGAGTTCATATCGGCCTTTTTCTTTTGCTCGGTCCGTTTTGGAGAGGATCGTCCGCAAGGGCCCCTTCGCCCCGGCGATCGTTTGCTTGTCAATCGAATTGCGTTTGGGCTTCGGGTCCCCTTTTCCCGCCGGCGCGTTGTTCTTGGGCGATTGCCGCGCCGGAACGAGTGGATCGTGTTCGAGAAGCGGGGCGCTTCAACATTTTCGCGGGAGCATGCGTTGGGCCGGGTTGTGGGATTGCCGGGCGACGGCGTCGCGATAGCGGACGGCGAGGCGTTCGTCAATGGGACATTGGCGGGAAGGTTTTCCTCGAACGCAGACGACGAAACCGGATCGTCGGCTTACGAGGTCAAGGTTTTGCCGGGGCACGTTTTGGCATGGGTGGAATCCGGTGAAACTGGAGAATTGGAGTGGGTTCCCCGCAATGGCGTCGTGGGCGGCTTGGTCTGCGTCTGGTGGCCGTTTAGTCGCCGGCGTTTACTGGCGGCCCATGGAACGGAGACTTGTTGTTGCGGGCGGACATCTCGCGAAGGCGGAACACGTTGATATGAGCAAAAAAAGCAGGAAAGCCGTGGCGGCGTCTGGATCGCCGTTTGCATTGGCGGCGTTGTTGGGCTCCACGGGGGCGGAGTGGATCAAGACGTTGTTTTTTGCGCTCGCCATCGCGTTGATTATTCGTTGGGCTCTCGTGGAGCCGTTCAAAATTCCCTCGGGGTCTATGGAGCCCACGTTGCACGGCGATCCCGGCCTGGGGCGGGGCGATCGGGTTTTCGTGAACAAGTGGGCGTATGGCTTGCGGGTTCCGTTCGTGAACAAGCGCATTTGGCACGGAAAAATGCCGGAACGTTGGGATGTCGTCGTATTTCGCACCGTCGAAAAGAAGAATCCCGAGGCCAAGGTGCTGGTGAAACGCATCGTGGGGCTTCCTGGGGAGCGCATTCATGTGGGCGAAGACGGCAATATCTACGTGAACGGTCAGGCTGTGCCGTTGCCCGAGAGCATGCCGCCGGTGAAGTACACGCGCGATGGCCAGTTTGGGGTTATCCAGGATGACGCGTTTTCGAAAGTTCCCGAGGGGCATTATTTGGTGATGGGCGACAACAGCGGGCATAGCCGCGACGGGCGTTTTTGGGGGTTCTTGCCGAACGAGCACATTCTCGGGCGCGTGTTTTGCATTTGGTGGCCTCCCGCGAGTTGGCGGGACTTCACAGGGTTTACGGCGACGTGGTGGTGGCGCATGCTGGTCGGGGCGTTGGGCGCGTTGGGCGCGGCGCGGTTGTTTTTGGGACGTTTCTGGCGGGCGCCCCGCGCTTTTTCGAGTGAAACCCTCGCGCCGGATGATCTTGTTTGGATCAACCGGGCCGCACTCGGCATTCCCCTCCCGTTCTCGTCCAAACGCATTGGGCCCGTGCGCCGTCCGAAGCGTGGCGCGTTGATCGTATGTCGTCTGGCAGGGAAGAGCGGCGAGAAGGACGGCCTCGTTGTGGGACGCGCCGTTGCGTTCGGGGGAGAGGAAGTTGTTTTGGACAATGGCGTTCCGCTCGTGAACGGCACGCCGCTTTCTGACGCGCCTTTTCTTTGCGAGCGCAGGTGGGAATCGTCTGCCGGGCCATACGGCAAATCAAAGTCCAAGCAGTACGCTCAGGTTCCGGAAGGCAAGTTGTTTGTTCTTTCCGATGGTCCATCTTCCGGTCCCGACAGCCGGACTTTGGGATGGATCGCGCTCGAAAACGTGATCGGAGTGGTTTCCTGCGTATGTTGGCCTCCCCGCAGGTGGAAACGGATTCGCCGTTAATTGGCGTGTATCTCCACGTCCCGTATTGCCGGACGATCTGCCCGTATTGTGATTTTCTTCGCGATCCGGTTGTCGGCGCGCCGCCGGATGCGTATGTCGATGCGTTATTGCGCGAGATAGACGTCTACGATGGACCTGTGTGCGCGCAAAGCGTGTTTTTCGGAGGCGGCACGCCATCGTTGCTCACTCCTCGCCAGCTCGAACGCATTCTTGGCGCAATTTTTAGCCGGTTTGCATTTGAGAATCCTGAAATTTCGCTCGAAGCCAACGCGGACGATATCACGCCGGAGTTGCTCCATGCGTGGCAGGCCTTGGATATCCATCGCATTAGCATTGGCGTGCAAAGTTTTGACGACGCGGCGCTACGGCATCTCGGACGCAGGCACGATGCGGCCACGGCGCGGCGTGCGTGCGCCTGGGTGGCGGAGCGGTTTGGGAATTGGAGTCTCGACCTGATTTTTGGCGCGCGCCCTGTCGAGGCATGGCGCCCTACCCTCGAAGAAGCAGGACGACTCGCGCCGCCGCATGTGTCTGCGTATGGTCTTACCTACGAGGCGGGAACGCCTTTTGAGGCACAGGCGGATAAAGCGATTGATGAAGACACGTATCTGGAGTTGTATGGACTCGCGGAGGACGTTTTGGGCGGCTGTCGACGTTATGAGGTCAGCAGTTACGCCGTGCCGGGTTTTGAGTGCCGTCACAATCTTGTGTATTGGCAGAACCGCGAATATGCGGGGTTTGGAACGGGGGCGTACAGTTTTCTACATGGCGTGCGTTCACGCAACATGGCGACGACGGAGGCATATCTTGCCGATCCTGGCGCCAAGGGCGAAGTCCTGCGCCTGAGCGATGCAGAGATTCGCGTCGAAACCGTGATACAGCACCTTCGCTTGAAGGCGGGGCTTCCGAAGGACGCCTACCGGCGACGTTTCGGCGCGAATGTGCAGGCGGACTTTGGCCGGGAACTCGATGCGCTTGCCGCGCGCGGGCTTATCGAGGAGGATGAGGAAACGCTGCGTCCTACACGTCTAGGTTTTGAATTGAATGACGAGATAGGGCTGGAATTGGTGAGCGCAAGGCGAGTCTCGGAGTAGATTGCGGGGTTGCTGGCCATCGGTGGAGCCGGAAAACGGTTTTGCATGGGGGCGGGATAGGGCTTGTTCGTTCTGCGGAATTTGTTTGCACGCCGTGGCGCCGTGTCATAGAATGGCGCATGCAAGTGGAGGACACGCGCGTGCATAGGGCAAGGATTCGCAACGACAAGGGCGTGGGGGAGAACCGCCGGATACGAAGGCGCGTGGCGTGTGTTGTCTTGGGTTTCCTATTCCTTTTGCCGCTGTCGGCTCGGGAGGCGTCTGCGGACAGTCCGGCGCCTGAAACTCCTTTTGTTGTGCTGTGTCCCATCACTGGCTTGGTGGATGAAGGCCTCGCGGTCGTGGTCGAGCGGGCGGTTGCGGAAGCGCAAGACGCCAAGGCGCTTATTCTTCTGGTGGACACGTTTGGCGGACGGGTGGACTCCGCCATTGCCATTGCCAACACGTTATCGAACGCGCGCTGCCCCACCATTGCGTATGTCCATGGCGCGGGCGCCATCTCGGCGGGCGCCCTGATCAGCTACGCATGCCAACATATTTATCTGTCGCCCAGCGCCAATATCGGCGCGGCCCAGCCTGTCATGATGACGTCAGAAGGCGTGCTGCCGACCGGCGAGAAGGAAGTGTCGTTCATGCGGGCGAAGATGCGATCGCTTGCCGAGGCGAATGGTCACAATCCCGACATTGCGGAGGCGATGGTCGACAAGGACATTGAACTGCGCGCGCGGACGGATGCCGAAGGCCGGGTGTTTGTGTATAACCCTATGCGCGGCGGCGGCGCGGCGGCTTCCCCGAAGCGGGATGTCGTCGATCGCATTTTTGAGCCCATCGAACGCGCCCTGCCCTCTTCTCTCAACGAAGTGAAAGATGCCGTCCGCGAGGCCGTCAAGGAAGCGGTCAACGTCGCTCGACCTGCTGGCTCCGCCAATTCCGCAGGGGCAACGGAACCGGCTCCCCAGACAGACGCCGGAGAGGAAATCGTATGCGCCGGAGGGAAATTGCTGACGTTGACGGCTCATGACGCCTTCCGGTATGGCGTCGTAGCCGCCATCAGCAATAATGTCCAAGAGGTCATGGCGCATTATGGGATTCCCGGCCTTCGCGAGAAACGCATTGCCATGACCACCCCCGAGCGGATATTCCGATTTTTGACGAACCCGACCGTGGCGGGCATTTTGTTGATGATTGGTTTGGGCGGCATCTATCTTGAGTTCAAGACGCCGGGCGCGATCTGGCCGTTGGTGGTGGGAGCCATGGCGCTGATCCTCTATTTTGGCGCGCGTTCCGTGCTGGGAATCGGCGACTGGGCCGGCATCGTGCTTGTCCTGGCGGGTCTGGGATTGTTGGGAGTGGAGATATTCTATCTTCCGGGCATCACCGTGGCGGGCGTGGCAGGCGTGTTGTGTTTGTTGGGGGGCATCTATCTATCGCTTACGAATGTCGTGATCCCGCAGTACGCCTGGGATTATGATCGGCTCTATGACGCGATGCAGTCCATCACGGTTTTTGTGGCGGCGTTTTTCGTGTTTGTCTGGGCAACCTATAAGCTCTTGCCCAAGACATCGTTGTATGGGCGGATCGTGCTGCAAGATGCGCAACTGCCCGAGGCGGGCTACGTCGTGCAGACCGATGCGCAGGAGCGCTGCGTCATCGGACTTGAGGGCGTCGCCGAGACTGTGCTGCGCCCGGCGGGTCGCGGTCGTTTTGCCGATAAAACGCTTGATGTCGTGACGCGCGGCGACTATATCGAGTCCGGCGCTCCTATCGTCGTCGTTGAAGTCGAAGGAAACCGTCTGGTGGTCGATTCACGGAACAGGGAAACATGATGGAACAACGCGAAGTGTTGATCAAGATGCTCCACCAACTGACGGTGGACATGCAGGTGCTGCAGCAATTGGGCGCGGGCTACTACACCTGCATTCCCGTGGCCAATCGTTACAACAAGTTGCTCGCGCAGGCCAAGCAGCTTTTCGGCGATGCCGTTGGCATCGTATCGACTTTTGAGAATCTGCCCGAGGTCGATCCAAAAGACCCCGGCGAGAAGATGAAGGTTTTGCAGGGCATCCGCATCGAGATAGGTCAGCTCATCACCTTGCTCGAGGCGACACAAGAGGGGAAGGCATAGGATGTTGTTGTGGATTGTCGGCCTGTTTTGCGCGGGGATGATCCTGATCTTGGCGGAATTTTTCGTTCCGGGCGCCGTGTTGGGCATTTTGGGCGCGTTGACGTTGACGGCGAGCGCTGCGATGGGATGCTATGCGTATCCGGATTATGCGGTGTTCATTATTGTGGGCGAGTTTGCCGGGGCGGTGGCGGTGGTGCTTTTGGGGATGTCTCTTCTGCCCAAGACCGGCGCGGGCAAGCGCATGATTTTGCAGGAAAGCCAGTTGCAGGAGGCGGGATTTACCGCTGTTCCCTCGGACTTGTCGTTGTTGGGCAAGGAGGGCACGGTGTTGACAGCTCTGCGCCCGGCGGGCATGATTCTCGTGGACGGACGGCGCATAGACGCGGTGTCGCATGCCACCATCATCGACGCCGGGGAGCGAGTGCGCATTATCGAAGTGCAAGGGAACCGCATTGTCGTCGAGGCCGTGGGCCGTCAATGACGGTTGGGGTCCGGCCCTCCGCGGTTCGCGGAAGGCGTAACGTGCCGAAAGGAAGGAGAACATGGGTAATATACAAGGGTTGCTGATTCTGCTGGCGATTGTCGTCCTGTTCATCATTGTGGCGGTCGTCGCCTCGTTTTTCCGTTTGTGGCTTCGCGCGCTGCTTTCCGGCGCGTCGGTTAGCATGATGTCGCTGATTGGCATGCGTCTGCGCAACGTCAATGCGCGAATTATCGTCGATAGCCGCATCATTGCCGTCAAGGCGGGCTTGAATATTTCCACCAATGAACTCGAAACGCACTATCTGGCCAACGGAAACGTCGTCAAGGTGGTGCAGGCGCTGGTTGCTGCGAACAAGGCCAATATCGACTTGACCTTCAAGCAGGCCACGGCGATCGATCTTGCCGGGCGCGACATTCAGGCGGCGGTCCAGACATCGGTGAATCCGAAAGTCATTGATTGTCCTGATCCCTCGCGCGGTCCGACGACGGTCGCCGCCGTGGCGATGGACGGCATCCAACTGAAGGCGAAGGCGCGCGTGACCGTGCGCACGAACATCGATCGGCTGGTCGGCGGCGCCACCGAGGAGACGGTCATCGCACGCGTCGGCGAAGGCATCGTCACGACGATTGGTTCGGCGGAATCTCACAAAAAAGTGCTCGAAAATCCGGACACGATTTCGCGGACGGTGTTGGCGCGCGGACTCGACGCCGGGACAGCGTTCGAGATACTGTCCATCGATATCGCCGATATTGATGTGGGCGACAACATTGGCGCTCAACTGCAAATCCGGCAAGCCGAAGCCGACAAGCAAATCGCCCAGGCCCGTGCCGAGGAACGGCGCGCGATGGCCTTCGCTCGCGAGCAGGAGATGCGGGCTTTGGTACAGGAGATGCGCGCGCGTGTGGTCGAGGCCGAGGCCGAAGTGCCCAAGGCCATGGCCGAAGCGTTTCGCCAAGGCAACTTGGGCATCATGGATTACTACAAGATGAAGAACGTGGTTGCCGATACGGATATGCGCACCGCGATTTCCAAGATAGATTCGCCGAAAGACGATCCCAACCCGGCAAAATAACCGCACGCTTGCGAAAGGCGGGTGTTTCAATGGAAGTGCTGGCGCCGATCATCATATTCGGGGTACTGGTTCTGATCTCGTTCGTCCGTAAGATGCACGAGCAGCAGCGCCTGGAGGAACTGCGACGCCGCGCCCAATCCAGCCCCGATCTGGAGGAACTCCCCGAAGCGACGCGTCGCGTCATTTTCGGATCTCCGGCGATTCCTTCTTCGCGGGAAAAGTATGCGGGCGAAGAAGGAGAGGATGAGGGCGAAGACGAAGAGCGAACGGAAGCGACGCCTCGGCGCGTTGTTCCCATTCCCGTTGCGCGACCCTATCAACGCTCCTCGGGACCCGCCATGCGGCCGGCGCCGGGGCTTCCTTCCGGCGAGCCGACGGTTGACGACGCGCTGCGGCAATTGCTTGAGCGCCGGCAACAGTACGAGCGACAGCAACAGGCGCTTCGGGAGACCGAAGAACGCCGCCGGCAAGCCGAGGCGCGCCAGCGGGAAGCGGCAATGCGCCAACGCGCGGCTCAGCAGCAGCGTTCGGAACAACCGCACCGGCAGTCTTCGCGCGTTCAGCAACGGCAAGACCGCGAGGGGCCGCCCCCCGCGCCACCGCAACCCAAGCGTAAGCCCGCCGGATCGACTATGCCGAAGCCGGTGTTTTTGCGCGGCCTGTTGCATGATGCTGAGGACGTTCGGAAAGGCATCATCCTCGCGGAGATATTGGGGCCGCCGAGGGCATTGCGGCAGGAACGGTGAATTGATGCAGGGACGTTCTTCCGCCTGCGCCTTTTTCCATGGCGGGCGCAGGCGGGAGGGCCTGTTTTCTCAGGGGCCATGATGGAGGAGATCGCCTGCCTTTCATGAGGTGACGCGACGCTTTCTGTGCATCCGAAACTGGCGCCGGGCCCCATTCCATATGCTACACTCTCTTCCTATGAACGACCGCAACGACAAACCCGTTATCGTCCAATCCGATCGGTCCATTTTGCTGGAGACAGACGGCCCTTCTTTTGAAGATGCCCGCGATTGCATCGCCGCCTTCGCGGAGTTGGTGAAATCGCCGGAACATATTCATACGTACCGCATCACGCCGTTGTCCTTGTGGAACGCAGCGGCGGCGGGCATGAAGGCCCAGGAGATCATTGACGGTCTGCTGCGGCACAGCAAATATGAAATCCCCCAAAACGTCATTGTCGATATCGAGGACAATGTGGCGCGCTACGGGCGGATCAAGCTGTTTAAGCGCGAGGATGGCCAGCTGGTTCTGTATTCCGATGACGCGCTATTGATCATGCAGTTGCTCAACCAAAAGGCCCTCCAGCCGTTTGTTCTGGGCACGCCGGACGGCAGGCACATCCTGGTCAAGCCCGACGAGCGCGGCAATGTCAAGAACGCCCTGATCAAAATTGGGTTTCCGGTCGAAGACCTTGCGGGATACGTGGACGGAGCCCCGCTCGTTTTCGAACTGCGCGACGATGCATTGTCGGGCAGGAAGTTCGGCTTGCGCAAGTATCAGTCGGAAGCCGTCGAGGCTTTTCACATGCGCGGCTCGAATCACGGCGGCAGCGGCGTTGTCGTGCTGCCGTGCGGAGCCGGCAAGACGGTGGTGGGCATCGGGACGATGCATCGTCTGCAGACACAGACCTTGGTGCTCACGACCAACACGGTGGCGTTGCGTCAGTGGAAAAACGAACTGCTCGACAAGACGACGCTCGCAGAAAATCAGATAGGCGAATACAGCGGCGATTCCAAGGAAATTCGCCCGGTGACCATCGCCACGTACCAAGTCTTGACGTATCGCAAGGCGAAGGACAGTCCCTTCGTGCATTTCAGTCTTTTTGACGAGGGCAATTGGGGGCTCATCGTGTACGACGAGGTGCACTTGCTTCCCGCGCCTGTATTTCGCGCCACGGCCAGTTTACAAGCGCGTCGCCGCCTTGGGTTGACCGCCACGCTTGTGCGCGAAGACGCGCGCGAAGACGACGTATTCAGCTTGATTGGCCCGAAGAAATACGATGTGCCTTGGAAAGTGCTCGAGAAGCAAGGGTGGATCGCGCAAGCCGTTTGCACAGAAATTCGCGTGCCGCTGCCGAACGAGGAACGCTACCGATATGCCGTGTCGGATAAGCGAGGGAAATTTCGGATCGCCTCCACGAACCCCGTCAAGGGTTCTTTGTGCGAAACGCTGGTCGCGGCGCATCGGGACGACAACGTGCTCATCATTGGCCAATACCTGGATCAGTTGAAGCACTTGGCCAAGCGGTTCAAAGCGCCGTTGATCACGGGGCAGACCGCCAATAAGCAGCGAGAAGAATTGTATGCCGCGTTTCGTTCGGGAAAGGAAAAACTGCTGATCGTTTCCAAAGTGGCGAATTTCGCCATCGATCTTCCCGATGCGAACATCGCGATTCAGGTGTCGGGAACCTTCGGATCTCGCCAGGAAGAGGCTCAACGGCTGGGGCGCATCCTCCGGCCCAAGGGCCCCGGGGCCGTGGCGCGTTTCTATTCGCTCGTTTCCCGCGACACCTGCGATCAGGACTACAGCGTGAAACGCCAGCTCTTTCTCACGGAACAGGGATATCGGTACGAAATCCGCAACGCCGAGGAGGTCTGACCTTATGGCCCGCGCGGCGTTGCTGATGGGTCCGAAACGCTCCGCGCGGACGTCGCGCATCAATGCGCTGCTGGTGGAACGTTGGGGTTCCGCGATTCTTCTTGTGCCTTCTCGACGCCAGGCCCGTGCGCGCTTGGATGCTATTTTGCGTGACCACGATCTTCCGGGGGCATGGGGCGATCCCATTCAGACCTTCGAAGATTTCGCCGCTGTCCTGCTTCGTTCCGAAGGGATTTTCGCGGAACCCATTGACGAAATCGAACGGCGCATGCTGCTGGAACAAGCCATTGCCCGCATATGCGGACGCAAGGGATCAGGGCGGATGGAGGAATTCGCCGATAACAGGGGGTTCCTGGCGCATGCATTGAAGACCATCACCCAACTGAAACAGGCCGCCGTCGATCCCGCGGCCTTCCGACAGCAGCTTCAGCAGCGCAAGCGCCCCTCGGCGCTCGACTGTTCCATGGCGGATTTATACGAAACGTATCAAGCGATCTTGCAGGAAAAATCCGCGTACGATCGCATCGGCGTTCTATGGGAAGCGTGCGACCTCGCGCAACGGCTTCGTCCCGCCGCGATGGAAGGCGTGCGCGCGTTGTTGCTGGACGCGTTCGACGATTTCACTCCAAGCGAGTTTCGGCTGATAGAGGCGATCGCGCGGCATGTCGACGAGATTTTTTGGGGCATCAACGCCGAGCAGGACAACCCCAGCGCCGTAGATCTGTATGCGGCGCCGTTGCGGACTGCACGGATGGTTCGCGCGCGCTTTGCCGGATTGACGGAGCATGTTTTTTCCGCGCCGCCTCCCGCATCTTGGACGGAGTGCGCGAGCCAGGAACTCTTTTGGAGAAATCGTCCGACCTCTTTAGATGGTTTGGAGCAGAACATTTTCGCGCGCGTATACGCTGATCCCGTTCAGGAAATGGAAGACGTTTGCCGCCGCGTGAAGGGCCTCCATCTTGAGCGCAAAATTCCGTTCGACCGGATCGCGATTGTGTGCTGGGACTTGCAGAAAATGGCGCGCCCCTTGCGCACGGCCTTGACTGGGTTTGGAGTGCCGTTTGGGATGATACAGCGCGTCGCGATCGGGGAGACCGCTCCAGGGGCGTTTGCTCTTACGTTGTTGGACGCGCTCACCGCGTGGAAGCGGGACGATGTCGTGGAGGTGGTGACATCCCGATGGAATGCGACAAGCGATTCCGGTGATGATGTGTTTGCCCAGTGCCTGCCGATGATTGTCCGGCTTGCACATATCATCGAAGGGCGCGACGAGTGGCTGAGCGGTCTGGATCGCTTGTCGCGCCTTCTTGAGTCCTCCGAAAGCGCCGAAACGCGTGATCTGCTTCGACGCTTTCCGCATCTTCCGAATGCGTTGGCGTGGACGATCAAGAAAGTCGCTGCTTTTGACGCGATGAGCGCGCGTTTTGCGGACCAAGCCTCCCTGGCCTCGTATCTGGATGTGTTTGTCGCGCTGCTGGAACGTGACCTGTCGATTGCCCAGACGCTTGTGCATGCTCGGGAGAGCGAGAAGTTCCGCGAGGTCTCCGCGATCCAGGCCTTGTTTCAAACGATCGGGCGTCTCGCCGCGTGGCGCGTCGAACAAACCCCCATGCCGCGATCGCGTTTTTTTGCGCTTCTGCGTCAGGCCATTCATGAAACCCTCTGCGACGACCATTCCGATCAAGCCGGCGTTATGTGCTTCGATGCCGATCTCGTCCGCAATCTGGAGTTTGATTACGTTTTTTTCTTTGGCTTGAACGAGGGAGTTGTCCCGCGTCCGCGCGCCATCAATGCGGTGTACTCGGACGCGGATATCGCCGACCTGCGAGAGGCCGGCATTCCGTTCGAAACCAAGGAAGAACACACGCAACGCGAAATGTTGTTGTTTGCGCACGTCATCGCGAGTGCGCGCGTCGCGTTGAACATTTCGTGGAGCCATCTGGGGGCGGACGGAAGGGAGCGCCTCGAGAGCCCGTACCTGCGGAGTTTGCGGGAACTGCTTCCCGAAATCCCGGTTGATGTTCGCTGCAACGCGCTTGCCCCCGAAGTTTCTGCCATTGCTTCCTGGCGCGATCTGGCAAACGCCGCGTTTGACGGGCCCGCGTCGTTGCGGCAATGCTTTTCGGATCGTTTTCGCTGGATCGAGATGGGGTGTTCTCTGGAGAAACGGCGGGAATCGCGTTGTCCGCTGGATGCGTATGACGGCATGGTTTCGGACGCAGCGGCAAGGCGCCTCCTGCGGGATGAATATGGCGAAGATCGCCTGTTCAGCGTGGGACAGCTCGAAACGTACGCCGCGTGCCCCTTCTGTTATTTTGTGGAGCGCGTTCTCGGCATTTCCGATATCGCAACGCCCGCGGCCGAATTTGATCCGCGTGTGCGAGGCCGTATTCTTCATGTGGCGCTTCAGCGTTTTCATGAGCATTACCGTGGCAAGGCGATTCTCGAAATCGATCCTGGCGAGGCGCACGCCGTGATGTGCGATATTCTCGAAGCCTGTTTTCACGAGCACGCTTGGCGCAGCGCCAATGCGCCTCGCGGCGTTGCCGGCGTGGAGCAGGCGCAGCTTCGGGCGCGTCTGCTGCGGTATCTGCGCCGCGAAGCGGGCAACAGTCAGGAAGCCTGTTGGAAACCGATGCATTTTGAGATTTCCTTCGGAAGGGCTCCCCGGGAATCCGACAGCGAATGGAACACCGCCGAGGCGTTTGCGCTGCAGCGTGACGGAAAAATCTTGAGGTTGTCGGGACGCATGGATCGCATCGATATCCATGATCAGCAGTCTCTCGCGCGCATTATTGATTACAAAACCGTTTTGCGCGTCTCTTCTGCGGCCATTGACGCAGGGCGCAGTCTTCAGCTTTCTTTATATGCTTTGGCGCTGGAAGCGTTGTTGCTGAAGGGGTTCGTTTGCGCCGAGGGGCGGTTTGTCGTTCCGGGAGATGATTCCCTCGAAGCGTTGGGCCGATCGGAGAAAAATCCGAAGTGGGAGACCCGCAGGCAAGTAGCGATTGACGCTGCGTTTCACGGCGCCGAGGGAATTCGCGACGGCAAGTTCCCGCCCTCCCCGTCAGAGACGGCATGCCGGTATTGTCCGTTCCGGCGTGCGTGCCGGTATGAAGAATGGCGCATCGCTGCAAAACTCGAGGAATCGCCGCTATGAAAGCCACTCCCGCGCAGCATAGGGCGATCACGCGCGACAGCAAGCGCCTTTGCGTGGATGCCTCTGCCGGTTCTGGAAAGACTCGGGTTCTCGTCGAGCGCATACTGCGAATCATCGAGACGGGCGCCGCCGACCTTGACGAGATGGTGGCCATCACCTTTACCGACAACGCTGCTGCGGAAATGAAGTCGCGTCTTCGCGGCGCGTTTCGTCTTCGCGGCGACGAGGCGGCTTCGCCGGAGGAGCAGACGCG
>Ga0116159_1000541_pt1 | contig 43100 bp, 36 predicted proteins | sample AD_JPNAS1_MetaG_FD_89878 | JGI IMG/M metagenome (GOLD analysis project Ga0116159, IMG submission 89878) | Active sludge microbial communities of municipal wastewater-treating anaerobic digesters from Japan - AD_JPNAS1_MetaG | ecosystem: Engineered > Bioreactor > Anaerobic > Digestate | place...
GGATGTTACGCTTTCCCGATCCACCGAAAACCGTGTGCCTGTGGGGGTTTTCGTTGAATCGAAAAAGCTTACTTGTTGACGTTCAGCGGGTTAAAGGTGTTGCAATAGCTAATGGCTAACGTGCCTGAAAATCCTGGCATCCTGGCAATTTATAGGCAAGGTTTTGTGTTCCAGTGTTGAAATCATGAATCTGTTCAAACGCTTGAACGACGAAGTCACTCCGCGTATTCCTGACGGTGGCGTGTGAGCTTCGCCAAGCTGTCGGCCAGCCCCCCCTCACGGTTTCGCAACCGCCAGACACGGGCATGGGCGCACGCCAAATCATCCGTCTCTGTCCGCAACGCGCGCCGGGTGGCAGCGCGGCGCACGCTTCCGTCAAGCAAGGCCAAGCCACGGTGGCAGGCCGCACGCAACAGACGGATCACCTGCTCCGTCTCCTGCTCAACCACCGAACGTTGAGCAGTGAGCATTGAGCGTTCCAACTCCTCCACTCGGCTCAGCACGGCGCAAAGCGTCTTACCGGTCACCCCCTGCGCCACCGGGCGTGACTGCGGTTTCGAAAGGATCTGAAACAGTTCTGTACCGTTCCCGCGTAACGCGCCACACAACCGGTAAACGTCACCCAATCCGAGCAGCAGCTGGCCCCGTCCCGCCTCCGTCAAGCGCGTGTCCAGCGCTGCGGCCAGCGGCAGTTCCCGGTTACCCTCCACATGCCACGATAGCGCCGCCCCATATAAAAAACCCGCAAAGCTGACGCACAACGGCTGCCAGTGCCCGCCGTCACCCCAGTCGGCGATCAGGAATCCGCACGCGCCATGCTTGAGCCCGTTCTCGGCCGCTGAACGCAGGTTGCCGAGCATGTTCTCCGTCCGGCCTGCCAGACTGTTCCACGACGAGGTTCCGGGGCACACATAGAACGGCACGCCCGCTGCCGCGAACCGCTCGCAGTGCGCGTCAAAGGGATGGTCCGCCTCATACCCCCACTCCAATGCCAGCACGTCCCGGGGCAGCTCCGCAATCAGCTCCGGATAGCGGATCACGATGTCGCCCCAAAACGCCATCCGCTTGCCGCGCGCGGTCACGAGCCCATGGATCGTTTTGAGAAAATCGAGGTACACGCGCCCCTCGCCCACCTGCCTCACAAGCGCCTGCGAGCGCCCGTTGCCCCGCAGGTCAAACGTCTCATCGCATCCGACATTGAAAAGGCGCGAGGTAAAATTCGGCAACAGATCGTCGTAAAGCCCGGCCAGAAAATCGACGCTGCGCGGATCGGTCGGGCAGAGCGAGGCCGGCTTCTCGTGAACGCCGCCCCACGGCAACGGCGCGCCGCCCTGCGGCAACTCCGCCAACCCGTTGTAACGCGGCAGGGTAAGCCAGCGTTCGAGATGGCCGAACGAGTTCTGGTTCGGCACCAGTTCCACACATCGTCCGCGGCAATAGGCGTCGAGCGCGCGGATCTCATCCGGCGTCATCGGGCTCGCCTCGCGCCACACTTCCTCATGAGCCCGGTACGCGAACGTGTGTTCGGTGTAGAGTTGGAACTGGTTCACCTTCAGTCCGGCCAGCATGTCCACCAGCCCGAAAAGGGTGTCCATCGTCGGCACCTTGTCACGGCTGATGTCCAGCATCACGCCCCGCACCGGAAAATCCGGCGCATCCCGGATCTCGCAGACGGGCAGTACCCCACCCGACAAGCGCGCGAGTTGAGCGAACGTCTGGGCAGCATAAAACAATCCCGCCCGATCCTGCGCCCCGGCTTCGACACCTGCGGACGTGACGCGCAGACAATAGGACTGTGGCCCGGCCACCTGCGGCACAATCCGGAACACGAGACGGACGCCCCCGGCCGGCGAGGATGCCCGCGCTTCCGACAGTGGCCACCCTGACCCCAAGGCCGCCTCAAGCACCCGCAGCGCGGGCCGCAGATCGTCCGGCGCACCCGCGCCCACAATGACACCCGCCTCGCCCAGTGCCAAAACTCCCGGCCCCGACTCAATCCGGCGTGGCCTGGGCACCAGACTCTCTAATGGAGTTCGCATGGTGTTGATTTCGACCGAATCAACAGAATCGATTCCCTCGACCGAATCGATTCCCTCGACTTCCTCGATTCATTCGATTCCCTCGAAAAACCCACTCTCCTCATTTCTCTCCTCCTTCCATTTCCCGCGCACCCCTGCACTCTGGATACCCCGTGCAACCCCAGAACTCTCGGCCCGCGTTCTTGCCGCTCCTCGCCTTCCGACGCGCCATCGGCTTGCCGCAATCGGGGCAAACCGGCGCGGCCTGCTGCCGCGCCCGGGCTTCGACCCGAATCCCGGTCAGCTTCTCGCGGAAGCCGCCTTCCGCCTTGAACGCCTCTCCCTGGGACTCCATCTGGTGGTTGAGCATGTTGATCACCCGCGCGATCAGGATGAGCAGCGCGTTCGCCATCGTCACGTCGCTCTCCGACTCCAGCCACTGCGCGAACTTCCGCTTCTGCGCGAGAATGTGCGCGCAGGCGTCATGGATCACGTCCTCGCCGTAATCCGCCTTGTCCAGCCGTACGGAATAAACCGCCCGCGACTCGGGCGTGGCCTTGCCCCAGGGAACCTGCTCCTGCTGCAGAAGCCAGTTCAGGTAGTCGCCCGCCAGTTCGGCGAGGCTGGAGCGCGCGACATCGGTCAGTTTCATTTCCGTCTCGCGGGAAGTCGCGTGACGCGCCGAACCCTCGGCGATGTTGGAACAACCGGATCGCGCCGCCTGCGCCATCTGGTCGTACTGCCGTCCGCACGGATCGTTCGTCCGGTTCAGGAAACGCTTGCAGAACCGCTGCGTCCCGAGTTGCACGATGTTGGCCAGAATCCACGAATCCAGCCGGAAATAGCCGCCTGTGCCGCCGAACATGCTCATGATCGCTCCTTTGTTTTCGATGGAATCGAGAGATTCGATTGATCGATTCCGTCGATTCTATCGACTCGCCTGCCCCCGCTGCCTCACCACCTCGTAGAGTGCGATCGCGCCGGCTACGCCGGCGTTGAGCGATTCGACGCGGCCTTTCATCGGCAGGCTGGCGATGAAGTCGCAGGTTTCGCGCACCAGCCGCGAGAGGCCACGCCCCTCGCTGCCCACCACCAACCCCGCGCGACCTTTGAAATCGATGGACGTATATGGTTTGGCGTCCGGTCCGAAGTCCAATCCCGTGATCCAGACTTCACACGCCTGCAGTTCTTTCATGGCACGCACCAGATTCACGACCTTGACCACACGCAGGTGCTCGGAGGCCCCGGCAGAGGCACGCACAGCAGCGGGTGTGACGTCGGCCGCGCGGTCTTTCGGAATCAGCACCGCAGTGACGCCCGCCGCATCCGCCGTGCGCAACAGCGAACCGACATTCTGCGGATCCTCGATGTGGTCGAGAATCAGCACCACGGCGTTCGTATCCGTTTTCACATCGTCGAGAACCTGATCGAACGAGATGTACGGATACCCTCCGGTGCGCACGGCCACACCTTGGTGGTTGCCGCCCTCGCAGGATTCGTCCAGCTCACTCCGCTCCAACGTGCGGAACGGCACACCCCGGGCCAGCAGCAGGTCACGCATTTCGGCGATTTCCGGCGCGTCGCGTCCGGCGGGAGGCAAAACCGCCTCATACAGATGGCGTCTACCGGCTTTCAGCACCTCCAATACCGGCCGACGACCGTAAATCCAGTCGCGGCACTCAGTCGGCGTATCGCGCTTCTGAGGATAACGAACCCAGCGTTCTCGTTTCATGGTTTTCCGTTCTGCGTTCGGCGTTTATAGTACATGAAGGACCGGCAACCTGTCCAATCCCCAACCGCCCGGACAAAACACGCGATTCATCCGCTCCGCCGCTCCAGCGGGAGGAGTCGCGAAGCCAAGCCAGCACCGCGATCAGCGCGACGCACGCCGTATCGGTCCGCAGAGTCCGGGGGCCCAATGAAAAGGGACGGAAACCGCGCTCCGTCAGCATCGCGCGCTCGTAATCGGTCCATCCCCCTTCGGGGCCGACCGCAATCAGCGGACGCGTCCCGGACGGCCATTCGGAAGCGGCAAGACCGACAACCGGTCCGGGATGGGCGAGCAGACGCAACGGCGTGGGGAAAAGGGTGCCCAACTCATCCTCAACAAACGGCTTGAACCGCTGACGCACCCGCACTTCGGGCAGCATGGTCGTGCCGGCCTGGGCCAACCCTTCAATCAGAAGCGGACGGATCCGCGCAGGATCAAGCCATTGACTGCTGAAATAGCACTTTTCGACTTTGGCAGCGTTGAGCACCACCACCCGGCCTGCGCCGAGTGCCGCCAATTGCGGCCAAAGCCGTTTCATCACTTTGGGTCTCGGCGCGGCCAACAACAAATCGAACCCAGAAGGCTCCGCCGGCTGCGTATGATCGGTCTGCAACCGGATTCGCTTTCCCTCCGTCCCGATGATCCGCGACGTTCCGGCACTCCCGTTCACAACCCCGCTCCGCACCACGCCCCCCACGCCGAGTCCCAGCACATTCAGTATGTGCTCGGCCCTCGCGTCCGCAAGCGTCACGGTCCCATCCGCGCACAATTCCCCGGGCTCAAACAGAATTCGATTCATGTTGCCCCGCCATTTCCCCATCGCCTCCCCCCGGCGCACGGTTCGGCCGTATCTCATACGTCTGAAACACCAGCAGGGGGCCTCCCTCGAATATCAGATCAAACTCGTCGCCGCAGGCCTCATTCAGCGTGGCCTGCCACCAGCGGGAGAGTCGTAACCGCCGCAACGGATAACGCAACCCTTCCGACGTGATGACGGTACGGGGATCAAAGGAGAAAATCGAAACCTGTTGTCCAGGATGGGCGCGCAGGCGCGCTGACCGCAACATCGGCCGGAACGTCCCCGTATCGGTCAACAAGAGCACCTCCGCCTCTTGCGCGAAATCCGGGAGGAGCGAGAGATTACCCAAGGTATGATCCTCGCGAAGGCCTGTCGCGCCGACGATCACCAGATCGCGCCAGCCGCGGGATACGCAAAAGCGGAAAGCCTTGGTCAAGTCGTTGCTCTCCGGATCAGAAACCGCGACCACGCGGCCGGGCCACCGGACGCGCGCCGCAGGCGAGAGGCTGTCCAGATCGCCAATGACCCACGCAGGCTCCAGCCCGGCTTGCGAAAGCCGGTCCGCCGCGCCGTCGCAACAAACGATACGGCGGGCCGATCGCAGCGCGTCTACCGGAAAGGGATGGACCGGATACGCGCCGTTCGCGAGCAACACGGTAGTTTCGGCTTTGTGATTCACGAACCCAACCTTAGCGCGGCCACCGGAACCCGTCAACCGCAACTTGACGCACCCTGTGTTTTCGGGCATGATACGCCACCATTTCAAGCGGAAGGAACAATGATGGACGAGCAAATCAAGGCAAAACTGGAAGAACTTCGCGGCATGCTGCAGGCTGACGGCGGGGATATGGAACTGGTTTCAATCACGGACAAGACCGTTCGTCTGCGTCTGCGCGGCGCATGCGGCAGTTGCCCGCACGCGACCATGACGCTGAAACAGGGTATCGAACGGGTTTTGCGCGAGCAGATCGACCCCGAAATCACGGTCGAGCGTGTCGTCTGAACACCGGCCGCCTCATGGTGCGCCGACTTGCACACAGAAGAGCCGCTTGCTGTCGCGCAGGTAGAGCCGGTTGTCCGCCAACACCATGGGACCCCAGGCATCGCGTCCCCTGCCCTCCATGAGAGCATGCCGCGCCAAGGGGACAAACCCGTCGCGCCCCACCCGCGCCAGTGTCAGCGTACCGGCATCGTTCAACAGCAGCAACATCCCTTCCGGCGTAGCGACGTAAGGCCCGAGTCCGAATGTATGGTCGCGTCCGCTCGCCCACATCCGCTGACCCTCCAAGGTCATGCAAACCAATTGCTGCCGCTCGCCGCCCCCATCGCTGGGCAGAACCGTATAGAGTAGCCCGTTAAGGAAAACCGGAGTCTGCTGTTCGCTCGCGAACGTCTTGCGGTCGGTTTTGAAAAGCGTTTCCGCCCGCCAACCGTCTGAAACGCGCGACACCCGGAAGAGGGCGCCACCCGAGCCGTACCCCGCTGTCATGAAGAACCGGCCGTCCGGCAGCGGCACGGGTGACGGCACGACCACACTGGGACGAAAGGCCTCCGTGTGCCACAGCAAGGTTCCCCGTTCCGCGCCCTCCGCGCCCACGCCCGCGATCCCGCCGATCCCCGCGTACACATAGTGGCGGCGCCCTTCCGTTTCAAGAATCATCACTGACGAATGCGACATCGCGTACCCGTGCGGATTCGGTGTCTCCCAAACGGTTTTCCCGTCCGAAAGCGCGAGGGCACACAGCAGAACCCCGGATGCGGCAGGCGCCAGAATCACCCGATCCCCATCGATCAGGGGGCACTGCCCCACATACCAGAGCGGCACGCGCGAACCGTACCGTTCAGACAGACTGAATCCCCAGCGGTATGTGCCATCATCCGCGTCCAGACACACGACATGCCCCTGCGGCCCGATGGTGACGACGGAGCGACCGTCCGTCGCGGCCACGGTACGCGAGATGCCGTGATTGCGTTTGGTTTTGACCGCATAGAGGTGCTCCCAACGTTCCTGCCCCGTGTCCGCGTTCAGACAACGCAGGCAGTCGCCGCCCCGCGCCTCGTCATAGTCCAGCAGATAGAGGCACCCGTTGGCCAAAGCAGGCATGGCATGTCCGTCCCCCACCGGAATCTGCCAGAGTACGGCGGGACCGGTTTCCGGCCATGCGGTCAGCAACTTTCCCGCCCGGCGCGCGACATTGTCGCGGCCCGCCCCGCGGAACCCCGGCCAGTTTCCGGTCGTGGCTCCCCGGGGGATCTCCCGGTTGGCGCGGAAACAACCGGTCAGATCCGTTCCGCGCGCGTCTGATTCCGTGATTGCCGCCGCCTCGGCACCCGAGCCGTCGGCGGTCGCCAGACGTAAGGACGCGTCCACGGCGGATTCGCGCGCGAGCCATGCCGCAAGGGTCCCGACCGCGCACACCGCCGCCAAGCAGGTCACGCAAAAAGGTATGGCTTGCCGTATCCTCATCAGTCCGTCCGGTCCGCGCCGCCTGGCGCCTATCGCAGCATCCGCCCCATGACATGCCGCAACAGGCGTTGCAGGCCGGTATGCTGAATTCCGGCGATGGTCCGTTCCGTCTCATGCCGATAATGCTCATACAACAGGCGGACCCGCGTATGCAGGCCGGCCTGCGTGATCGCGTCGATCAGCCGCTGCCGTCCGGCGCGGTCCGCATTCCAGACCGAATCCAGCGCTGCGGCGACTTCCGCGTTGTCACATGTGCAGGCTGTGGCCAGAAACACCGTGGGACGCATGGCGAGCAGGTCCGCGGCCCGACCGCGCGCCGAGAAGAAATCCTCCATGTCATCGCCGATCTGATACGCCGTACCCACCGCACGGCTGAATTCGGAAAGCCGCGCGCACGTGTCCGCATCGGCTCCGGCTGCGATCGCGCCCAGCAAAACCGCCACCTCGAACGCCGCAGCGGTTTTGCGCTCATAGATACGCAGCACAGCGGACTCGCTCACCGGCGCGGGCTGGCGGCTGAACGCCAGCTCCTCACCTTGGCCGAGACAAAGTTCGCGGTGTCCGCGGGCCGCTGCCGTCACCATACGCGCGCGCAGGTCATCCGGGAACGCGGCCTCGGCCAGCAGGCGGTAGCCTTCACCGATCAGATAATCTCCGGCATTGATCGCGGCCGGAACCCCGTACCGGCAATGCACGGTCGGCACCCCATACCGCTCCGTGTCCTGATCCTCGATATCGTCATGAATGAGGGACGCCTTGTGGAAACACTCGACCGCCAGCGCCGCAGGACGGATGGCGTCACGCGCCCCCCCCAGCGCCTCCGAAACCGCGGCGGTCAACAGCGGCCGCCAACGCTTGCCTCCGATCAGCAGCCACTCCCGGCCGATCCGCTCCGCTTCCGTCTCCGCCGAGCCCAGCACGGCGGCCAACTCCTCGCACGTGAACCAGTTGCGAACCGCATCGGCCACCGCCTCGATCTCCGTGACCCCCGACACGCCCCCCTGACGACTCGCGCGCAAAACACGCAGGATCCATGCGACATCCGCCTCCGTGGCCTGACAGCCATCCGTCAGCAGCGGGATCCCCTGACCCGGAATCGCGTGCGCGTTCATAATGGGGAACATACGGCGCAGCGAATCCATGCAGCCCACACCGATCACCGCGTCCACCTTGCCGCCGGCGAGCAACTGGGTCACCACCGTGGTGCCCTCCGCAACCAACGAGACATATCCGAGCCGGTCCGCCTCCGCCTGGATCAGGCCGATCGGACAGTTGCCGCATTGCGCGCACAAGAGACCCAAACCGTCGCGCTCCGCCCGGCACACCTCGTTCCGCGCCAAACAAAGGGGAAGGAGCAACAACCGCCGCTCATAGGGAATACCGGCGACCACATCCGCCCAAACCGCATTGTTGAGCAGAACCGCCGCGAACACCGCCTCCGCATCATCCAGATTTTCCGAAGCGGTCGCCGCACGGGCATGCGCCAGCATTTCGGCGGCAGTCAGAGGCGGAACGAGACGCTCGCGCGCCACATACGCCGCAACGCCCTCTTCCAGCGCACGCCGCCGCAAAGCCTCCTGCGGCACGCGCATCTGCGCGGCACTCCCCTCAACAAGATGGGTTTCCCTCTCCATGAGCGCCCATTATAGGAATCCGGCAACCCGATTGGAACCCTGGAATAGCTGAACCTTCAAAGCGCTCTTTGGTTTTGGGGCTCGGGTTTCACGCTGCGGACGGTCCGGAACGGTCAACTCTTGCCTATAAATTGACAGGATGACAGGATTTTCAGGATTGAACAACATCATGGTAATCATGGATTTCTCCCCGCCGAAGCGAAGCTGTCGGAAATCATGTCCTAAACGGATTCCAAAATCTGAAACGTCGCGGGGCGAAGGTCACACACAGGTCATAAGCCGACGTTCACATGAACGAGGACGAGACGCCGACCCCGACAACGATTTCGATAAACCGGAACCGAGGGGCGCCTCGCCAAAGCACCCCGTCTCTTTGGGTCGCCCAGATCCGCTAAGGCAAACCCCTTACATGCCGGCCCGGATGATTGCCGCGAAGGAGTCGGCCTTAAGCGCCGCGCCGCCGATCAGCCCGCCGTCGATATCGGGCTGGCTCATCAGTTCTCTGGCGTTCTCGGGCTTCATGCTGCCGCCATACTGGATCCGGATCGTGTTTGCCACATCGCCTCCGGCGATCTCGGCCAGTGTGCGGCGGATCAGCGCGTGAACCTCCTGGGCTTGGGCCGGCGAGGCTGTCCGCCCGGTACCGATCGCCCAAACGGGTTCATAGGCGATCACCACGCGTCCCAGATCCTCACCGAGGTCCGCCAACCCCTCCTTGGTCTGGCGCACCACCACGGACTCCATCTGTCCGGCATCGCGCTCGGCCAGAGTCTCGCCCACGCAGACGATCGGGATCAGCCCCACAGCCAATGCCGCCCGGACACGGCGGTTGACCGTCTCGTCGGTCTCGCCGAAATACTGGCGTCGCTCGCTGTGGCCAATGATCACATACTGCACGCCCAGGTCCTTGAGCATCGCCCCTGAAATTTCGCCTGTGAAGGCACCGGAAGCCTCCCAATGCACATTCTGCGCACCCAGCATCACATGGGTTCCGGCGCAGGCTGCCGCCGCATCCTTCAAATTCGTGAACGGCGGGCACACCACGATCTCCACCGCAGAAACGCCTTCGGTTTCTTTTCGGATCTCCTCGATCAGGGCCACGGCCTCCGAAGCCGTCTTGTTCATCTTCCAGTTTCCTGCAACAATCTTCTTCCGCATGCTTCACTCTCCTTTTACATCAAAACGTGAGAACAGATTATGGCGTTTGAACACTCCGGATGCAAGCCCGCTTACGCTGGACAGGGTAACCGGGGCGCATCCTCGACCTGATAAAGCGTCGCAATTCGACATTCAGCGCTCCAGCTGTCCCTTCGTATTTTTGCCCGGCTTTTTCATACCGTTTACGGCGTAGCGGCGGATGTGTTACACTTCCCTTGTCTGATCCTGAATCCGTTGAATGTGATAAAAAGTCGTGCTCAACCACCTGTCAGTCAAAAATCTCGCGATCGTTGAAGAGGCTGCCGTCACCTTCGGCCCCGGCCTCAACATCATCACCGGCGAAACCGGCGCGGGCAAATCCGTGCTCATGGGTGCGCTCGATCTGGTCTTGGGGGGACGCGCCGACAAGTCGGCCATCCGCGAAGGCGCGGCGGAAGCCTGGGTAGAGGCGGGGTTCGCGCTTGCCGATACGCGTGAGGTGGATGCGCTTTTGGAGTCGGCGGGGCTGCCGCCCTGTGAAGAGGGCGCGCTGCTCGTGCGCCGTTCGGTTTCTGCTTCAGGTGCCGGACGCTGTCTTGTGAACGATTCGCCCGCCACCGCCCAGACGCTCCGCAGGCTGGGGAATCTGCTGGTGGACATCCACGGCCCTCATGACCACCAGTCGCTGTTGGACTCCGCCTTTCAACGGGATGTGTTGGATGCGTACGGGCACTGTGTGCCGCAACGCGAAGCCTGTGCCGAGGTCTGGCAAACCCTTCAGACGTTGGAGGCGCGTCTCGACGAACTGCAACGCGACGCTCCGAACATCGAGGCGGAAACCGAAAGACTGCGATTCATCGCGGAAGAGATCACCCACGCCCAGCTCACGGAGGCGGACGAAGAGGACCTGGTTTCGCGACACGCCCAAGCCGCGCATGCCGAACAGATTCTCGCACTCGGAAACGCCGTGGTGGAAGGCCTCACCGATGGCGAACCAGCCGTGTTCAGCGGACTGGTCGCGGTTCAGACGCAGCTGACGGAACTGGCGCGGCTTCTGCCGGAAGCGGCCGACTGGCTCGCCGAAGCGCGGAATGCGGCCGTGCAGATTCAGGAACTCGGCCGGGCCGTGACGGATTGTTTGAGCCGGATCGAGGCTGATCCGGAAAGGTTGAGCCATCTTGAAGAGCGTATGGCACTGGTGCAGCGGCTGAAACGCAAGTACGGTTCTTCAGTGAGCGAGGTCTTGGCCACCCTGGAAAAGAGCGAAGCGCGGTTGCAGGATCTCGCCACCCGCACCGAACAGGCCGATGCGCTCCGCAAGGAGATCGCGGACGCAACCCAAACCCTGACGAGGCGGGCCGCCGCACTTTCGACCGTCCGCGCGCGCGCGGCCGGCGCACTCGCCCGCTCGATCACGCAAGAACTGCACGACCTGGGTTTCCTGAAATCAGGGTTCGACGTAGAACTGAGTCCCTGCCCGCCGGGACCGAACGGCGCGGACACGGTTTCCTTCGGGTTCGCGCCGAACCCGGGCGAGCCGATGCGGCCCCTCAAAGCCATCGCCTCCAGCGGCGAGATCGCGCGGGTCATGCTCGCGGTGAAAGCGGTGCTCGCGTTGCACGACCGGATCCCCGTGCTGGTGTTTGACGAGATTGATGCCAACATCGGTGGCGAGATAGGCAGAGTGGTGGGGCAAAAAATGCGCCGCGTGGCAGAAACCCATCAGGTGATCTCCATCACCCATCTGCCGCAATCTGCCGTTTATGGGCATCGTCACGTGGTGGTGACAAAAGAGGTGGTCCGAGGCCGAACCCGGATGCGCATCACGACTCTGGACGATGCCGGCCGCGTGGATGAGATCGCGCGCATGCTGGGCGGCAAGGGATTGACCAGCGTGATCGAGAGCCATGCGCGCGAGTTGCTCGCGTCGGCGAGTATCCAGACCACAACCCCGGCAAAAGGAGTCTCATGAATTCGTGTCGCCCCGCCCCCCGTATGGAAAACCGCGACGCCGCACCCGCGGCGCAAGAGCCTGCCTACCCCGGGGAGTTCCACTTCCGGATTCTCACGGAAACCGCGACGCATGCTGAAACCGCGCTGGCCGCGCGGATCGCCGCCTACCGGGTCACCTCGCCGCTCGCTGTCTCGCGGGACTCGTCAACGGGACGTTACCGCGCATTCTGCGTTTCGGTGAGGCTCGAAGACCGGGAAGAACACTTGCGTCTGGACGCGGAGATCAAACAGGTGCCCGGCGTGCGCCTGGTGCTGTAGGGAGGCCCCACGGAAGAGACATGGCTGAAGTCACACTGAACAAGGTCTGCAAGCGATACGATGACGGCGGATTGGCCGTAGACCGGTTCACGCTCACCATCCGCGACGGTGAGTTTCTGGTGCTCGTGGGGCCGTCGGGATGCGGCAAGTCCACCACCCTGCGGATGATTGCGGGTCTGGAGGAGATCACGTCCGGAACGATCCACATCGGTGACCGCTGCGTGAACGCCGTGCCGCCCAAGGACCGTGACGTGGCCATGGTGTTTCAGAACTACGCGCTCTATCCGCACATGACCGTTTTCGAAAACATGGCATTCGGCCTGCGGTTGCGCAAGTTCCCGCGTGCCGAGATCACGGCGCGCGTACAGGAGGCAGCCGGCATTCTGGGACTGGACGGCCTGTTGCGGCGGCTGCCCAAACAACTCTCCGGCGGACAGCGCCAGCGGGTGGCGGTGGGCCGCGCCATCGTGCGCCAACCCAAGGTCTTCCTGTTCGATGAGCCGCTCTCGAATCTGGATGCCAAAATGCGTGTGGAGATGCGCGGCGAGTTACGGCGCCTGCATCGCCGTCTCGCGGCGACCATGGTGTATGTGACGCATGATCAGACGGAAGCCATGACCATGGGAGACCGGATCGTGGTGATGCGCCGCGGCACCATCCAGCAGGCCGCCAGCCCGATGGAGGTCTACCGCCGCCCGGCCAACCGGTTCGTGGCGGGATTCATCGGCACGCCCCCCATGAATGTGTTGCGCGGAAGACTGGTCCGACAACCAGACGACACGCTCCTGTTTCAGTATGCGCCGGATGCCCGGTTGCCGTTGCCGCCTGTCGCCATGTCGTCGCTGGCGCAGGCCGCAGACCGCGAGGTGCTGCTGGGTTTCCGGCCGGAAGCCCTGGGGGCCGATGACGCGGCCGGGGGCGTATCGCTGCGCGGCACGGTGGACGGTGTGGAGCCCATGGGGGCCGAAACATTTGTCCAGCTTGTGGCCGAAGGCGGGACGCGCCTGATCGCGCGTGTCCATCCGGACCGTGTCCTGACACCGGGCACGGTGGCGGATTTTCCGCTCGACATGCGGCACGCGCTGTTTTTCGACGCCGAAACGGAACACGTGATCGGCTGAACGCATCCGGGAGGTTTTCATGGCATGTATCGGCATTCTAGGCGGCACGTTCAACCCGATCCATCTGGGGCATCTGCTCATCGGCCGCGCGGCCGCAGAGGCCTTCGGGCTCGACCGCGTGCTGTTGCTGCCGTGTTGCGTGTCGCCCTTTAAAATCGGCGCGGCGGACCTCGCCCCCGACGCCGACCGTCTGGAGATGGTGCGGCTGAGCATCCAGGGCGATCCGCTGTTCCAAGTCAGCACACTCGATCTGGATCGGGGGGGCGTCTCCTATACGATCGACACCGTGCGCGCGCTGCGTGCGCAGTATCCGAATGACCGCTTCGCCTTCATCATCGGCATGGACACCCTGTGCGGATTGAGCCACTGGCATCAGGCCGATGCGCTGCTCAAGCTGTGCGAGGTCATCACCGTCGAACGGCCGGGCATGGATGTGCGGGAACTCCCCGGGGAAGCCCTCTCCTTTCCGCAAGAGGTGCGGGACCGGCTGCTGGCGAACGTGATCCGGGGACCGCTTTTCGATGTTTCCGCCTCGGAGATCCGAAGAAGAATTGCGGAAGGCAAAACAATCCGGTATCTTGTTTGGCATGAGGTCGAAGCTTATATCCGCACCCGCGGACTTTACCGGACAGTAAAGGAGATGTGACCATTAACTCGGAAAAGATTGCGCTCGAAACAGCATCGGCACTCGAGTCCAAAAAAGCGGACGCGATCCGCATCTTCGATGTGCGCGGCATGTCCTCCGTGACCGATTTTTATGTGGTGGCAACCGGCACCTCGGCCCCGCATCTCAAAGCACTGATCGCCGAAACCCAGCACCGTATGAAGTCGTTGGGGGTCACTGCCTACCGCAAATCCGGCGAACCCGACAGCGGCTGGGTGGTGGTGGATTATATCCACGTCGTGGTGCACGTCTTTTCGCCTGAGGCGCGGGCGTATTACGCCATCGAAAAGCTCTGGTCTACAGCCAAAGAGCTTCCGATGCCCCATCCGTGACGAACGAATCCTCGTCCAACCCCTGAATGTTCAGCAGGAGCCGGGCGAACCCCGCCGCATCCTCCGAGGCGCCGCCCGCAGGCCGCGTGCCCACATGCGCCGTCTGACGCACAGCCTTCGCCCGGTAGACCTGCGGAGAAGTCAACAAAAGACCGCCGGCAGCCAGCAGCAGCACCAGACATGCAACGGCGACGACTTGCAACCGGCGCAGTGACCATACAGGCCATCGCACCCGGGCACGCGCGGCCACGCGAGCCGCCTCTTGACGAATGGCCTCCTCTACTGTTGCGGAGGGCCCCCCCGCCCAACGGAATGCCTCGCGAACCTGCGGTGCGAGCGCCGCTGCATCACGCTCCAGCGCGGCAATCTCGTCGAATGTGTTTTGCGGCTTCATCTCAAATTCTCCTCGGCCAACATCCGTTTCAGTTTGGTCATGGCGTCGTGCATCCGCCCGAGTGCTGTATTGAGCGGAATGTCCAGCGTCTTCGCAATCTCATGAAAAGGCAGATCGCCCTGCACCCGCATCAGGAACACCTCCCGCTGCACCTCGGGCAACAACTTGACCGCGCGCATCACACACGCCTTCAAGTCCCCGCGCTCCACCCTCTCGACCGGTCCGGCTGTGGTGTCGGCCAACTGTTCGATCAGCGGCCGGTCCTCCTCATCCGAAACCACGTCCAGACTCACGACCGGTTTTCGCTTGCGTCGGAAATCGATCAGCAGATTCCGCGCGATCTTCCACATCCAGGCCCTGAAGGACACGTCATGGAACCGCGCCGCATGGCGGATGATCCGCACCCAAACCTCCTGATAGAGATCCTCGGCGTCGGCGCGATTCGCGGTCATGCCCAGCAACCACGAAAACAGCGCCGACCGGTACCGCCCCACCAACCTGTCCAAGGCCGCCGCATCACCCTCGGCAAAGGCGCTCAACAAACTGGCGTCGCTTTCTACTGCGGTCCCGGTCTCCGGCTGCATGGGGTTTACAACAGAAGAAAACGGTGCCGCTACCGTTTTATTGGCATTGTCTTTCAAAAAAGACTCCTCTCGATCTCCAACAGACGGGCCTTCCGCGATAATCCCCCGCCGTATCCGATCAGCGTACCGTCGGCACCGATGATCCGGTGACAGGGAATCAGGATCGGAATCGGATTGGCGCCATTGGCCATCCCCACGGCACGCGCCGCTCCGGGACGGCCGATCGCCCGGGCGATCTGCCCATACGAGGCTGTAGTGCCATACGGAACCTCCAGCACCCGCTTCCAGACGCGGCGCATGAAGGGCGTGCCCTCCGGCGCCAACGGCAAATCGAAGCACCGTAACCGGCCTTCGAGATATGCGGTGATCTGGCGCAACGCCTCCCGCAACAAAGGACACTCGCCCGGTTCCGCGTCGGCTGGCGGCGTGTCTTCCTCAAAAAGCAGGCGGGTCACCGCTTTATGGGTTCCCACAACGCCGATCCGCCCGATTTGCGCGGTCCCGCGATAGCAGTACCGAACCATTTCCGGCTTTCCGCATGATCGTATGATGGCGGTCAAGAACCCCTCCTTCAGATCCCCTCCCGTTCTGCGCGCGTGCGGAGATATTTCTCGGTGCCGTACGGGAAATCAGATGGCATATAGTATAGCACACTCGGGTTGCAAAGGCTGTAGGCTTTCGCATAGCTCAGAAAAATCCAAGGGCAATCCTCCCGGATCAGCCTTTGCGCCGCAGCCCAATGACGGTTGCGGCCAGCCGCATCCTCCGCCGCGCAAGCCGCCTCGTACAGCCGGTCGAACTCGGGGTTGACGTAATTCGTCCGATTGGGGCCCGGCGACACATTCCGGCTGTAAAAAAGCTGAAGAAAATTTTCGGCATCGGGATAGTCCCCCACCCAGCCGATCCGGAACATCTGCGACCGGCGCTCCGACAACCGGCGCAAAAAAGCGGGCCAGTTGTGATATTGCGGCTTCAGGGCAATGCCCACCTGGGCCAGAAAGGAAACCATCAGTTCGGTGGACTCGCGGATATCCTGCGAGGTGCGGCCCAAATCGAGATTCAGCTCCAGGCGTCGCCCGGTCCGGGGATCCATGCCGTCGGGATACCCTGCCTCGCGCAACAGCGCTCGGGCCTTGTCCAAATCGTAGGCGTACGGAAACGGCGTCTCCAGTCTCCCTTCCGTGCCCGGCGGCACGGGCCCGTCGCACGGCACGGCCCGGTTATTGAAAAACCGCACCCACGCCGCGCGGTCGAATGCGCAGTTCAACGCCTGACGCAACGCGCGGTTTTTCCCCAGCACGGGATCTTCCATGTTGATCCCGACATAAGCCACCTCCAGCGTCGGCATGGCGAAGAGGGTCACACCGCGCCGCCGTAACGGCTCTGTCAAACCGCCTGCCGCATCCACCACCACGTCCCAGTTGTCGCGCGACACCTCACCTAAGAAATCCAGCTCGCCCGCCAAAAAACAGAGCCACTGCGTGGAAACGTCGTCAATGACCCGGTACTCCACACGGTCAAACGGCACCGTGCCGTCCGAAGCGTCGATGGCTGCGGCACCGCTGCGCCAGCCGCGCCACTCCGGATCACGCGTATAGCTCATCTGGTGATTGCGTTTCCAGTCTGTCAGCCGATACGGTCCGCTACCCACGGCCCGGCTACCGAAATCGGTGCCGTAGCAACGGACCGCCTCGTGCGGCACCACCGCAGTATAAGCCATCGCCAGATACCAGATGAACTGGTGCATCGGCCTCGTGAGTTCAATCCGCACGGTGCGCTCATCCACCGCCCGCAACCCGCTGACCGGCCGTCCGTAATCCGTGGCCGATCCCGTCTCGGAGGTCTCGGCAAAGGCGCGCATCCCCGCGATCACATCCTCCACCAGCCAGGAACCCGGCGAGGCGAGACGCCGGTCCGCGAGACGTTTGAGCGAAAACACCACATCCTCCGCCGTCACCGGGCGGCCGCGCGGCGGACCGGAGCCGTCCGGACCGAAACAGGGATCCGCCTGAAAACGCGCCTCAGGATGAAGCGTGAACACATACACGCACCCGTTGGATTGCACCTCCGGCAAATGCGTCGCCAACCCCGGAATGAGGCGGTACGGACGCGCGCGATAGTCGTACTCCAACAACGTCTCGTACACCAACTGCACCGCGCGCGCCGCATACAGCGATGAGGCCATGGCCGGATCCAGACTCGAGACCCGGTCCATCCCGCGCCGGAACACCGTTGGTCCCGCCTGCGCCAGCCCTGCCGCCAACAAGACCCCCGCCGCCACGTTCCCGATCCGTCCGCGCATACCTCCCGTCCGCCCCTTTCACCGAAAACCGGACACTCCCCGATCCCGGTGAACATGTATCTTACGGGACGCCCCACGGTTGTCAAGGAGATGCGGGCACGCGTTCCCCGCACACGTCCTCGTCCTCTTCCCCGTCCCCATTCCCGTGAACATGACCTGCGCCCCGCGGCATTCGACCTGTGACGTTTACGTTCTCTTGTAAGGACACCCCGATTCGACTGATCCGCGCGTTGCGGGAAAACCGCTTTGAGGATTGTAATCCCATGAGGGATCATGTAAAATTCCACATGATGTTTTTGGATGTGGAATACCGCTGTTTCAGGGACGATCCGCAGAGGCGTCCCGCAGCGGATGATTGTCTTGTTTCGCAAAACCAAATAAGGAATACCTATGTCAGACCGTACCCGTGAACTGAATCTCTGGACCTCGGAAAAAAAGTGCCGCAAATTGGTCGAGAACCTTGCCCGCCGTCACTTCACCGCCGTATATTGCGCCTGCGCCCGTGAGGCCGCAGAGTATATTCTGAAGCAGAGCGCAGACGCGCACACCGTCGGATTCGGCGGATCACTCTCCGTGGCTGACCTCGAACTGACCGCCGACCTCACCGCTCAAGGCAAGGAGATCCTGAACCACGGGTTCCCGGATCTCACTCCGGAACAGCGCGTCGAGATCATGAAACGCCAACAGACGTGTGACCTGTTCCTCTCCGGCGCGAACGCGGTCACGCTCGACGGCTGCATCGTGAATATCGACGGAAACGGCAACCGGGTCGCGGCTATGATTTACGGCCCGACCAAAGTCATCGTGGTCGTGGGACGCAACAAAATTGTGGAGGGCGATGTGAGTGACGCCATCCGGCGTATCAAGGACAAGTCCGCGCCGCCGAACGCCATGCGCCTCGGGAGACAAACCCCCTGCGCGGCGACCGGCTTTTGCAGCGATTGCGATTCTCCCCAGCGCATCTGTCACGTCACCACCATCCTCGACAGCAAGCCGACCCTGACCGACTTCCATGTTCTGGTGGTCAACGAGGACATGGGGCTGTAAGCGCCTTTGCGCAGGTTTTCTTCCGCGACGGTTTCTTTGCGCGCGACATACCGGACGGACAGCGCGCCAAGCGGGGTCTTCCCCGGTGAAGCGGGCATGCCCGAAGAGCATGCCCGCTCCTTTATCGTCCGGCGTTCGATGCCCGGCGCGCGCTACCGTTGGACCCGGGCGTTGCCTTCCCAGACGCTCCAGACCTGCTCCTCATCGGCAGGCAGCGCGTAATCGACCAGCATGGTCGTGGCCAAGGCGCCGCAGGCCCATGCGAACTGGATCCACTTCGAAGGCTCCCACCCTTTCAGAATCGCGTACAACATGCCGCCCACGAACCCGTCGCCGCCGCCGATACGGTCCAGCACCGTGATGTCACGCGGCTCGACCACATGCCAAGCGTCGCCCGCGCACATCAGGGCGCCCCACAAATGGCGATTGGTGTCCACCACCTCGCGCAACGTCGTGCCGTAGGTCTGCGCATGCGGATAGGCCTTCCGGACGCGTTCGATCATCCCTTTGAACCCGTCGATCTTAGCCTTGATGTCCTTGCCGCCCGCCTCCGGTCCGCGCACACCGAGGCAGAGTTGGAAATCCTCTTCGTTCCCGACCAGAATATCCGCGATGCTCGCGATCTCCGCAAAGATCGCCGACAATTCGGACTCGCGCCCCTTCCAGAAAGAGGCGCGGTGGTTCAGATCAAACGAGATTCGCGTACCGTGTTTTTTCGCGGCGCGCGCGAGTTCGAGACAGAAGGTCCCGGTTTCAGGCGACAGCGCACCGATCAGGCCGGAAAGATGCACGATCTGCACGCCCTCGTCACCGAAAAGCCGCTCCAGATCGAAATCCTTCACGTTCAGCGTGCGGCCCACCTCGCCCGCACGGTCATTCCACACGCGCGGCCCGCGCGAACCGAACCCGCTGTCCGCGATGTTGATCTGGTGACGGTAACCCCAAGGTCCGCCCTGCGGCACCTCGACCCCCTCGTAATCCATGTGCCGACTGCGCAGGTTGTCCTGGATGAGCCGCGCAATCGGACTGTCTTTCACAAACGTGGTCAGGACCTTGACAGGCAACCCCAGATAGGCTGCCACGCTGGCCACATTTGTCTCAGCACTGGTCACCTGCATCATGAACTGGCCGCCGCAATGCACCGGCTGGCCGTTCGAAGGCGTGATCCGAATGCCCATGCTGGTCGGCACCGCCAACGCATACTTGCACGCTTTGCGCAACTCCATACTCATCTCCGTGTTAAAGGGTTTTCAGTACATGCGGCAGGCGTCTTGCGCCCCTCTTGTCTTTCCCGCAGTGCCCCAGACTTGGAACACCATAAAACCCTGTTATAGTAGCAATCTCCGTGGTTGAAGGCAAGCCGCCGCATGTGCCGTAAACCATTCGACTGTGAATAAATTAGCCGCGCTATTGACCGCACAAACGGAAATCGGTAAAGTAACACAACATTTTTGCGGGCGTAGCTCAATGGCAGAGCCCCAGCCTTCCAAGCTGGTTACGAGGGTTCGATTCCCTTCGCCCGCTCCATCCCCGCCAGGATGGCGAAATGGCAGACGCAGCAGACTCAAAATCTGCCGCCCGAAAGGGTGTGAGGGTTCGACTCCCTCTCCTGGCACCATGCGTATCATGTCCGATCAGGCCAACACAGCCTATGTCGTACAGGCCAGAGCAAGGATCGCCGGACAACCGGTTCGGGAAAAGGAATCTTCCGCATGTCACTCGGAGTCGGTATCGTCGGCCTTCCCAATGTCGGGAAGTCTACCCTGTTTAATGCTCTGACCCACGCCCAGAATGCGGAGGCAGCCAACTATCCCTTCTGCACGATCGAACCCAACAAGGCGACGGTCGCGCTTGCGGACCCCCGGCTGGATGCGCTCGCGCAGATCGTCCATCCGGAGCAGGTCGTCAAAGCCACCGTGGATTTTATTGATATCGCCGGTCTGGTGCGCGGCGCCAGCAAAGGGGAAGGCTTGGGCAACAAGTTTTTAGCGAACATCCGGGAAACCGACGCGATCCTGCAAGTCGTGCGCTGCTTTGCCGACGACGATGTGGTGCATGTCGAGGGTGAAGTCGATCCTGTGCGCGATATCGAAATCGTGGAGACCGAGTTGGTCCTCGCCGACTTGCAGTCGGTCGAAAAACGGCTGGACCGTATCGCGCGGCAAGCGCGCGCCGACAAGGATCTGCGCAAAGAAGTTGAGGCCATGGAGCGTCTTCTGCGCCATTTGGATGCTGGAAACCCGGTGCGGACTTTTCCGCGGGAAGAGGCGGATCCGATCGCAAATACGCTGACCGAACTTCAGCTCATCACCGACAAACCGGTGATCTACTGCGCCAATGTGGGAGAGATCGACCTCGCGGCAAACAGCGGATCGGTCGCCCGCGTCCGGGCGTTCGCCGCAGAAAAAGGCAGCGATGTCGTGGTCATCTCGGCCAAAATGGAGGCGGAACTGGCCAGCCTTCCCGTTGAAGACCGCGAGGCGTTTCTCGCCTCATACGGCCTGACCGAGAGCGGCCTCGATCAGACAATCCGTATGGCTTATCACACGCTCGGATTGGCCAGTTATTTCACGGCCGGCCCCAAAGAGGTTCGGGCCTGGACGTTCCGACGGGGGTGGGCGGCACCAACGTGCGCGGGGGTCATCCACACCGATTTCGAACGCGGGTTCATCCGCGCCGAAGTGGTCGCGTTTGAAGATTACGTGCGCCTGAACGGGGAGGCCGGCGCCAAAGCCGCGGGCGTCATGCGGGTGGAAGGCAAAACGTATGCCGTGCAGGACGGCGACGTCATGCACTTCCTGTTCAGCGTTTGAGCGGGCGCGTTGCGCTCCCCCGTCACCTGCCTCCGCGACGTCGTCCGAAGCCCGGCATCGGGGACGTGTTCTCCATGATGTGCCGGATGTGTTCGGTGAACGCCTTCACATCCTCCCCATCGTACCCCACCGCTTTGGCCGTGGCCTCCAGCAGATAATCACGCTCCATCTCATACAGCGTCGAGAGGGCCGACATGGTCTCCCCCATCTCTCTCCGCAACGCCTCGCCCTGCTCACCGCGTCCGCCGCCCTGCATCAGCTGCATGCCCAACTCATTGGCGCGGGCGACCAGCGCCAACAATTTCTCATGATTCTCCCGTTGGGCGTCATTCATACCCGCCACGTCAACCGCATCCAGAAAGTCCGCACGCTCGCGGGCGCGCTGTTCCATCTGCTGGCGGAACTCCTCGCGCCGCTTCTGCATTTCCGCATACCGCTCCGGCTCCTCAGTCCGCATCCGCTCCATCCGCTGCTCCCACGACTCCCTTTCCGGCCGACCGGCACGTGCCGGTGCGGCATTCGTGGCAAGATGCGACACCGCGACAGCGGCCGGTGCCGCATCCCGTGCGGCCAATGCCTGCTCCAACTCGGCAACCCGAGTTCGCAGCGCTTCAGCCTCACTGGCCAGCGCCTCATCCCGCACCACCACCGTCTGCCCCGGAGTGCGGGTTAGCCGAACAACTTCCCGCTCCACCTGCATCATGTCGGGAACCGAAGGCACTTTGAGCGCCCGCCGTGCGGATTCGATTCCAGCGCCTGCCATCGCGCATCCGATGCATCCCAATCCGAACGCCACTTTCTGCCGAATCGTCATTCCCTCTCCCCATTCTCTGCTTGCCGGTGCCATGCAGTCAACATGGTTCATGCTAACGGATCAGCGGACACGATATTGCGGTTCAAACCAAAAAAAACGTCATCCCGTCACGGGACACCCCGGCGGCACGCCCGTACACATGTTGACACCCCGCACCGAAAACCGTCAGCGGAAGGACGCGGCGTGTGCCACCGGCACATCACAAAGACCGCCCCCGTCGCCTTCCCAAACCGCGGGCGGCGTGCACGTCAGTAGAAGAGCATGATGAAACCCGGCCAGACCGGCGCGGTGGCGTAGAGCACCTTGCCGTCCTCGGAGACCGTGAGCGTCGGAGAGGTCGCGTCGCTCGTATCCGTAAAGACCGCCGCGTTTTTCAGCTTGGTGAGCGCCTCCGCGTTGGGGGTGATCAGTTCGACCAGTTTGATCGTTTGTTTCGGATTCGCCTTCACCCAATCCCGGGCGGTGATTTCAAGCGTCGTCGCGCCGAAGTCCGCGAGTCCCGCCCCGCGGGCCACGAACTGGAGCGCGTTCAGGTGGATCGGCGCGCGTGCCGTGCCGTTGGTATCCGCAAACCCCTCAGCAGGGATCTCCAGAGCGATCGTTGCGCCGATGTTCTCGTAAAAAGAGGAGATCTTGCCTGATCCGGTCGCCCGCACAAAGCCGTTGGTGCCGGTGATACGCAGCTCCGGCCTGTAACATTCGGCGTTGGCCGTTCCGAGGTTGAGCGAGCTGGAAAGCTCGAACGTGCCGTTGTCCGCACGCGCGACGCAGTTGGAACAGGGTGCAGTGGGCGTATTGCGGTTGCCGCCGATGTTCAGGCTGCCTACCGTGATCAGGCCACTGTTTTCAACGATCACGGCTGAAAGCGTGCCGCCGACGTTCAGATCAGCCCAGCTTCCGTATTTCGAGCCTGCGCCGTTGACGCGGATCAAACCGTATGTCTTATATGTCCTGTTGTTCGCGTTCAGGGTGATGTGGTCCTGCGGCCGGAAGAAGCCGCCGTTGTCCACAATCAGGCGGGCCGCGCCGTTCATGACCAGCTTGAGGTATACGGTGGCGCCGTCCGTCACCCGGAGTTCGGCATCCTCGAACGTCGACAAGCTCGTCGAAAGGGACGCATCGAACGTGCCGTTTTTGAAAACGAGCTGTCCGGACATCGGCACCGCAGGGGAATATGGACAGGTTCCGGAGAACCCCGTCACCGACTGCGTCACTTTCGTCGTCCTCAGCGTCTTGCCGTTCAGGTCAAACGTGTAGACCCGCGGCACTTCGAGCGTCCCTGCCGTGAAGAATCCGATCGAACGGATTTCGGAATCCGAATCGAGCGTGACCGTATAGGAGCCGACCGGGAACGAACTGAGCATGTCTTCCCCGTGCGGCAACTCCGTAGCCGCCGCGCCACCGGTCATCCAGTTCGCGAGCGTGTCCCAGTGCCCGTCTGCGGCGTTTGCCCACACGTAGGTCTCCTCCCATCCCTCGTCCGTGAATTCGAACGGCACCGTCGCGTCGAGGTCGTTGTCGTTCACCACCCGGAGGCGGCACCAGTAGTGCTGGCGCTGCAAGCAACCGGGAAGCTTGAACGCGGCCGAATAGGGCGTGGGCGCCTCGATTTGGGTGGCAAGGTTCGTCACGACGGCCCCCGAGAAGGTTTCATTCGTCGCAACCGTGAGTTCCACAAGGGTCGCCTGAGTCGAGAGAAAGCCGTACGTGCTGATTGTCAGGAAGATGTCGCGGATGCCGTTCGCACCGCTACTGACAGATTCCACCGTGAACTCCGGGGGCGTCGGGTTTGTACCCATCGACTCCGGCGCGGTGATAAAAAGTGTCGTGCCGCCCTCGTCGATCGAAAGGACCGGCGCGTTTCCGGCCTCGATGACCGAGGTCGGCACATCGACGAACACGAAGCCGTTCGTGAGGGCCTCAAGATCCGCTTTGTCGCCGCCCGCTTTACGGATGGAAACGAGCGGGATCGTCGCGTTCGGGTGCGCGACGGCCCACGCCATACAGGCGATCCGGAGCGAAGTCGGGCCATCGTTCGGATAGGACGTGCTGCGTGTCGTGTTGAAGGCGAGGTTGTCGAGCAGGAGCGGTGCGCGGGCAACGCCGTTCGTGCGGTAACCGTCCGCCGGGATTTCGAAGGCGATCGTCGCGCCGGTGCGCTCGTAGCAGGTGAAGTTGGCTGTCGCTCCCGTGTTCGTCACGGCAACAAGCGTTGTCTCACCCGCGAGGGTAAGAGTCGGCTTGTACGCCGTCAGGGCCGTGCTGCCGAGATTGAAACTCTGGGCACAGAGCATGCCGTTCCGGACCTGAACGAAACCGTTCGATCCGTGCGAACCGGTGCCGACCGTGAGGGTCTGGCAGTTCAGGGCGCCGCCGTCGAACAGATAGACCCCTGAATCGTCGTTGTTGATCGAGACCGACCGTCCATTCATCTCCACGCGGGAGTTTTCCCCGGTCACGCAGAGGAACCCGAAGCCACGGTGCCATCCCCCGCTCTGCATAGAGAGGTCAGCGGTGGGCTTGCTCCAGTTCCAAACGCTGCCCTCCCGGATGAACACGCGGGAAGAGTCGTTCCAGTGGTACGTATACGCGTGGAGCGTGGCGCCGCCCGAGAGGATGATGCCGCCGTCGGCCTCCATCCCGTTGTTGCCGAGAAACAGGCGCCCGGCCGTGAAATCGAATGTGCCGTTGCGCAATTCGTAGGTGCACGTCGGGGGATCGAGGTCCCGCGTGTTTTTATATTGGTAATATCCAGAAGAGAAAATGGAGCTGTTGTCGGACACGGTGAGCGTCAGCGTGCGTCCCTGCATGTCGAGCGTCATGACGCAAAACTTCGTGGCACCCGGCACCGCCGACTGGTCGATTTTCACCAGCGTGATGTCGCCGCCCGTATCGTTCGTGATGGTGAACGTGCCGACCGCGCCATACTGGATCGTGTCTGTCACTTCCGGCAAAGCGCTTGCAATACTCCATTTCGAAAGATCGCTCCAGTTACCGGACACTGCGGATTTCCACTTGTGCTGATCGGCACGGACAACCGTGATCATCGAAAGAGCGACCACCATGCGGCATAATCTTTTACACATACGTTCCCCTCCCCTTCTGATTGCGTTCGGAAACCACACCTCTGCTTGATCAATCACAGCATAATCAGCATTGCGTATAGTATACGAAAGGGATGTGAACGCAGTCAATCCCCAGCTAATTGGGTTTTGGGTTTCGGGTTTCGGGTTTCAACACTCGAACCATGAAACACATGAAACGTCATGAAATGAAAACAAGGGGCAAGCGTCTGCTTGCCCCTGAGGGCGGGGACGTCCGCGTTGCCGACGCTTGTTTCCCGTCTCCCGCCTACGGTCTTCTGTCTACAGGAACCGGAAACCCAAGAGCGTTGAACCCAAAAAGGAGCAGTTGAACGGGTAGAATTTTAGCAAAGCCCTTCGTCGCAAGCGCAATCGGCTGAGTTTTGGAGACCGGTGCATATGCGGAACTAAGGCGTCCGCCAATCAATCGGTAGGGACGCCTCCCCGAGGCGTCCGCGGACGGTTCAGGGAACCGTCCCTACCAGCGGGCGGGACGCCCGCTTCTCCCGTCAGACCTTATATGTCGACCCGCGACGAGCGACCTGCGGTGTCGGAAGCGCGGGCGTCCCTGTCGATCGTCGCGGGTCGAATGTCGCGGGTCGCCGATCCCGATCCCGATAGCGATCCCGACCCCGATTTAGATGAAACCCTGAAACCCTCAACCCAGAAACCCTGAAACCCTGAAACCCTCAACCCAGAAACCCTGAAACCAAAGAGCGTTGAACGTTCAACTGCTCTTTTTAGGTTTACTGAACGCGGCCGGTGTAGGCGTCAGCACTGGAGTTGTCGATCGCGTACTGGAAGAACTTATCCGCCGCCGCCGTGCGAGCCTTGTCCCAAGGGCGCGGACTGCCGCAGAGTTGTACGGCCCAAAGCTTCAACTCCCTGCGGTGCCAGTTGACCATGCAGTTCGTGCCCCACGCGCCGCCATGCCCGAACCAGGAGTCTTCCTTGTCCTCCTCCGGAGCGGTGAGTCCGAGCGAATACCCGCCCATGCCCTTCGGGCGTGTCGATTTCGCGAGGATCTCCTTCACGGTCTCCTCTTTGAGGATCCGCACACCGTTCTCGCCCACGCCGAGATTCATGAGCATCTTGTAGAACTTGAGCTGGTCGCTCGCGGTCGTCCAGAGCCCCGCGCCCGCCGACGCGAAGACGTGATCGCCGTTGTAGGGGCGTTGCTGCATCTCGTTCTGCAGGCGGTGTTTCGCGGGTGCGTCCTTCACGCAGTCGTACATCTCCACCTGCGTCTTAAGCTGCTTGTCGGTCGGCTTGAACGAACTGGACGCCATACCGAGCGGATCAAAGACACGCTCCTTGAGGAAATCCTCCCAGCGTGTTCCGGTCACCACCTCAATAATCGCCGCGCCGATGTCGATGCCGGTATTGGAATACTGAACTTTCGTGCCGGGCTCGAAGAGCAGCGGACACGCCGCCGCGATCGCCGCGGTCTGCCGCAACGGCGCGCCGCCGGACCAGCCGCCGCCCTTGATGTTACCCTGCTTCGCGCAAATCTCGAACGGGAAGCCGCCGGTGTGGTTCATGACCATGCGGATCGTGAGCGGGTTTTTCGCCTGGACAAGCCGCTTCACGCCGTTTGTGGTGGATTCATGGACCCAGAGCGTTTTGAATTCCGGCAGATACTTGGAAACCGGGTCGTCAAGCGTGATTTTCCCCTCCTCAACAAGGATCGCGATCGTCACGCCGCAAAAACCCTTTGTCTGAGAGCACTGCATGAAAACGTCGTCCATCGTGATCGGACGCTTCGCCGCGACGTCGGCATAACCGACGCAGGCGACCTCTTGCAGGCCGTCCTTGTAAAAGACGTTGATCGCACCGGGAAGCTCTCCTTTTTCAACGAAAGGCGCGAGCGCGTCCTTCGCAAACGTTGTTCCCGAATTTTTTGGCCCGTTGCAGACTGTGCTGCATCCAGAAATCATCGCGGCGACGGCAATGAACATCACCATCCACTTCTTCATCGTATGTCTCCTTCTTTCCCCAGTGTTGTTTTTTCGATCGGTTGAGCCGCGCCAGACACTTGAGCCGGTACCGGCGTACAGACAAAGCCGACATCCCTTTCTTCCGTGAATGAAAAGGTATACTATAATATGGTTTTTTAAGAAAGAGCAAGCGCAACCCGTCAAAAACCGGAGAGCGCGTGAAGTGCAAAAGACGCGAAGCCCATTGTCCACACGGTGAACTCATGCTATAATCGCAGTCAACGCACTAGGAGGAATTCGATGATGATCAAATCACGTTCTTGTGTTCGCTCCGTTCTTGTCAGTCTTGTGATCGGTTTCGTCTTAGCTGCCAATGCCGCGCTTTCGCCGACGATGAAGATCATCGCGCCGCTTGCCGGCAGTAACCTCGACTGGGGACAGCTCCATGCGACCACCGTGCAGCTCAACTGGTCCTGGCCCAATGGCGCCACGTCGGCGGAGCTTGTGATCGTCGCCAACGGCAGGGAAAATGCTGTCTTCAGCCGGACGTTCCCAGATACCGCCGTCCGTTCCTGCAGTTGGGACATGGGGGTTCCGGTCGAGGACACCGTCTATGACGTGACGTTGACGTTCAATAACAACGTGGTGCAGAAGGCGCAGCTCTACGCGAATCTCGGCTCGTTCGGCGGCGTGGAACTGAAGGGCTGGAATGATGCGGGCGAGGCCAAGGTCACGAAAGGCTGCGTGCTACCCTATCGTGCGGCATGGGCCGAAGGCCTTGCGGGCGCGGCCACGCTCAGCATCGATGCCGAGCAGATCGCGCTGGACAATTCCGACGGCTACTCCTATTTGCGGTTCAGTCAGCCCGGAGTCCGGCAGGCGGAGCTCGACTTCGAGACCGAGCCTTCCTCACCGGCTTTTTCGGCCTATCTCAAAGTCGTGTGTAACGGGTTTGTTGTGCTCTTCTTCTAGGAAAGGATCGTCCTATGAAGCATCTGGTTCCCGTTCTGGCGCTCAGCGCCGTTTCTGCGGCTTCCGCTGTCACGCTGTCCATCGACTCGGTCAAGCAGCGCTGGCCGTTCTCCCCTAAGATCGATATCACCTTTACCGTCGGCGAGACGGGCGGGGATTTCTACCGCCTGAAGGATTTCGCCATATACGACGGGAATCATCAAGTGGCGCTTAACGGGACGGCGGCCTTCGATAACCTCAAGCCGGTCTACAGTGCGGGCACCTACACGCTCACGTTCGATCCTTCCAAGACTGCCCTTACCAACATCGTCGCCGTACAGCACTTCCGTATCGGGTTTGACATTTCGGCGACACCGACGCGCTACCTGATCGTCAATCTCGACAAACAGGTGGACGAGGACGGGCTTGTCGAGTATATCGACCAAGGTGATCCGCGCCTCGAGACGTTCGTGCAGACCGTCGACTATCTGGATAACGGAACGCCAACGCAGACAACGATCCAGTATTCCGACGCCTTCCTTTCCCTTACGAACATGACCGTCTCTTCCGGCGGCAAGACGGCCTCGCCATACGCGATCAACAAGATGGCGTTCCGTCTCGTGAAGCCGGGTGACTACCGCGTCGGCAAAGCCAGCGTCTCGTCGACCTACAATTCCGTCACCTTCACCAAACCGTACTTCATCGCCGTCGGTCTGCTTTCAAGAGGCCAATACGGTTATATCCGTTACGGCAGTCCGTGGCAGACCGATACCGGAACGGATGGCAATGCGGAGAACCAGTCGAAATCCAAGGAGATCTATCTGGACGATCTGCGCGGTCCGCACAACGATCCGGTCTATCCGGTGGACTGGATCACCTACGGCCACTCCGTCTGCCCGACGAGCTTCATCGGTCAGGCGCGCATCAAATATGGCCTTGCCTTTGACCAGCCGACGGAAGCGCAATGGGAAGTCGCCGCCCGCGCCGGCACGACGGGCTTCTACTACGTCGACGTTAATCTGACTGCCGAGAACACTGATCTGCTGCTTAAGCTCGGTCACGAGGGCGGCACCAACTTCAATCCCTTCAGGAAGCTTGCCAACGGTTGGGGCCTCTTCGATCTGCTCGGCTGGGGACAGGGCGTTCTCGATAACGCCAAATCAAGCGATGCAGGTCAGGTCAACAACTGGGTCTGGCCGTCGGGAACGGATCCCGTGGGCGCGTACACGACCTGGAACGGATTTTGCATCTGCAAGGGCGGTGGACATCATGCCGGTCTGCTGGAGGCCTGTGGATCGCGTCCGACCGGGCTTTCGAGAACCAAGTACGTGAATTGGTATGATGGCGGCTACAACCGCGTGCGTCTCGTCATCAACGTGGACTGAAGAAAGCGGAGAATCTGATATGAAGAAATCGCTTTTCGCCCTTTCCCTGTTCGCCGGACTTACGACACTGGCGGCGACGATTACCGACATCACCGTTTCGCCGCGCTGGCCGTGGCAGGACAAGGTCGATATCGACTATACGCTCGATTCGGACGTCTACGGAGGATTTCCCGTAACCGTGGCGCTCTACGACGGCGAGACGCCATTGACAGTCGCGGCCGCGTCGCTGCCGGGCAACGGTGAAGTCCGTCTGCCGGGGCGTCGGCACCAAGTCTTCGATTTCGCCCTGTCGGGTCTTGAGTCGCGCCCGAAGGCCCTGCGCACGGTCATCACAACGTCAGCGAACCCCGTCCGCTTCATGATCATCGACTTGACGAAGCGCCCGGGCGACGCGAACCAGCGCGAGTACATCTATGCCGGGGACGCGCGTCTTGAGAGCTACGTCGACTATCCGATTGAATACCGCGTCTCTGACGACGAGGCGGAAGGGATGGCGGTCACCCACATCGACTACACGGACGTGTGGTTCGGCGTGACGAACGATAACCAGTACGCGCGCTCGAAGATGGTGTTCCGCTATGTGCCGCCGCAGGCAGGCGTCAAGACGGGCGACGGCAACGTCGAGACGGTGTTCAACCGGGTTTCACTCACCAAGGCCTATTGGATCGCAGTCTTCCCGATGACACAGGGGCAGTACAGTTGGCTCACGTGGGATGTTGCAAACCGTAGGCATAGGGATCCGAACTGGGGAATGGCGACGATCAATGAGACGGAACAGCAGTATCCGATGCCAGGCGGTATGCGCGATTATGTGGGTGCAACGTATACGGATGATCCGTACAACGATTATCCGGCTGGCATGCGCGGGCCGGTGGGTGATCCCGTCAATCCCGTCGGCTGGCCGACCTACGGCCATGATGTGTGTCCTACGAACCTGCTCGCGCTCTACCGTCAGAAAACCGGCCTGCGACTCGATTATCCGACCGAGGCGCAGTGGGAAGTCGCCTGCCGCGCCGGCACCACAGGCTATTACTACGACAAAGAGTCTACGGCGCAGAACACCAACCTCCTGCAGCGTATCGCCAATAAAATCGACAACAATGTCGCGGTGGGAAGATATCTTCCGAACACCTGGGGGCTTTACGATATGCTCGGCTATCGCGGTGAAGTGATGTTGGATCGCTATACCAGCGACCGTATTTCCGGCGTGGATCCCGTCGGCGACAGGGATCCGGCGAAGAGCAATTATACTTATGCCCGGGTTGTCCGCGGCACGTCCAGTCATGCAGAGCCTCATGCGCAGGCCACGCAAGTCGGTTCGCGCATAGCGGATGCGGCCGCAGAGTGGTTTTCCAGCCTCTTAACGACCATGCGCTGGACGGTCGAACTGGATGATTGACGCGAAGACGATTAAGAAAGTGAACACAGTGAACGTGAACTGCAAAATGAAACACACGCTCTCCCTGCTTTCTTTACGCCGATACGCAATCCCGGCGCTGTTGATCGGGCTGTTGTTATTCACGGTTTCCGGCTGGCTGACCGGCCTGACCGGTCGGTTGCGTTGGCGGTTGGATCAGGGCAACCAGATTTATCTCGACGCCTCGATCCGGGATGCCGCGCGCCTGATGATTCCGGTCGGCACCGCCAAAGCGGCTGCCGATGCGATTGAGGGCTCGACCGTCAACATCGAGGCCGGAGCCGTCTTTGCCAAAGCAGGGATGAGTATCGAAGCCGGAGACACCCTACAGCCGTTGCTCGACTACATCGATCTCGCATGGCGTCTCCTGATGATCAGCCTCGTCTACCTGGTTACCGCCAAATGCGTTCTTGCGGGCACGGACGCGCTGTCCGCGCCATTTCTCGTGTTATCGTTCAGTGCTCTGCTTGCCGGGCATCTGTTCGCCATGATCCCGGGAATCCCCCCCGTATGGCGTCAGGCGTTCCGTCGGTTCGGCGCCCTCTTTCTGATGGCGGCCCTGCTGTTTCTGCTCATCCTGCCGCTTACCGTCGCCGGAACCGCCTATCTGTCACGCCACACGACCGATCCAATGCGCGAAGAGGTTCGAACCGCGTTCGAACAGATCGGTTCCGCTTTTTCCATGGAGCAGTTTCATGCCGCTGACGAGTTGAAAGACAAAGCACTGATCCTCAAAGAAAAACTCGCCTCCCTCGGAGAGTACGCCCGTGTGTCCATCAAGGAGGTCGCGATGGCGGTCTGCAAACTGGTGGCCATCAAAATACTGAACGGACTGGTTTTTCCGCTCGCCTCGTTCGCTTTCCTCGTCTGGCTGGTTCGCGGATGCCTGTGGCCAGCATTCGGCCTGAGCGACCGACCGCTCTCGCCGGAGGATTTCCGACGTCTCGCAACATGGCTGGACCGTGGGAAACCCGCGACGCACGCGGAACCCCCCACCGTGTTGCCGACGGAACCCGCCGAGTCCTCCCCCGGGGAACGCTAGAGCGGTTTTATCCATCCCGCGACCGTTCAGGGAACCCTGCCTACCAGCACCACACCGGGGCGGACAGAAGCCCGGTGCGTGCGCCTTGGGGTGTCATCGGCAGCCAGAGTTTCTTCCATTTCGCTCCCGGCGTTTCCGCGTTTCCGAAAATCGGCGCGACTGATGTGTGGGGGGTGATCCTCAGTTCGGTGCTCCCCGGTCTCACAGCGCAAAAACCAGGCCTGCGGCGGAACCGCGACACGGGCCGCCCGGCCAATTGTATTCGTCGTAAAGCCAGATCTTCCTGCCGAGCCGTTTGGCGTGTTTGCAGAACCATTCACAGACCTGCAACCACTCCTCGTTTCATGAAGCTTCTTGTGTTTCATGGTGCGCCCCCCGCCCGGCATATCTTTGAACTTGCCGCGCCCCACCCGGAAAGCTATGCTAACGTGGTTTTCGGGGCGAACCCGACGCCATCATAACCCGCACCTTGAGGAAAAGCGAATGAACACCCTTGCCTTGCGCCTGTACGGGGAGAACGACCTCCGCCTGGAGCGTTTCCCGCTGCCGGAAATCACAGACGACGAGATCCTCGCCGACATCGTGACCAACAGCATCTGCATGTCCGACCACAAGGCGGCGATTCAGGGCGCCCGGCACAAACGCGTGCCGGATGATGTGGCGGACCACCCGATCATTCTCGGCCACGAGTTCTGCGGCAAGTTCCTGAAAGTCGGCAAGAACTGGCAACACAAATTTTCGGTCGGCCAGAAGTACGGCGTGCAGCCCCAGCTTAACATCCCCGGTCACGAGCACCGTGCGCCAGGATATTCGTTCCCCTACACCGGCGGAAATGCCACGCGCATCATCATTCCGCGGGAAGTGCTGGAACTGGACTGCCTGCTCATCTACAGCGGCGATGCCTACTACAAGTCCTCGATCGCCGAGCCGGTCTCCTGCATCGTGGGCGCGTACCGTTGCAGTTACCACTTCAAGGCCGGCGAGTACGTCCATCAGATGGGAATTAAAAACGGAGGCTCGATGGTGATCCTAGCGGGGGCCGGCCCCATGGGACTCAGCGCGATCGACGTGGCCCTGCACGGGCCCGAACACCGGCCCGGACGCCTGGTCATCACGGATATCGATCAGGCCCGCCTCGACCGCGCCGCGCAGCTTTTCCCGGTTGAACACGCCAAAACATGCGGGGTTGAACTGCATTACATCAACACCGCGGGGCAGGATGATCCGGTCGCGCAGATCCGATCCGTGAACGCGAATCAGGGGTTTGACGATGTGATGGTTTTCGCCCCCGTGCCCGAGTTGATCGAGCAAGGCTCGGCCTTGTTGGCGTATCTCGGATGCCTGAACTTCTTCGCGGGACCGGCGCGCTCCGATTTCAAGGCGGCCATCAATTTCTATGATGTCCACTACATGGGCCACCATGTGGTCGGTTCCTCGGGCGGCAACACCCAGGACCTGCAGGATGCCATGGATTACGCCGCGCAGGGTCTGATCACGCCGTCGGTCATGATCACCCATGTGGGCGGCATCGACTCCGCGGCTGAGACGACCATGAAGCTGCCCGATATCCCCGGCGGCAAAAAACTGGTCTACACCCACGTCTCCATGCCCATGACCGCCATCACGGATTTCGCCGCGCGCGGACGGACCGAGCCGTTTTTCGCCGCGCTGGATGAAATCTGCGGACGGAACAACGGGCTCTGGTGTTCGGAGGCCGAAAACTACGTGCTGACGCACGCGCCGCGACTGGAGGAGGACGCGCGGGTGTGATCGCTTTTCTTCAGGGCACCGTGGTCGAGAAAACCCCCTCGTCGGTCGTACTCGACGTGCACGGCGTGGGGTATGAGGTGTTCATCTCCCTCAACACCTATGACCGGCTCCCCGGTAGCGGTGCCCCCTGCCGACTGCTGACGCACGATTATGTCCGCGAGGACGCCCGCACGCTTTTCGGATTCATGCAGGCGGAAGAGAAGGCGATGTTCGAACGCTTGATCACGGTGAGCGGCATCGGCCCGAAACTGGCGCTCAGCGCCCTGAGCGGCCTGACCGTGGCCGACCTGAGTCTCGCCATCGCGGAGGGCAACGTGAAACGGTTGAGTTCGATCCACGGGATCGGCAAAAAAACCGCTGAACGCATCATCGTCGAACTGCGGGACAAAATCGACCCGCTCGCGGCACTGGCCGCCCGCTCGGGCGAGGCCCGCACCTCCGAACAGACCATCATGCTGCGCGACGCGATCCTCGCGCTCGGCTCCCTCGGCTTCCCGCAGGAGCAGGCGCGCAAGATGGTGCAGAGCGCCCTGGATGCCGAACCCGGTATCCGGGAAACCGAAGCGCTGTTGCGCAAAGCGCTCAGCACCAAGTGAATCCAGATCAGAGCGCTTCGGCGACCAGATCACCCACCTGCGTGGTGGTGAAGCCCATCTCATTCGCCATCTGGCTCTTCATTTTCGGCGTGGTCTTCGCAATCGCGTCCTCAATCGCGCGGCCAGCCTCCGTTTCACCCAGCGCGGTCAGCATCATGGCGCCCGCGCCGATCGCGGCAATCGGATTGATCGCGTTTTTACCGGTCCACATCGGCGCGGTCCCGCCAATCGGCTCGAACATGCTGACGCCCTGCGGGTTGATGTTGCCGCCCGCCGCCACGCCCAGCCCGCCCTGCGTGATCGCCGCCAAATCGGTGATGATGTCGCCGAACATGTTTTCCGTCACCAACACGTCGAACATCTCCGGACAGGCCACCATGTACAGGCAGGTCGCGTCCACATGGTAATACTCCCGCTTCACATCGGGATACTCTGAGCCGACCTCGTCGAACACGCGGTTCCACAGCGCGTACATGTGCGTCAGCACATTCGACTTGCCGATCAGGGCCAATTTGTTCTCTGGCCCCTTACCACGCGCCTTTTTGCCGTTATGCCGAGCGTATTCGAAGGCATATCGCAGGCAGCGCTCCACTTGGGCGTACGTGTAGATCATCTGCTGAACCGCCACCTCGTCCCGGGTGCCCGGACGCGACAGCCCGCCGATCCCGGTGTAGAGCCCACCGCTGTTTTCGCGGATCACGCAGTAATCGATCTCCGCCGGGCCTTTGTCCTTGATCGGGCATGCGACACCGGGATAGAGTTTCACGGGCCTCAGGTTGATGTACTGATCCAACGCAAAGCGCAGCTTCAGCAGCACCCCCTGCTCAAGAATCCCCGGCTTGATGTCCGGATGACCGATTGCCCCCAGATAGATCGCCTGAAACTGGCGCAACTCATCCAGTGTCGCATCCGTCAGCGTCTCGCCGATGGCCAGATAACGCATACCCCCCAAATCATAAAACGCCTTGTCGAGTTTGAACCCGAACTTCTGCGCCGCCGCGTCCAGCACCTTGCACCCTTCGGCGATCACTTCCGGACCTGTCCCGTCACCGGGCAGCACCGCGATTTTGTATGTTTTGGCCATATCTCTCCTTTGCGTTGAAAGAAAAACATTTTAACGGACACGCGCCCATGCACACAAGGTTTTCGTGCCGCACCTTGCATTCCGCCCGGCCTTCCGGTTAAAATACGCCACTGGAAAGAAACACCGTATCCCTAACAAAACGGAACTGTCTATGGCTCTGCGATATCTGACTGCTGGCGAATCCCACGGACCGGCCCTGACCGCAATCCTCGAAGGCATGCCGGCGGGTCTGCCGGTCACCGAAGGGCAGATCGCCCTTGACCTCGCGCGGCGCCAGTGCGGGAAAGGCTCGGGCGAGCGTATGGCCATCGAAAAGGACGCCGCCCAGATTCTGTCCGGTGTGATGGACGGAGTCACCACCGGCGCGCCGATCGCGCTGCTGATCCCGAACCGTGATCATGCCAACTGGAAAGGTCGGGAGATCCCCGCGTACACCACGCCGCGCCCCGGTCACGCGGACCTCGCCGCAGCCGTCAAATACGGTTATGACGACATCCGGCCAGCGCTGGAACGCGCCTCAGCGCGTGAAACCGCCATGCGTGTGGCGGTCGGAGCCCTCTGCCGCGCCCTGCTCGACAACTTCGGGATCACGGTCGGCGGGTATGTGTCCGCCATCGGCGAGCACACCGCACGGCTGGACGGACTCGCGTTCGCTGAGCGCGTCAGCCGGGCCCGCGCCTCTGCTGTCCAGTGCCCGGACCCGGTGGCGGACGCGGCCATGTCGGACGCGATCGCCAAGGCCCACGACGCGGGCGAAACGCTCGGGGGCATCATGGAGGTCGTCGCGGACGGGATCCCGGTCGGCCTCGGTTCGCACGTGAACGCGGACCGCCGTCTCGATGCCCGCCTGATTCAGGCGCTCGGCAGTGTGCCTGCCATCAAGGGCGTGGCGTTTGGTGACGCGTTCGCCAGCGCGCGGCAGACGGGGACCCTCACCAACGACGCGATCCGGCCCGACGCGGAGGGCAATCTTCTGCGCGGTTCAAACCGGTGCGGAGGCATCGAGGGCGGCATCTCCAATGGGGCGCCGATCTGGTTGCGCGCGGCGATGAAACCCATCCCGACCACCCGGAAAGGGCAGGAAACGGTGGATCTCGCGACCGGACAAACTTCGCTTACCTGTTACGAGCGGTCGGACGTGTGCCCTGTGCCCCGCGCCGTCGTGGTGCTGGAGGCGGTTGTCGCCATCGTGCTGGCGGACGCGCTGATCGAGAAGCTGGGGGGAGACAGCCTGAGCGAAATGCGTCCGCGGTTCGACGCCCTGCGCCGGGCCACGCTCCGCGAGGCCCGCATGTCAGGCAACCCCCGCCTCTTCTGGCCCTGACGTGGCCGACGGAGCCCGCACGGTAGGGACGCATCCCCGGGGTGTCCGCAGAACACGGCAGGGACCTGCGGCGGTTCAGCGGATACCCAACTCCCGCCGGATCGCAGATGTCAACACGACCGGCTCGCGCGGCAGCCGACGCATGTCGAACCGGGGCAGCACCTCATTCAGTGAAAGCATCTCGCCCCATTCGGCCCAACCGCACCACCAAGCCAGCAGACCGATGATTTTTTCCGGAGGCACCCCTGCCTCGCGGAAGGCGCGGATCCGCGTATCGCCATGTCGCTTGGCCAGTCGGCGGCCCTCCTCGCTCACCACCAGCGGCACATGGACGAACAACGGCGGCGGGAACCCCAACTCGCGGTAAAGCAGGATTTGGCGCGGCGTGGCAGGCAGCAGATCATCCCCCCGCACCACCTCCGTGATGCCCATCGCCGCGTCATCCGCCACCACCGCCAGCATGTAGCCCGCGCCGTCCGGATCCCGCGCCAGCACGAAGTCGCCGCTCGCCGCCGCGACATCCTGTTCGACACGTCCGTGAAACTTGTCGTCAAACGCCACCCTCTCCCCTGCCGCAACGCGGAACCGCCAGGCCGGCAAACGCCCCGTTGGCAGCACCCGGCAGGCGTCCGGATAATCCGCGAAGCGCCCTCTGCATGTGCCGGGATAAAAGAGCCCGTCCTCCGCATGGGGTGCGGATTGCCCGGCCTCGACATCCCGCCGCGAACAGATGCACGGATAGACCCGCCCCCGCGCAATGAGACGCTGCAGGACGCGTGCGTAATACGCCCTGCGCTCACTTTGCGTGTACGGCGCGAAGGGGCCGCCGCAATCCGGCCCTTCATCCCAGTCGAATCCCAGCCATCGCAGGTCATCCAGCGTTTCCCTTGCCGCCCCCCGTTTGATTTTCGGGTGGTCCAGATCCTCCATGCGCAGAATCACGGAGCCCGCCCGACTGCGTACCCGCAGCCAGGCAATCAGGAAGGTCCGCGCATTTCCCAGATGCAACGCGCCGGTCGGACTCGGCGCAAGCCTCCCGCGAACCGGTGCGCTCCCCCCCGTCTCGTCACCTCGTGCGGCGTCGGATTGCAGAGCCTCCTCCCGGACCTCTCTCTGATCGTTCCCCATGTGTTTTTCATGATACCCCCGCCCCCAAGACGGAGAAAGCCCAAAAACTGCTTCCCGATTTCTTTGAGAGCCAATGAGTTACGAAAAACCACAAAATATGGTGGACTTCCCGGGTGACAACCACTATATATAGAGCTCCCTGATGTCATCAGACCACAGGGGCCGGGCATCATTTCAGTCACCTTTTCTTTTCTTACGTACAGGGAATCCATGAGCATCGAATCGTTGAAGAATTATGTTTTCACCTCAAAATACAGCCGGTACATACCGGAAAAAATGCGGCGGGAGACCTTCGAGGAAGCGGTCGACCGGGTGATCGCGATGCACCGCAGCCATTTTGCGGCCAAGGGGATCGAACTGGAGGATCTGCTGAGCCTCTGTGAACAGGCGATGAAAAAACGCATGGTGCTGGGCAGTCAGCGCGCGATGCAATTCGGCGGCCCCCCGATCCTGCGCAAGAACGCGCGCATCTACAACTGCACCACCTCCTATTGTGACCGCCCCCGCTTTTTCCAAGAGGCGCTCTGGCTTCTGTTGTGCGGTTGCGGCGTGGGGTTTTCGGTGCAGCCCCACCACATCGACAAACTCCCGGGCATCCGCAAACCCGCAGCGGGACACGCCACCTTCATCATTCCCGACACCATCGAGGGTTGGGCCGACGCATTGGGTGTACTGCTCTCCAGTTATTTCACGGACGCGCAGCCCTTTCCGGAATATGCGGGACAGATCGTCCAATTCGACTACACGGAAATCCGTCCCAAAGGCCGCCCCATCTCCTCTGGCATGGGGCGCGCGCCGGGGCCCGAACCGTTACGGCGCAGCCTGGAAATGATCCGCACACTGGTCGACCGGCGCATCGAAGAGGGGCACGGCCGTCTCCGCTCGGTCGACGCCTATGACATCCTCATGCATGCATCGGATGCGGTCCTTTCGGGCGGCGTGCGACGCAGCGCCACCATCTGCCTCTTTTCGCCGGACGACGAACTGATGGCCACGGCCAAGACCGGAAACTGGTTCAATGAAAACCCGCAGCGCGCCCGGTCCAACAATTCCGCCGTCCTGCTGCGTAACCAAACCACCCGCGAACAGTTCAACCGGCTGATGAAATCGGTCAAGGAGTTCGGCGAGCCCGGATTCGTTTGGACCGACCATCTCGACATGACCTTCAACCCCTGCGGAGAGATCGGACTCTATCCGCAGATCGACGGCGTCACGGGATTCGCCTTTTGCAACCTGTGCGAGATCAACATGGGGCTGGTGGACAACGCGGACAAATTCCGCGAAGCCTGCCGCGCGGCCGCCATTCTGGGAACCCTGCAAGCGGACTATACCGACTTCGAATATCTCGGCGAGGTCAGCACGCGCATTGCGAAACGTGAGGCGCTGCTCGGCATTTCGATGACCGGCATGATGGAAAACCCGGACGTCTCGTTTGATCCGCAGCTCCAGCGAGACATGGCAAAGGTGATTCTGGAAGTCAATGCGGAGGTGGCCGCACGGATCGGCATCAACCCCGCCGCACGAACCACCTGTGTCAAACCCGCTGGCACCACCAGCAGCATTCTGGGCACATCGTCGGGGATCCACCCCCACCATGCGAAACGTTATTTCCGGCGCGCCCAGGCCAACGAGGATGAACTGCTCGTTGATTTCTTTGGCGCGCAGAACCCCAAAGCAGTGGAAAAATCGGTCTGGAATCCCAACGGCACGGATGTGGTGCTGACATTCTGCGTGGAGGCAAGTCCGCACGCGCTCACCAAGCGGGATGTGGACGCCGTGGAGTTGCTGAACAAGGTCAAGCTCACCAAAGAAAACTGGATCGATGCGGGCAAACGCCCTGAACAGTGTGTTCAACCCTGGCTCAGCCACAACGTCTCCAACACCATTTCCGTCAAAGACAGCGAATGGGAGAGTGTCGCCGATTTCATCTACGAAAACCGCCACGTGTTCGCAGGGGTCTCGCTGCTGCCGGACGGGGGAGACCTCGACTACCCGCAGGCCCCCTTCTGCGAAGTGCTCACCGCCGATGAGATTGTGGAAATCTACGGTGTCGGCGCGTTGCTCGCCTCCGGCCTGATCGTGGACGGCCTGCATGCGTTCGATGATAACCTGTGGGCCGCCTGCGACTGTGTCTTGGGGCGCGGGGAAAATCTGGAGGAGCCCACACCGAAGACCTACCCCAAACGCGTCTACGAGGCGATCGAAGGCGTGCGCGAGGCCAAACAGGATTGGGTGCGCCGCGCGCGCAAGTTCGCCCGGAACTATTTCGGGAACGATGTGCTGAAAATGACCCGTTGCCTCAAACGCGTCAATGCGTGCAAACACTGGGAGGACCTCACACGCACCTATGCGCCGGTGGACTATACCCAGCTCATCGAGCGCCAGGACAACACCACGGTCACCCAGACCGTGGCCTGCACCGGCGGCAAATGCGAAATCCTCTGATCCGCGCCGCATCCCGCCGGTCCCGCATTTTTCGGTCGCTGCCCGGGAACCGGATCGTGATGGCTGACACCCCCGGCGATTTGTGATATCAATAACGCCATCGCGTCCGTCAACCCGGACGCATGGCAAACAACGAGGATCGTGTGGCACAAGCACCCACATTGAGTGATATCGCATACCGGGCCATCACCCGTAAGCTTATGGCTTCCGAACTGCTCGCCGGACAGAAACTGTCGGAACAGAAGATCGCTGCCGAGTGCGGGATCAGCCGGACCCCGGTGCGCGAGGCCGTGCGTCGCCTCATCGAGGAAGGGGTCCTCTACCAAATCCCCTGCAGCGGCACGTATGTCGCCCGGCTCGACCGCCGTCAACTGATCGACGCGTATGAAGTCCGCATGGCCCTTGAATGTTTCGCCCTTGACCGCGCGGTCAGGAACCTGACCCGGGAACAGCGCGCCGAATGCCGTCAAACTTGCGATGTCATGCGGAAAGTCGCGGAAGGGTTGCGTAAGCGAAACAAAACCGTTCTGGACGGAAAACCGCTCGTCACCTTCCTCAAGGCCGACCTCTCGTTCCACCTGCTGTTGCTCAAAGCCGCCGGAAACGCGCTGGCCATCAAGATCGTGACCCACGCCTATCAGCGGAACCTCTTCTTCGGCCACTACAGCCATCGGCGCGATCTCAATCACGTCGCCTGGGCATGGCACCATCACGCTGAGATTGAGCGCGCCATCCGGCGCGGTGACGCCGATCGCGCAACCCGCTGGATGCGCACCCACATCGCCCGAAGCCGGGAGGACGCGCTGATCGCCTTCGACCAAGCCCAGATATCCCTGATTCACGCAAACCACCCGCCGCGGGACCCGGTCCACGAAGCCCTTGACCGCTTCGCTTCCCAACTCGTTTGAGACACACCGCATGTCATTGCTCAGATGTCTTCTTCGAGGAGTTGCCCGTTGTCTCTGAGCCATGCCCGCGCTTTTTCCATCTTGGGCGACTGGGCACTGACGATGTTCCAGAAACGCGGCGTGTGGTTGGGCTCCATCAAATGCGCTAGTTCATGGACGATGACATAGTCGATCACGAACATAGGGGCTTTGATGAGCCTCCAGTTAAAGTTGACGTTATCTTTGACGGTGCAAGAACCCCAGCGATAGCGGCTGTCGACGATTTTGGCATGCTTGTAGTCGACTCCGAGCTTGTCGGCAAATCTCCGCACTCTAGGCAGAATCGTTGCTTTGGCACGTTCAATGTACCATTCGCGCAGGACTTCCTTGCGCCGCGATGCGTGGCTATGTGGAATGACAAACCGGTGATCGAAAAGGATCTCCGTTGCATCGGTGTCTACCACCTCAATTCGGCAGGATCTTCCCAGATAAAGCACTGACTCGCCACTGACCATCTCCTTGCCGGGCGGGTGAGGCGGAGTGTATTTCTGGACATGGTGCAGTTTCTCGAAGATCCAAAAACGCTTGGCTTCGACGATCTCGCGGATCTTTTCGTCGGAAACTCCCACAGGCGCGCGTACAACCACGGATCGATCCCTCTCAACCGTGATGGTTAGCTTGCGTCTCGTCTCCGAGCGGCATATCTGATAGTCCAGTTCCATTACCGTTTATTCCGCGTAGAGAATCGTGTCGTTCTTGCTCTCCGCAAGCTCCATGATGCGGCTAATAATGTGGTTGCGGTTGAGGAAAATCCCGGGCATCTCCTTAAATGCGTTAGCGAGCAATACCTTCTGAATTTCCGCCCGAAGCTTGTTCCGCGCCGAAATACTCTCCCAGAATCCGGTAAGCTTAAGTTCGCATTCCACCACGTTGAACACCCGCTGCGTCAAATCCACGAGCAGGGCTATTTCGTCTTCATTTAGCGCCGCATCTTGGTAGATCTCGCGCCTCAACAGCCTGAAGAAAGGCATCTGCTTCTTGCGGTGCAAGCCGTAGGTCGGCTCCTTCCCGGCATTGATGATACGCGTCCGCAGTTTCTCCAGTTCTTCGTAAATCTTGTTCCAGTTGTTTTTGAACTCCTCGAAGATGCGGGCCAGTGCCTCCGCAAACGAGGCTTGCAAATCAGGATCGTCGCCCAAATCGACCTCCAGATGGTGCCGGATGGCGTGCTCGATTTCGGCGGCCTTGGTCTTCGTGCGGTTGCGCCTGGCAATGTCCTTCTCAAAGTCCTTGTCGAGAATCGAGATGGGCTTTATCTTGACATCAATTCCCTTGGACTTGAGATGATCGTCAACGATCATGCGAAGCTTGGGCGGGATGCCCTTCATGCTGAGACGCGCATCCCGGAAATGCTTACCCGCCAGAATGTTGATTACCATTAGGGCTTTATAGTCGCCCATGTAATCAAGCGCCTGCCGGGCGGGGAGTAACAGATTCAGACTCTTGGTCAGACGCTTGAAAGCCAGGATGAACTCGAACCGGATGTCCTCGTCATAGAACACGTCGAAAAAGGCATCATGATCGGTCAGGTCTGTCAACTCGTACTTTTTGAGCAGCGCCATGATCGCCGCATGGCTATCCTGAAGCTCGCGTAGCTCTTCTTCGGGGAAGCTAAGGACGTCGATGATCTCTTTTTGCTCGCGTTCATCATAGGCGTCGAGGGCCTTCTTCAGGTGGTGCCCAATGCCAACGTAATCAACAACAAACCCCTTGCCCTTTGCCTCCCCGCTCACACGGTTGACACGGGCAATGGCCTGAAGCAGGTGGTGATCGGTGATCACCCGGTCGAGATATATCACCTGCTCGATGGGCGCATCGAAACC
>Ga0116159_1000548_pt1 | contig 42813 bp, 35 predicted proteins | sample AD_JPNAS1_MetaG_FD_89878 | JGI IMG/M metagenome (GOLD analysis project Ga0116159, IMG submission 89878) | Active sludge microbial communities of municipal wastewater-treating anaerobic digesters from Japan - AD_JPNAS1_MetaG | ecosystem: Engineered > Bioreactor > Anaerobic > Digestate | place...
CATCGCCATGCGTAAGCTCTCTCCGCGCGAGAAGCGCATCATGGAGCTGCGCTTCGGCCTCGAGGGCAGGCAGGAATACACGCAAAAGCAGGTCGCGGATATGCTGGGCATCTCGCAGAGCTACATCTCGCGGCTCGAAAAGCACATATTGAACACGCTTCGCAAGGAAATGATCGCCATGCTGTGAGGGCATTTATCATGGAATCATAAAGTAAGGCGCGCCGGGCGGCGCGCCTCAGCCATAGTTTGGGTTGTTCCTATTTCTCCCTTGTCCATGCCTCCGACGCCATTTTTTTCAGATCGCCGAGGATGTCGATGCCCTGCGGGCACATGGGCACGCACGCGCCGCACGCGACGCACTTGTCCGCGCGCGAATCGGCGGAAGTGAACAGATAGTCCCCGCGCGAGGCGGCCCCGTTCTGATAGCGCGCGTATTCGTTCCAGATCGAGAACATATGCGGGATGTTCACGCCGTTGGGGCAGGGCATGCAGTAGCGGCAGCCCGTGCAGCTGTTGTTCGTGCGCCTGGCGAGCGCCTCTGCCACCTGCGCGACCGCCTGCTTCTCGGCCGCGTTCAGGGGCCGATGCGCGGCGAACGTGGCGAGGTTGTCCTCGAGCTGCGCGCGGCTGCTCATGCCGCTGAGCACGACCTTCGCGTTGCCGTAGTCGGCGACGAAGCGCAGCGCCCACAAAGCGTCGGAGGCTTCCGGCGCGAGCGTCCGGAAGGGAAAAGCGACGTCCTCCGGCAGCGCCGCGAGCGCGCCGCCCTTGACGGGCTCCATCACGACGACGCCGACGCCCAGTTCCTCGGCGAGCAAAAATCCCTTTTCGCCCGCCTGGTCCTGCGTATCCATATAGTTGAACTGGAGCTGGCAGAAGTCCCACTTGCGCGCGCGCAGGATCTCCTCAAACTCCGCGTAGCCGCCGTGGAACGAGAAGCCGAGCTTCCTGATGCGGCCCTGCCTCTGGTATTCCTCGAAGAGCGGAATGAGATCGAGCTTGTTGACCTTCTCCCAGCGCGCGCCGTTGAGCGCGTGGATGAGATAAAAGTCGACGTAGTCCGAGCGCAGATTCTTCAGCTGGAACTCGAATATCCCCTTCGCGTCCTCGAGCGACTCCGGCTTCCACGAAGGGAACTTCGTCGCAACATGGAACGAATCGCGCGAAAGCGTGCCGAGCACCCTGCCCACGAAGGGCTCGCTCTCCATGCCGTGGTAGTTGTAGGCCGTATCGAAATAGTTCACGCCGCCTTCGTAGGCGCGAAGGAGCAGGGCTTGCGCCTCCGCCTCGTCGATATGCCCGTCTTTGGTGGGGAAACGCATGCAGCCGTATCCGAGCGCGGATACGTTGATTCCCGCGAGATCGCGATAGAACATGTCGCACCTCATATCTGTAAGATGGATTTATTGTATCACCGATGGCGCGAATAAAAAAGCCCCCGCTTGTTCGCGGAGGCTTGAGCGTGTCAATCTCAATAATTCTCGGCCTTGATCTCGAAGTAGGCCTGCGGGTGCGCGCACACGGGGCAGAGCTTGGGCGCGTTCTCGCCGATGTGTATGTGGCCGCAGTTGCCGCACTTCCAGACGTAAACGCCGTTGCGGGCGAACACCTTGCCTTCCTCGATGTTGGCGAGCAGCTTGCGATAGCGCTCCTCGTGGCCCTTTTCTATTTTTGCGACACCTTCCATGAGCGCCGCGATCTGCTCGAAGCCTTCCTCGCGCGCGATTTTCGCGAAGCCCGCGTACATGTCTGTCCATTCGTAGTTCTCGCCCGCGGCGGCATCCTTGAGGTTGTCCGTGGTGGCGGGCACAGCGCCGCCGTGCAGGAACTTGAACCACAGTTTGGCGTGCTCCTTCTCGTTGGCGGCCGTCTCGTCAAAGATGTCCGCGATCTGGTTGTAGCCATCCTTGCGCGCCTGCGAGGCGTAGTAGTTGTACTTGGTCCTCGCCTGCGCTTCGCCCGAGAAGGCGGTCTGGAGGTTCGCCTCGGTCCTGGTTCCTTTGAGTTCTTTCATGATGGTTCTCCTTTCAGAATTGTAACTTGTTGTGATTCCCGACATTGTTTGCATACGCCCGCAAAGAGCATCAGCACGCTGGAAACCTGAATTTCGTCCTGCCCGTTGGCGGCGGCGCACACGTCGGGCATATCGTCCGTGAAAATGTCCACGGTGCGCCCGCATTCGGAGCAGACCGCATGGTAATGCTCGCTCGTGTTGCCGTCGAACCTGTCGGGGCCGCTCTTGGCGTGGATGCGCAGTATCATGCCGTGCGCGGCGAGCTGATTCAGGTCGCGGTAGACCGTGGCTAAGCTGATGCCCGGGTTTTCGGGCTTGATCATGGAGTAGAGCTCCTCGGCGGTGGGGTGCGAGCGGGTCGAGCGGAGCGCGCCCAGTATGACTTCGCGCTGGCGGGAATAGATCATATGAACGCCCTCCGTTTCTAAATCGATAACAATTACTAATCTTAATTATATATAAACCGGATGAAATGTCAAGGCTTGCGCGCGATATTTTTTGCGCGGCCGGATAAAAAAAGCCGCCCGAAGGCGGCATTCCGGTGCGCCGGGTCTGTCAGCAGTACATGCCGTTGGCGGACATGTATTTGTAGATCTGGTCGCCGTGCTGCTGCTCTTCCTTTTGGATGTGGTTGAGCACGTTGCGCACGTTGCTATCCGAGAACTCGAAAATGCACGTGTTGTAGGTGGAGGAAACGTGCTTTTCGGTGGAAAGCGCGTCGGAGCAGAGGTAAGCGTCCTTTTGCTTTTCCTGCGCGGAACAGTTGGACGGCTTGAACTGCATGTTTTGCTGGGAGCCGCTTTGCTGCTGGGAGCCGCCCTGCTGGGCGTTCATGCCCTGTTGGGAGCCGCCTTGCTGGGCGTTCATGCCCTGCTGTGAGCCGCTTTGCTGCTGGGCGTTCATGCCCTGCTGGGAGCCGCTTTGCTGCTGGGCGTTCATACCCTGCTGGGAACCGCCCTGCTGGGCGTTCATGCCCTGCTGGGAGCCGCTTTGCTGGGAGCCGCCCTGCGCCTGCATGGACTGCTGCGAACTGCCGCCCTGCGCCTGCATGGGCTGCTGGGAACTGCCGCCCTGCGCCTGCATGGGCTGCTGGGAACCGCCGCCCTGCATCTGCATGGGCTGCTGGGAACCGCCGCCCTGCGCCTGCATCTGCGGCACCGTGCCGGACGCGATCTGGTCGAGCGTCTGCAGGTGCTGCTGCTCGCGCTGGCGGATCTGCGAGAACAGGCTTTTAAGCTGCTCGTCGCAGGCTTCGTTGGAGTACTTGGCGTATTTGTCGATGCATAATTGCTCCTGGGAACGCAGGTCCTTGAGAAGCGTCGACTCTTTTTGGGTCAGTTGCATATCATCACCTCGCGTCTATTATGAGACGCGGGATGGGGCGTTATGCCTCAATTTCGCATGGGACGGCATCCAAGTAATGCCAATAAAAAACGCCCTCGCGGGCGGGTGGGACTTTTTGTCAACGCTTCGGGCATTCCGCTTCGGGCTTCGCCGCCGGACGCTCCGCGACGGTTTTTGCCGCCGGACGTTCCGCGACGGGCTTCGCCGCCGGACGCTCTGCGACGGTTTTTGCCGCCGGACGTTCCGCGACGGGCTTCGTCGCCGGACGCTCCGCAGCGGGCTTCGCCGCCGTATGTTTCACAACAGGCTTTGCAGTGTTGGGGCTCATTGCCGGCCTCGATGTTTTAAGCTGCGCATTGGGCATGGCGGCCCTGCGCTCGGCGGCTATGGCATCCGCTTTGGTGGCGAGCAGCTCTCCCCTGGGATGCAGCGGCGGCGCGTAGATCGTGAACAGCTTGAGAGGCGCGCTGCCCGTGTTGACGATGTTATGCCAGGTTCCCGCGGGCACCTGCACGGCGTAACCCTTGGCGATGTTGCGCTGAAGGTCCAGCTTCTCCCTGCAATCGCCCATCATGACCTTTGCGCGCCCGCATTCGATGTAGATGAACTGGTCGGAGGTCGGGTGCACCTCGAGGCCGATGTCGGAGCCGACGGGGATGCTCATGAGCGTCGTTTGTAGATGCTTGCCGGTCCAGACCACCGCGCGGAAGTTCTGGTTCTGCTCGGCGGATTGCGCGATGTCGATGATGTAGGGTTCGTTGCCGTGATCCGGGGATTTCGGGGCGCGGGGGGGCTGGCGGTACATGGCGGCGCTCCTTTCGGGAAAATCTGGTATAGTATATGCATCCCGTACCGCGCCTGTTCCCCGGTAAGAAAACGGGTCTGCGCACTTCGCAGACCCGCGCCCGATCAGCGGCCTAAATTGTCGACAAACGCTCTCATTTCCTTCTTGGAGCCTATGGAGTGCGTCCGGTCGATGATGGCCTGCTGCTCCGTGCCCGACAGGCTGGTGAAGTGGCGCATTGCCTGAAGGTTTTGCGCCAGCGCCATGCCCAAACCGAGAGGGAGTTCCGGGCCTTCCGAATTCCACTGCATCTCAATCACCTCGGCATTATTGTTTGCCAAGCCCAAACAAAGGATACGAACCATATGAAGGCAACACAGAGAGCGTGCGTACTGCGTAAACAGAAAAAGGTTCTTCGGCCGGAACGCCGCGGCATGACAATGCCCCGCGCCGCAAAGAATTGTCAGATTGCGTGGGCGGGAGGATGGCAGACGCCGCCTTCGCAGACATAATATGTCGTTTTGTTGTCGATAATCGGATATTCCGGGCCGGACGCGAAGCGAAACGCCCAATCCGAGCGCACGCGGAGCCCGCGAAGCCCGGCCGGATCGTTTGTCGCGCAGACGATTTTTTTGACGGGCAGCGCGCCGTATAAATAGAAGCCGTAGCCCGCCGGATACGACGCGGCGAGGCCGTTCATGAAGGCGGACTGCCGCTCGGCGCGCCGGGCGAACTCTTCGTCGTCCGTCAGGAGCGCGAGGCGGGAGAGGACGTACGCCATCACGGAGTTGCCCGAGGGCATCGCGCCGTCGTAGCTTTCCTTCGTGCGCGCGACGAGGGTTTCGTTGTCCTTCCCGGAAAGGAAGAAGCCGCCGCCCTGCGCGTCCTCGAACAGCGCGCAGGCCCGCTTTGCAAGCCCGGCCGCGCGCGAGAGAAAGCTTTCCTCGAAGGTCGCCTCGTACGCCTCGATCAGCGCGTACGCGTAAAACGCGTAGTCGCTCAAAAAGCCTGCGCCGAGGCGCTTGCCGCTCGTTTTGCCGACAAGCACCGCGCCGTCGTCGGAAAGCTCCCGGCCGATGAAGGCGAGCGTATCCCGCGCGGCGTCCGCGTAAAGGCCGTGCTTGAGTATGCGGCCGCCCGCCGCGAAGGCCGCGGCCGCGAGCGCGTTCCACGCGGTGAGCTTTTTGACGTCGGTGCGCGGCGGCACGCGCTTTTTGCGGTAATCGTAAACCCTGGGGAGCAGCGCGTCCGTTTCGGCGTCGTCCTCCCGCGCGCGCAAGAGGTTCGGCACGCTCAGTCCCTCGAAGTTGCCCGTTTCCGTGATGCCGTAGCGCAGGCAGAAGCGCGCGCCGTCCGCGTCCCCGAGCGCCTCGCGGATCTCGCCGGGCGAAAACAGATAGTACCGGCCTTCCATGCCCTCGCTGTCCGCGTCCTGCGAGGCGTAGAAGCCGCCGTCGGGCGCGCGAAGCTCCCGCTCCATATAGGCGAGCGTGCGCTCGGCTACGGCGCGCCAGAGCGGCCTTCCGCTCTGCTCGTAAGCCGTCAGGTAGGCGATGGCGAGCAGCGCGTTGTCGTAGAGCATCTTCTCGAAGTGCGGCACGAGCCAGAAGCGGTCGGTCGAATAGCGGCAGAATCCGCCGCCGACATGGTCGAACATGCCGCCGCGGAACATGCACTCGAGCGTTTTTTCGGCGAGTTCCGGCGCCGTGCGCAGCAGGAACATCAAATTGTGCGGCGCGGGGAATTTCGGCGCGCTGCCGAAGCCCCCGTATTCGGGGTCGAACCTGCGGCGAAACTGCGCCGCGGCCTCCTGAATGGGCGCGCTGTCATGCCCACCGTCGTCCCTTTCCTCGGCGTCGATGAGCGCCGTGATGCGGGCGGCGCTTTTGGAAAGCCTGCCGCGCTCGTTCTCCCACGCCTCCCGGACGGCAAAGAGCAGCTTGAGGAACGCATCCTTGGGAAAATACGTTCCCGCGTAAAACGGCTTGCCCTGCGCGTCCGCAAATACGCTCAGCGGCCATCCGCCGTTGCCCGTCATGACCTCGCAGGCGCGCATGTATACGGCGTCTATGTCGGGCCTCTCCTCGCGATCGACCTTGACGGATACGAAGCCCCGGTTGAGCTCGCGCGCGACCTCGGCGTCCTCGAAGCACTCGCGCGCCATAACGTGGCACCAGTGGCAGGCCGAATAGCCGATCGAGATGAACAGCGGCTTATCCTCGTCCGCCGCTTTTTGCAGCGCCTGCGCGCCCCATGGAAACCAGTCCACGGGGTTGTGGACGTGCTCGAGCAGGTACGGCGAGGTTTCGCCGGCGAGCTTGTTTGTCTTTTTCGCGTCGCGCAAGCGTCGGCTCCTTTCTTCGTCTCGGCGTCGCGCCGTGAACCATCGGCGCTTTTTGATAAGAATAGCATCCCTTTGCGCAAAGGATGCTATTCAGACGCATATTTTTCAAGGAATTTACAATTCCATGCATCCGAGCCCGACGTTGGGTGCGTCCTCTCCCGCGAGGGCGCGGGCGATCCATTCGGCGACGGAGATTCCGTCCGCCCTGTGGCCGTAGAGGGCCGGGGTCACGCGCGCGATGGTGTGCGCCGTACCGCCCGTTTTTTCGATAAGACCGTAGTTGTAGATATACGCGCGGAACGCCGGGATTTCTTGCAGCAGCGCGCGCAGGGCTTCGCGAAGATGAACGTGAAAGCGCTCCGTCGCCTCGCGCGAAGGCTTGAACGGGCCGCCCGCGAGCTTGCTCTCGTACTGCGAGAGCGTCTCGTCGTAGGGGGAAACCGAAAAAAGGCAGGTCACGCCGCCGCCGAGCCGCCTGTTGAGATCGATCAGCCAGTCCCGCATGAGCTGCCCGTCGTCCGCAAGGCAGTCCCTATGGCGCGCTTCGGTCTTCCAGGTATCCCGGAGGATCTCCTTCCAGCCCGGATAACACATCTGGCCCCCGTCGACATACAGGACAAAACGCCCGCACTTGGGGAAGAGCGGCGCGAGTTCCGCCGTCCACGCGGCCGCCGCGAAAGCGCCCGCGCTCTCCCCGCCGATGAACACGGTTTCCGCTTCGAAGAATTCCCTGGGCGCCGCAGCCAGCGCCGCGCGCACGTTCGCGAGGCCGCGATGGTACAGCGTCTTCTCGCGGCGGCCTTCGCGGTAAGGGAACTCGCTCCGGCCGAGGAAGAAGTCGGCGGTGGCGTAGGGCAGGTAGATCGCGTTATACTCGTCGAGCGGGTTCCGTTCGTCGTCCGCGGCGGCCAGGCCGGTCATCCCGATCTCCATGTAGAAGCGCGCGAACGGGAAGTAATAGCATTCCCGGCCGGCGAACAGCCGGAACACCGTCGTCGGGCGCGCGGCGGTATGCTCGTTCCACGACGCTCCGCCGCCGCTGAAATAAACGGCGGTTTTGTTCGTCGTGCCTTTTTTATAATAGGCGCAGTAGTTTGAGCCGTCGGAGCAGACGCAGCCCGGCAGCTTCACGCGGTACCAGCGCCTCGTTTTCGGGAAGGCGCCTTTGTAGAACCGCGCTCGCCTGAGGAGCGTATAAAACATAAGAAACGGCGCCGCGACAAACGCCAAAAGCCTCGCCAAAAAGATCATTGCGTTTCCTTTCTCCGAGGTGCGGCGGCATGGCCGCGCACAATAAACCGAACGCTTCGCCACGCCCGCCCCCGATTCGGTTATTCCCATCCCGGATGATATTGCATCCGCGCGCGCGCGTCAAGGGGTGCGGCCATGACGGTCCCCAAATTTTTCCGATAGAGAAAAGCCCGCCTGATCCGGCGGGCTTGGGTTCGGGGTTCGTTCAGCCGCGCCTGCGCCTGAGCGCGAACAGGAGCGTCAGCGCGCCCGAAAGGAGCAGCGCGAAGCCCGCGTTCGAAAACGCGTCGCCCGTCTCGGGCGGGAATGAAACGGCGATGTTGACGACGGTGTAGGGGGCGGGCCTGTTGATTCCGGTATCCGCCACGCGCACCAGCGCGGTCGTGCCGGAAACGGCATAGCCCGCGGGCGCGGTGATCTCCTTGACTGTATAGTCGCCGAAGAGCACATCCGTGAATCGCACGACGCCCGAGGCGTTTGACGTCGCGGTATCGACCAGATACCCGTTCATGTAAAGGCCGAACTTCGCGCCGGCGAGCGGCTTATTGCTCCCGTCTACCTTCATCAGCTCGATCGTGCCGTAAGCGAGGACGTTGACCATCGCTTCCTCGACGACGGCGTCGGGCAGCACGTTGTCGACGGGATCGACGACGAGGGAAACCATCACGGCGTCGCGGTTGAGCTTGTATCCGTACGGCGGCGCGAGTTCGCGCACGGCGTAATCTCCCGGCAGCAGGCCGGTGAAGCGGACGACGCCGTTTATTGCGGCGACGCTCTGCAGCGGCGTTGCGAACGCCGTGTCGGAAGCGGAGAAGATCTGGAACGCGCCGCCGCTGAGCGGGCGGTCGTATTCGTCCGTCTTATGCAGCACGACGGAAGCGCGAAGGCGCACGTCGACGAACGGCGTCGCGATTTCGTATCCGGCATCGTGTTCGTGGCCGGGTCCACGACGAGGGAAACCGGCACGTCGCTCTCCCAAACCTCGTAGCCGAAGGGCGCTTCGAGCTCGCGCACGACGTAATCGCTCGGCGTGAGATTGTCGAAACGGATGACGCCGCCCGCGGACGCGACGCTTTGCAGCGGCGTCGCGAAAGCCGTGTCCGCCGCGCGGAATATCCCGAACAGACCGCCGCTGAGCGCCTTGCCGGTTTCGCCCGCCTTATGCAGTATGACGCTGGCCGTGAGGAGTTCGTCCGCGATGGGCTCGACGATCTCCGCGTCGGGCAGCGTGTTGGCCGCGGCGTTCATGACGAGGGAAACCGGCACGCCGCTCGTCCAGACCTTGTAGCCCAACGGCGCTTCGATCTCGCGCACGATGTAGTCGCCCGGCGCGAGGTTTTCGAAGCGGATGACGCCGCCCGCGGACGCGACGCTCTGCAGCGGCGCCGCGAAAGCCGTGTCGGAGGCGCGGAATATCCGGAACAAACCGCCGCTGAGCGGATCGCCGTTCTCATCCGCCTTATGCAGTATGACCGCGGCCGTGAGCGGCTCGTTGGCCACGCTCAGCGTCTGGCTGAGGGTTTCCCCTGTTCCGTAGATCGTGACCGGATAAGACGAGGTATCGAGCGCATAGCCGAGGGGCGCTTTTTTCTCCCGGATGTAGTAGGTGCGAAGCTTGAGCCTCTGGAACACCGCCCGCCCGTCGACGGTCGTGAGCGTCTGCTTGACGTTGCCCGAGCTGTCGAGCAGCTCGAACTCCGCGGGCGCGGTGATGACGTTGCCATCGAGGTCCGTCTTGGTGACGGTGATGCTGCCGTTGCGTCCGCTGCCCGCGGCCGCGAGCGCGGCGTCGGTCACGTATATGTCGGACATCGCCCCGTCGGAATCGTTGTACGCGCCCGTCAGGCTGATCGTGTTGCTGTATCTGCCCTTTCGGGTTACGTCGGTTTTGAAGTCGAGGCGATAGCCCTGCGCGCCGTCGGGCAGGTCTATGATGAATATGCGCGTGCTGTAATCGTAGGTGAAGCTGTACAGCGCGGCGTCGACCTTGTCGCCCAGGCTCATGACGCCGGCCGCATCCTGGTTCCAGTAATACAGCACGACGGATTCGTTGTCCAATTCAAGCCCTTCCTGCAGCCTGTCCGACAGCCGCGCGTTCATCATGGGCGCCTGGTTCGGGTTGATGAATACGCCCCAGCCGATATATCCCGTGGCCTCGGTGAAATCCTCGAGTATCGTCTTGACGATGGGCTTGTTGGGCACGACGAACTCCGGCGTTACGGAAACGGTCGGCGCGCCGGCGATGCCTGAGGTGAGAAGCGCGGTGTTGGGGAAGGTGACGTCCCCGTTCGTGGTAAGAAACACGCCCCAGTTCGCTACGACCGTGTCGAATGTGATGACCGTTTGCCTGTTGATTTCCCCGAGCCTGACGGTGAGCGTCGTGCCCGCGGCGTCTATCAGGAGCTTCGCGCCGGGATCGTCCCCGTCGATGCGCAGCGAGCCCGCTACGTATGTCTGACCGGGCTGTATGAGCTCGGTCACAGTGGCGTCGGGCATGTGCATCTGGTTCTGGTTGAGCGTGATCTCCCAGGAGAACGTTTTGGTTGCGTAGTCGTAATGGGCGCAGCGCTTTGCGAGCACGGTGCTCGCGACGGTCTGCGTTGCGTTATTGGAGCTGGAGTCCGTCACGCCTCCGCCCTTGAGCGTGACCGATCCGTTGTAATACGTGCCGCTGTAGTTGTTGGCGTAGTGGTTCGCGTTGGTGACCTGCGTTTTGAAGGTAAGGTACGGATGCGCGGCGGCCGCGAGATCTCCCAGATAGATCGTCAGCTTCTTGTTCGCGCTGTCGAAGTAATACTGGTTGGGCGCGGACGTCACGTCCGACAGGTTCGCGACGCGCACGAGCGTGGTGTTCGCGCTGCCGTCCCTGCGCACGATGCCGAAGCTCTCGTAATAGAGCTGGTTGCTGCCGATGGTTTCGGTTACGGTCGCGCCGGTGATCGTGCGCGCGTTTCGGTTGATCTCGATCTCCCAGGTGATGAGCTGCGTCGCCTTGTCGTAGCCGGCGCCGCGCTTGCGGACCAGGCTCGTCGCGACCGCGACGCTGGGGGATGTCACCGTATACGGCACGGAGCTGATGTTCAGCGAGGCGGTGTTGGTAAAGCCGGTCTGGTTCTGCTGGGTATAGTACGCGTCGAGAACCTGCGTGGTGAAGGTGATGGTCTGAATCCCTTCCGCCGCGCTCCCGAGGGTATAGGTGAAGTTCTGCCCGCTCAGGGCGGCCGTGTCTCCGGGATAGGTCGTGACCGGCTTCCCGTTGCGGAGCACGGACGCAAGGTCCATGAGCAAATGGTTCGGGAGCGTGTCGCTCACCGTGGAGGAGGCCGGTATGGTGCGGTTGTTGTTGTTGAGCGTGATGGTCCAGTCGATGTACGAAACGCCGCCGACGGTCCTGACGACGCCGGCTTTTTTGATCCAATCGGTCGTGACGGTGACCTGCGCGCTCGCCGTGTCGATGGGGTCCGGGAAGGTCCCCACGTAGAGATCGGCTTCGTTGGTGAGCAACTGGCTCGAGCCCTCCGCGCCGAAAGCGTTCTCCGTCGGGATCGTCACGATGGTGAAGGAGGTCGTGCCCGTCACGCTGCCCAGCGAGAAAATATGGTTTCCGCCGCTTTCTTCGACGCTTGCGGAGGGAAGGGAACAGGACGCATACGTCTGGTCCTCGCCGAGGCTGTCCACGACGCGCACGTCCTCGATGGTAACTTCGGGGTCGCCGGAATCGACGGTGATGGTCCAGGTGATCCGATTCGTCGCGGGATCGTAGACGCCGCTCTTTTCCACCGTCGCTTCGGGCGGCAGGGGATCCTCCTCGAATCCTATGGTGATGATCGTGCCGTCCGCCCAGAGCTCGAAGCTGATCGGCGGGCCGCCGGAGATCTCCACTTCGAGCAAATCGCCCTCTATGGTGAAGCTGGCGGAATCGACCGTGATGTCCTCGACGTCGTCGGCGAACGTGATCGTGACGACGCCGTCCTCCGTGACGGTGAGATAGCCGATCGTATAGGTGACGCTGTCCTCTCCGACGACGGTGAGCTCGTAGCCGTCGGCGCTCGTGATGGGCGTGAAGCGCGCGACGCGCGTAAGCTCGGCGGGCAGTGTGACGACGAAATAATCCCCCGCTTTAACGCTGTTTTCGGCGAGTACCGCCTCGAGAACTTCGAACGAATAGTCTATTTTACGTGCGCGTTCTGAGGGATGTTGTTGTAATCCGTAACCTCGACGCCGCCCACGGACGCCGTGAAGCTGGCGGATAGGATATTGACGAGCGGCGGGTCCAGCGCGAACAGGTCCCTTCCGTCGGCGGCCAGCGCGGCGGGGAAGAGCGTGAAAAGCTGCGCGAACACGAGCAGGGCGGCGAGAAAATGCGAAATGGTTTTGCGTTTCATTCATGGCTCCTTCATGATGGCATGTATTCCGTCGGCGGAACAGCCGTAATTGCGCTAAAATACACATTCCATTTTTGGCAATGCTCGACTATTATAATTAAGATATACATGTTGTGTCAAGAAACAACATAACACACTATATTTGACGGACGGGCGGTACGGAACGATATGTTTTACACGGCGTTTCCGGAGGTGGACATAAAATAATATTCGCAATCCCGTTCAAGAAGCGCGAGACGCGCGCGATGTATGATTTGGGAGGTGGTGACGGTCATGGAGTTGAAGGATACGGTGCGCGCCGTGCGCAGGATGCAGAACCATATCGACGCGCATCTCGCGGAGCCGATCACGCTCGCGCAGCTCGCGCGCGCGGCGGGCTATTCGCAGTGGCACAGCGAGCGGGTATTCCGCGAGCACGTCGGGAAGACGCCCTTCGAGTACATCCGCGCGCTGCGGCTCTCGAAGGCGGCGCTGCTTTTGCGCGACGGGCGGCCGAAGATCGTCGACGTGGCGTTCGATTTCGTGTTCGATTCGCACGAGGGCTTCACGAAGGCGTTTTCGAGGCAGTTCGGCATTTCCCCGAGCCGTTACGCGCGTGAGAAGCCGCCGATTGCGCTGTTCATTCCGTATCCGGCTTATGACCGCCGCCATACGCAATTCGAAGGAGAGAAAATGATGGAAGAAAAAGAAGGCGGGAAAACCAAACTGCTGCCCGTATTCGTGCAGGTCGTCGAGCGCCCGGCGCGCAAGGCGCTGATTCGCAGGGGCCGCAGGGCGGAGGATTATTTCGCGTACTGCGAAGAGGTCGGATGCGACGTGTGGGGCGTGCTCACGAGCGTGAAGGAAGCGCTCTACGAGCCCGCGGGCATGTGGCTGCCCGCGAAGCTGACGCCCGCGGGCACGTCGAAATACGTGCAGGGCGTGGAGCTTGCGCTCGATTACGACAAGCCCGTTCCCGAAGGCTACGAGCTGATTGAGCTCGAGCCGTGCAGCGCCATGGTGTTCCAGGGGCCGCCCTACGAGGACGACGATTTCGAGGAGGCAATCGGCATCATCTGGGATTTCATGAACCGTTTCGACCCGGCGCTTTACGGCTACGCCTGGGCGGACGAGGACGCGCCGCGTTTCCAGCTCGCCCCGATGGGGTATCGCGGCTACATCGAGGCGCGGCCGGTAAGGCTGCTCCCGCGCGGCTGATCCAACCGGGCGATTTTTCGCGGGACGCCCGCCCCGGGCAGTAAAATCCCGCGGAACATGGTTTCCGCCTGAGCGCGAACGAATTTCCAAAAAAACGTCGGCCCGCCGGTTTTCAGCCGGCGGGCCAAACTTTGCGCTTTTACTCGGCCAGGACGGTGTCAGACGCGAACGGGAAGGCCTTAGCGTCTAGAGCAGCTCATCCATCGCGGGAAGGGCGTTCATGGCGCCGGCGTATCCCGTTCCGCAAGAAGGACGCAATAATCCAGTATCACGTTGCCCTGTTCGTCCTGCTGGGTAAAGCGCGGGCAGTTGTACCGTTCAAAAAAGCAGGACATGCCAGCTTCGATCCGGAAATTGCCCATTCCGTTTTCCGCCAATTCGGCGACGCACGCGTCGTGCATGCAAAAGAGGCTGCCGTCGTCCTCCCGGCCTTTGATCCAGCATACGCCTATGTCGCCCCCGTCGAGATCGATATGGCCGTAGCCCTCTGGAACGGGGGTGTCCGCCGGAAAGAACATGCCGATCCAGTATTCGAACGTGTTTTCAAAATCCTCGCCGCAGCGCATGAAGCCGAGATAGCCGTTTTCGATGCCCGGCGCCTCGCCGAGCGCCTCGAGCTCTCCGAACCAGCCGTTCTGGAACCACTCGCCCCATTTGTGGCCGAAGCCGTTCGCCCGCTCGGCGTTGGTATAGCGCTTGCCGATGAAGCGCAGGGAGGGCAGACGCTCCCTGTACACCCTGACGATCTCTCCCATTTTTCACACTCCCGTTCGATATGAATTTTTCCGTTACCTTATTATAACAAAATCCGCGGGCAAAGCAATTCATATCATTTGGGCAATATCGGTCCAACGCGTACGCGCCGCCGCGCGAAGTTGCTTTTTCCAATAATTTCATATACGGATCCGAAAAAATATATTATGATAGCATTGACGAGCGGCGTTGCCCGGAGCTTGCGTTCTATTTCTATTCGTAAATAACAGGGAGGATATAAGCATGAGAAGAATACTTGGCTTGTGCCTGGCGCTGGCTTTCCTTCTGACGGGCTGCGGCCTGCCTGGCGCGGGCCGCGCGGGAGAGCCCATGGCGCAAATCGCAAAAACAAACGAGCCTGCCGCCGCCTCAAAGCCGCCCGCGCAGCCGACTCCCGGCCAGTCCGCGCAGGCTCCCGAGGCTTCCGGGCGGGAGGGCGCGTACCAGCCTGTCATCGACGCGTACATCGAAGCAAAAGCGAGCGGATTCACCAAGATCGACCCGATACTCGCGGACACGTTCCCCGCGCGCTCGGAGAACCTCGGCTCCGACATGGCCGACCTTGGCGTGGATATCGAAACCGTCTCGCTGCTCTACGTGCTCTACGATATGAACGCCGACAGGACGCCCGAGCTGTTCATCATCGCCTCGCAGCCGGACGTCAACTATATCTGGAGCGTGTATACGATCGCGAACAACGAGGCGGTGTCCCTGCTCCAGCAGACGGGCGCGCGGGAGGAGATCCTCTTCGGGGTCAATGAGGACGGCCTGTGCGCGTTCTCGAAGAGCTGGACGCATATGGGCATTACGGTGGAGCTGTTTTACAGGCTGCCCGCGGGCGGGGACAGCCTGACTTTGGAGGAGGGCCTGTACACCGACTGGAACGAAGCCGCGCAGAACGATGCGTACGCGGATCTCGAAAACCATCAGATCATCCAATACGGCGACCATTTTAAGGGCGTATCCGACCTGTACCGCCCGGATTCCGGCAAACTGACCCCGATCACGGCGGACGAGTGGTTCTCGATAAGCAACGACTACATCGCCTACGTGGTCGATTTTGAGGAGATACTTGAACTCCACGAATACCCCGCGGGTTTCAAGGCGTACTCGTAACGTCCGCGCCCTCCGAAGTGCCGCAAGTACGCTTTCAAAGACAGGAAAGGGGTGCGAACGATGAAAAAGATCATAGCCCTTTGCGCGCTTCTGCTCTCGGCGCTGCTCTTGAGCTCGTGCTTTGCCGTGCTTCCGCTGCTGCGCTCCGTCTTGCGCCCGCCGGAGGCTACCGTCGCGCCGACGCCGAGGCAGACGGCCGAACCCACGCAAAAACCCGCGCCGCGACCGACGGCGGAGCCCGCGCCGGACGCGTCGCAGGATCTGCCGCTCTATCGCTTCAACGCCAACAGGGCCGAGGAGCACCTGCGTAACGGCGAGACCGAGGAGGCCATACTCGCCTACGAGGCCGCGATCCGGTATGCCATACTCGAAAACAACTGCCCGCAGCAGGAGCTTGCGGAGCTGTATCTGACCTTGTCGCGCGTCTACGAGGACGAGGGGCGGGATGTGCGCGCGCTCGCCGTGCTCCTGGGCGCGAAGGAGCGCGCGGGCGAATCGCGGGAGATCGCCGACGGGATCGCGCGCCTTCTGGCGGATGACGGCGCGCCCGCGAACAGGGCGGCCAAATCCGCCTACCTCAGTGTTCTGCGTTCGCTGATCTCCGCGCACGGCCAATACGCCGCGGCGGAGGGGGAGTGGGTGGATTATCCCTTGGGCGTGTTCCACGCGCAGCTCGTCGACTGCGACGCGGACGGCGTCGACGAACTGCTGTGCATCTACGGAACGCCCCGCCCCTATACGTATGAGTATGACGGAGAAACCTACGAGGAGGTCCGCAACATCCCGTGCGTGGAGCTTTACGCGTACCGGGACGGGGAAGCCGCGCTGCTGCTTCAGGAATGCGTCGGCTATTACTTCGCCCAAAGCGACGATTACAAAGAGGTCCTCGTCTGCCGGGCGGACGGGGATATCTGGATCAACTTCTATCTGGATACGGCGGATTTCTGCGACGCGTTCTATACCGTCCGGGAAGGGAACCTGGTTTCCCGCGTCTATCGCGCGCGCATTCCCGAGGACGCCGGCTTCGACGTCGACACGAGCGTCTACGACGTCGCCGGGAGCTTCGAGATCGACGGAACGCAGGTGAGCCGGGAAGTCTTTGAGCTCCAGCACGAGGCCATGCAGGACCGCTTCTACGGCCCGGAGGAGCAGACGTACGAGTGGATCTACATTCCCCCCGACGAATTCTGGGCGTGGGGATACGGCAAATACGTCGACGCGCTCCTGCTTACGCTGGGCGGATGACATATCCCGCGCCGCCGCGCCGCGCCCCGCCGACCGGCGGGGCGCGCTGTTTATGCGGGAGCTGTTCTTTTCGCGTTTTCGTCTCCTTTCGCTCCGCGGGCCTTAGGAATAAATCCCAGACGGCCAGCAATACTAAGAAAAAGCATACGGAAATAAGGAGATACGCCATTGATGCCCACCGACGAAACGAAGAACGGCACGAAAAAGGCGCGGCAGCTCGAGAGCTATCGCGTGGACGACGCGAACCAATTCCTAACCACCGACAACGGGCTTTTGCTGACGAACACCGACGATTCCCTCAAGGCGGGCGAGCGCGGGCCCACGCTGCTGGAGGATTTCCATTTCAGGGAGAAGATCACCCATTTCGACCACGAGCGCATACCCGAGCGCGTCGTGCACGCGCGCGGCTTCGGCGCGCACGGATACTTCCAGCCGTATGAATCCATGGCGGAGTATACCAAGGCGCGTTTCCTGCAGGACCCGGGCGTGAAAACGCCCGTGTTCGTCCGCTTCTCGACCGTCGTGGGTTCGCGCGGTTCGGCCGACACGGTGCGCGACGTGCGCGGCTTCGCGGTGAAGTTCTACACCGAGGACGGCAACCTCGACATCGTGGGCAACAACATACCCGTATTCTTCATTCAGGACGCCATCAAGTTCCCCGATATCGTGCACGCCATCAAGCCCGAGCCGGACAACGACCTGCCGCAGGCGACCAGCGCGCACGACACCTTCTGGGATTTCGTCGTCAACACGACCGAAACGGCGCACATGGTCATGTGGCTCATGTCCGACCGCGCGATCCCGCGCAGCTTCCGCATGATGGAGGGCTTCGGCGTCAACACGTTCCGCTTCATCAACGCCGGGGGCAGGGCGCGGTTCGTGAAGTTCCACTGGAAGCCGCTGCTGGGCGTGCACTCGCTCGTGCGCGACGAGGCGCAGAAGCTCTCGGGCAAGGACCCCGATTTCCACCGCCGCGACCTGTGGGACGCCGTCAATCAGGGCAACTACCCGGAGTTCGAGTTCGGCGTGCAGATGCTCGACGAGGAGCGGGAGTTCGATTTCGGCTTCGATATACTCGATCCCACCAAGCTCTGGCCGGAGGAGCTCGTGCCGGTCAAAATCATCGGCAAGATCACGCTGGATCGAAATGTGGACAACTTCTTCGCCGAAACCGAGCAGGTCGCTTTCTGCCCCGCGAACATTGTGCCCGGTATCGACTTTTCCAACGACCCGCTGCTGCAGGGGAGGCTTTTCTCGTATGAGGATACGCAGTTGAGCCGCCTGGGCGGGCCCAACTTCCGCGAGATCCCCATCAACCGGCCCGTCGTGCCCGTACACAACAACCAGCGCGACGGCATGCACCGCATGAGCATCCATCCGGGGAAGGTCAGTTATTCCCCGAACGCGCTCGCCAAGGGCGCGCCCGCCCCGGCGGCGGAGGAGCAGGGCGGCTTCGTCCACTGCGCGCAGCGGGTCGACGGGCATACCGTGCGCGCGCGAAGCCGAAGCTTCCGCGACCATTACAGTCAGGCGACGCTTTTCTGGAACAGCATGTCCGCCGCGGAGAAGGAGCACATCGTGGATGCTTTTCACTTCGAGGCGGGCAGCGTGAAGGACAAGAACATCAAACAGGCCGTGGCCGACATGTTCGCCCGCGTCGCGCCCGAGCTCGGCGCGCAGATCGCGGCGGGCATCGGCGTCAATCCGCCCGTCAAGGCCGCGCCCAACGGCGTCACGGCGGCCTCGCCCAAGCTTAGTCAGGAGAACACGATCAAGTCGGCCAAAACAAGAAAGGTCGCGATACTCATAGAAAACGGGGTCTGCCCGGCGTCGGTCCAGGCCATGAAGGACGCGCTTTGCGCCGCGGGCGCCGCCGCGGAAACGGTGAGCTGCACGCTGAGCGCCGTCGCCGCCAAGGACGGCACGCAGCTCATGCCCGACAAGGACTTCACCACGACGCCCTCGCTCGTATACGACGCCGTGTATATCCCCGGCGGCGCGCAGCACGTCGACGCGCTCGGGAAGAACATCGACGCGCGCAATTTCGTCAACGAGGCCACGCTCCATAAAAAGACCGTCGCGGCCACAGACGAGGCGGTGGAATTTCTCAGGGCGACCGACGTGGGCCCGCTTCTTTCCAGCCTGCCGGACGCCGCGCAGACCGCCTGGGTCAACCAGGGCATCGTGGTCGCGAAGGGCGCGGCGGAGCTGAAACCCTTCCTGACCGAGTTCGTCGATCAGCTCGCCATGCACCGCCACTGGGGCAGGCCGAAATGACGGATTCCGGGAACGGGCGGAGGGGCCGCGGGCAATCCGCGGCTCTTTTCCAACGCGCTTGACAGGCGCCGTGTGTTTTACTATTATAAGGAATGATTCTCACTCTCGCATGAGAAGCGCCGGAAGGACCGCCGGGCGCGAGCCGAAGGGGTGCCGGAATGAGCCTGAACGGACTGATCGCCGGAGTCCCGCGTTTGCGATCATAAAAGCCTCTTGCCCGGTTGTCATCAAATGCGGATATTTTTTCCGGCCGCGCCGCATGGCCTCGGCAATTTGGTTGAAGCACGGTTGAAACCATGACGCTCAAGACAAAACTTCTCGTTCTGCTCGGCTTTATTCTGCTTGCCGTCGGGGCGATCGGCATATTCGTGCCGGTTCTGCCCACGACGCCGTTCGTACTGGCCGCGGCGGGGTGTTTTACCGGCAGCGCCAAGCTGAGCGGATGGCTCCGGAAAAGCAGGTTTTTCGGCGATTATATCAAAAATTACAGGGAGCGCACCGGGCTTCAAAGGCGCACCGTGATCGTCAGCCTCGCGTATCTGTGGGCGGCGCTCGGCGTTTCCGCAGCGGTGATCCAAAAGCCGTGGGCTTATGTGCTGATGCCCTGCGTCGGCGCGGCGGTCACCGCGCACATACTGGTTATGGCGCGTCCCGGGCGCGCGGCGGACGAATAGGCGGACTGCGATCGGCGATATCGTTCGCCGCTCTGGAATGCTTTGGCTTTTTGTAGTATGATTGAATACCGGGACAATTCGAAACGGGATGCAATCATACTTTTATCATGCAAAGGGGAAAACGATGAAAAAGTTCCTGAAGGTTCTCAAGTGGATCGGCTTATCGCTTGTGTCGCTCGTTCTGGTTTTGGCCGCGATCTATCTGTTCCTTCCAAAGGGGCCGAGGGAATCCGTGGCCTTCGACGACCCCTATCATACGGCGCGCAACGCGGCCGTGTCGGACAAGTACATGGCCTCGACCGGGACGCCGTGGGCCACGCAGGCGGCCCTGGACGCCATGGAGAAGGGCGGCAACGCGTTCGACGCGGCGATGTCCGCCTTGTTGACGCTGAACGTGACGTTCAGCCAGGCCGCGAGCTTCCCGGGCGTCGCGCCGATTTTAATATACGACGCGCAAGCGGGCGAGGTGAAAAGCTACATCGGCGCGGGCAAAGCGCCCATGAACGCCACGGTCGAATATTTCGAGTCGAAGGGCTACGGCAACGTGCCCAAATACAAGCTCATCGCGCAGCTCGTGCCCGCGTCGCCGGATGTGCTCATCGCCATACTCAAAGAGCACGGCACGATGAGCTTCAGCGAGATCTGCGCGCCCGCCATCCGCATCGCGCGCGAAGGCTTCCCCGTCCATTACCAGATGCTCGACGACATGGGCCTGAGCTTTGTCGAGCGGGCCGGGCTGAGCGTGCTGATGCCCTACAACTCGCAGGTCTACTTCAAGGGGCAGTGGTGGAGGCCGCTCTACCACAACGACCGCATGGTGCTGGACGACCTTGCCGACACCCTGCAGGCCATGTGCGACGAGGAGCAGCGGGCGCTCGCCGCCGGGGGGAGCAGGGAAGAGGCGCTGGAGGCCGTCAGGGATTATTTCTACAAAGGCCCGATCGCGGAGGCGATTAGCGCCTATCACGAGGAGAACGGCGGCCTTATTACGATGGAGGATTTGAGCGCTTACAGCGGCGGCTGGGAAAAGCCTCTCTCGGGCGCTTACGGCGAATACACGATATACGCCAACGATACCTGGAACCAGGGCGGCGTCGTCCCCATGGCGCTGCAGATACTCGAGGGGATCGACCTTAAATCCATGGGCCACAACTCTCCCGAATACGTCCACACCGTCATACAGGCCGTCGAGCTTGCGATGGCGGACAGGGAGGCGTATTTCGGCGACCCCGCGTTCGTGGACGTTCCCATAGAAGGTTTGCTCTCTCCCGAATACGCCGCGGCGCGACGCGCTCTGATGACGCCGGATAAAGCGTTCGGCCAAACGCCGCCCGCCGGAAACCCCTATGAGTATCAAACGGCAAAAACGGCGATGGCCGTCCCCGCGTGCGCGGCTCCCGCGCCGTCCACGGGCGCGCCGCAGGATACGCAGGGCTTTGGGAAGGACACGAGCTACATTTGCGTGGTGGATCAATACGGCAACGCCGTCTCTCTCACGCCCAGCGATTTTCCGGAATCCCCGATGATCCCGGGCACGGGCCTCAACCTCGGCACGCGCATGAACCAGTTCTACCTCGAGTTGGAGCATCCCAACGGCCTGATGCCGGGCAAGCGGCCCAGGATCACGCCGAACCCCAGCATGGTTTTTAAGAACGGGGAATTCTTCATGTCCTTCGGCACGCCGGGCGGCGAGTCGCAGACGCAGGCGATCATCCAGGTTTTCCTGAACGTCGCGGTATTCGGCATGGACCCCCAGCAGGCGATCAGCGCCCCGCGGTTCATCTCGCTCAACTGGCCCAACTCCTTCGCGCCGCACGAATATTTCCCAGGGCTGATCGAGCTGGAAGCATCCGTTTACGACGCGTGCGGCGAGCGGCTCACAGCCATGGGATATCAGGTCAACCGGCTTGAAGATTGGGATAACAAATTCGGCGCCGTGTGCGCGATCATCAGGGATCCCGCGACCGGAACTCTGACCGGCGGGGCGGACCCCCGCGAGGAATCCTGGGCCGAGGGCAACTGATGCAGGGAGGCGCGCGCATGATAAGAACGGCGAAAGCAGAAGATTTAACCGCAATAACGGAGCTTGCGCTCCTGCTGTGGCCCGATCATGAATGGAACGAGCTAAAAGAAGAGATGGCGGAAATCCTCTCAGACAAAAACGCGGTGTTTTTTCTCGCGCTTACAGACGGCGCGCCCGTCGGGTTTGCGCAATGCCAAATCCGTTTCGATTATGTCGAAGGGACGCGAAGCAGCCCCGTCGGCTATCTGGAAGGTATCTTTGTAGATGAAAAACAGCGCAACAAAGGCATCGCGAAGGAGTTGCTTCGATGCTGTGAGTCGTGGAGCAAGGAGAACGGCTGCACGGAGTTCGCGAGCGATTGTGAGCTCGACAATACGGACAGCCTTCAGTTTCATTTGAAAACCGGCTTCGAGGAAGCAAACCGCATCATATGCTTCAGGAAAGGGCTATAATCTCACTCATCGCGACTGATGTTCCAAGCCGGGGAAGGCCGGGCGTTTCCCGTCGCTGCGGTTAATAAAACATAGAGGGGCTGTATTGTCATAAAGCGATACAGCCCCGTCGTTCCCGGCGGCATGCCCGCAACCGCGGGCTTTCCGGTTTTCATCCGCGGCATTCGCGAACTCAGTCCTCTTCCTTTTTTCCCACCGTGGCCGCGTACACGGCAAACTGGCTGACGCCGTCGAGGCCGAGCATGGAATTCAGCCTGTCGTCGTCGAAATGGCCGATCGCGCAGACGCCCAAACCGAGCTTTTCGGCGGTGAGGTACAGGTTCTGGCACACGTGGCCGGCGTCGATAAACAGATACCGGTAGCCCCGCTCCGCGTACGACCAGGTCATCCTGTCGGGGACCGCCGTCCAGAAAAAGGAAACGTTGCCGTTCTTGACGTGATCCTGCTCGTCGCAGGCGAGCGCATACTCCTGCGCGAGGTTTCCTCCCGAAGCGAGCTTCAAAAGCGCGTGGTCGAGCGCGGCGTACTTATACAAACCGCTCTCCAGCCCCTCGACGTTGTTGACCAGCAGGAAGGTTTCAAACGCGTTTCTCGCGCCCGCCGAGGGGACGTTCCTCAGGGCGACGATGTTCGGGATCACCCGCTTGATTCCCTGCGTGCACCACAGCAGCAGCGATAATTCGCCCATCGTCATCGGAACATGCGAATAGTCCCGGACGCTCTCGCGCTGTTGGATCGCCTGCGCCACATCAACGGCGGGAAAGGCGGACGGATCGGGCGCGGGCAGAGCGATCGTTTCGGGCGCGCCCTGCGGATTCTTCTCGAAGCCGGGCAGCGGCATCCCTTTTTCCCTGCCGCTTTGGCCCATGTTGCACAGCTTGGTTATGTTCATGAACTCCTGAACGATGGGATTTTGCATACGACACCTCTCACAGCAAAAGATTGCGGAAAGAATCATATATGAAAAGTAAATATATGTCAATCGGTTTTCGCACCGCTTGCCGCTCCGCCGTTATTTCTGCATGCTCTGCCAGCGTTTGGGCGGCATCCCCATGAGCTTGTCGAATATCTTCGTGTAGTGGGAGGGCGAGGAGTACCCGAAGGTGAGCGCGATGTCGCCTATGGCGTATTTCCGCGAGGCAAGCAGGGGACAGGACTCCTCGATTTTGCTCTTGTGGATGAAATCGGTGAGGCTCATGCGCGCCTCCCGGTTGAACTGCCGGCACAGATGCTCCCGGCTTATGTGCAGATGTTCGGCGATCTCCTTGAGCGACAAGGGCGAGGTCAGGTTTTTTCTGATGTAGTTGATGGCGCTGACGATCAGATCCGAGTAGCCTTTGAGCGCATATTTCCGGACCGCTTCCGCGTAGCTTACGGCGATTTCAAAAATCAGCTTGCCCATGGCTTCGGCATTGGTTTGCTGCTCGATGCGCACCGCGAACGCGTGGGACATATTGTGCGCGACGCTGGGGTTCAGCCCGCCGCTGATGGCGGCCCGCAGGCTGATGGAGTTGAGCGTGACGGAAAGGTTTTTGATCTCCCGGAGCGGATCGCTCGGAAAGCGCGGAGGCATATTGATGAAGCGCGCGTTTGAGCCTAACACGGAGCGGACGTATTCGGCGTCGCCCCTCTCCACCGCGGCCAGAAGCTTCGCTTCCGCTTTGTAGTTGTCTTCCACGAAGCCGCGATCCGTGAACTTGCCCTCGGGGGAAATCCCCTCGTCCGGCAGGTCGGTGGAATGATCTTCGGTGACGATGCCGGGCTCGCGCGGCGCCGCGTCGAAGCAATCCTGAAATACGCAGGCCAGCTTTATCAGCGCGCCGCGGTCAAAAAAGGGGACTATGCCGAAAAAAGATTCGAGCATGGCGCAGTTGTCGAAGCCGAGCTTCATCCTGTGCGCGATGTAGCGCAGCTCGGCCGCGCTCAGACGCTCGACGATAAAAGGCCCGAAGGCTACCATGAAACGATCTCCTCCCGCGCCGTCGGCCGGCCAGCCCAGATAGCACAGCCGGAAGGGATCGATATAAAGGTAAACCCGGAACTCCGGCGGGCTGCACCCGGACGGGCGCTCGCCGAGCCTGGCGAGCCTGGCGATGGAGTCGGCAATAAACCGCTCGAGGAAAGCGGGCGGATGAAGCTTTGTCAAACGCGCCGCTTCGCCGCCGCCAACCGGGCTGATATACAGGTTGGCGGGGAGAAGCGTCATCAGGTTTTGGCATTTGGCTTTCAGGCGCTCCGGCATAAGCGCGTTTCCTCACAGAAGCGAAAACAATCAATAAAATACAAAATTATATCAATATCATATATGAACTTGCATGAGAAAGCAAGTTATGATGATGCTGACGGCTCAACATATCTCTTGCATAGCCCTATGTTCATTGAAGAAGGGAGAATACGGCGTGAGAAAAACAGAAAAATTTAACGGGGAATGGATCTTTATAAAGTCCGCGCTTACTCTTGCCGGGGCGGAGCGGGCGCAGGGCGAGCCTGTGACGCTGCCCCACACCTGGAACGCCGCGGACGGGCAGGACGGCGGCAACGATTATTTCCGCGGACAGTGCTGGTATGTGAAGCGGTTCCCCCGTCCGGCGGGAGAGCGCGTATTCGTCCGGTTCAACGGCGTCAACGCCATAGCGGACGTATTCGTCAACGGCGCGCGCGTCGCGCGGCACGCGGGCGGCTATTCGGCGTTTTGCGCGGACGTCACGGAGCGCCTCGCGCAAGAGAACGTCATATGCGTTTCGGTCGATAATGGCCCGGATTCCAGGACGTATCCTCAGCACGCGGATTTTACGTTTTACGGCGGCATCTACCGCGATGTGAACCTGATCTGCTGCGACGAGAGCCATTTCGATTTCGACGATGATGGGAGCGAAGGCGTTTACGTCACCCCGCGTGTCGAGGGAAAGGACGCTTCCGTCCGCGTGGAAACGCGGCTGTCGGGCGCTAAGGCCGGCCAGAGTATCCGCGTGCGCATACTCGACGCCTTGGGCGTCCCCGTTGCGGAAAAGACACAGTCCGCGGAAGAAACCGCGTTTGACTTCGTCATCCCCGGCGCGCGCCTGTGGGACGGCTTGGACGATCCCTACCTTTATACCGCCGAGGCGCGGCTGCTCGAGGGCGGCGCGGAGCTGGACGGCGTTTGCGCGCGCTTTGGCGTGAGGTCGTTCCGCGTCGATCCGAACGAGGGCTTTTTTCTCAACGGACGCAGTTATCCCCTGCGCGGCGTATCCCGCCATCAGGACAGGCTCGGCGTCGGCAACGCGCTTTCCCGTGCGGATCACGAGGAGGATATCCGCCTGATCGCCGCAATGGGCGCGAACTATATCCGCCTCGCGCACTACCAGCACGACCCGTATTTTTACGACCTGTGCGATCAATACGGTCTGGTCGTATGGGCGGAAATACCGTTCATCTCGAAATATCTGCCGGACGGCGACGAAAACCTGATATTCCAGATGACGGAACTGGTTAAGCAAAACTATAACCATCCCTCCATCGTCTGCTGGGGGCTGTCCAATGAAATAAGCATGGGCGGCGTCGACGGCGCGCTGATCGACACCCACCGCAGGCTCAACGATTTGTGCCATCGCCTGGACCCGACGCGCTTCACCGTCATGGCCAACGTCAGCGTGCTGCCGGCGGACAGCCCGCTGATCGGCATTCCGGACGCGTTTGGGTACAACCATTATTTCGGCTGGTACGGCGGCAGGGTGGAGGACAACGCGCCGTGGCTCGACGCCTTCCACGCGCGGCATCCGGATAAGGCGCTCGGCCTGTCCGAATACGGCTGCGAGGCGGTGTTGAAATGGCATGCGAGCGAGCCCCGCTGCGGCGATTATTCGGAGGAGTATCAGGCGTACTATCATGAAAAGATGCTTGAAACCTTCGCGGAACGGCCTTACCTCTGGTCCACCGCCGTGTGGAACATGTTCGACTTCGGCAGCGACATGCGCGACGAGGGCGGCGAGGCCGGGCAGAACCACAAGGGCCTCGTGACGTTCGACAGGAAGATTAAAAAGGACAGCTATTTCATTTATAAAGCCTGGTGGAGCCGCGAGCCGTTCGTCCATGTCTGCGGCAGGCGCTACGTCGAGCGCGCCGAGGTCGTGACGCGGGTGAAGGTTTATTCGAACTGCGCGCGCGTCGCGCTGTACGCGAACGGCAGGCTCGCGGGAGAAAAGACGGGAAGCCGCGTCTTTGCCTTTGACGTTCCGCTCGACATGGGAGAAAACACGATTGAAGCCAGGTGCGGCGAGCTTTCGGACCGCGTGGCGCTTCGCCGCGTCGCCGAACCAAACCCGGACTACGTGCTGCCCTTCGGCGGCGAGGAGGTTGCCAACTGGTTCGACGATCAGGGAAACAGGATAGAGTTCGAATTCCCGGAGGGTTATTTTTCCGTGCGCGACCCCATCGAGGAAATTTTGACGAACCCGGAGAGCGCGGCGATCGTACTGGGCGCGATGGAAGGTCTAATGAAGAACTTCGGCGAGGGCGGGATGGAGCTGCCGCCGGAGTTCATGCAGATGATAGGGTCCTTTTCCATCGAGCGCATCTTCAGCCTCGCTGGGCTGTCCGGCAAAAAGCTCCCCAGGGAAGCGCTGTTGGAGATGAACCGAACGCTCACGAAAATAAAAAAATAGGGGAGATGGATTATGGCTAAAAGATCGCGGACTTTCGATGAAAACGGCTTTCCCAAATTTGGCATGCGCGACAAGCTCGCCTATGCCGCGGGCGACTTCGGCTGCAACATGTCCTTCGCGCTCGCGTCGTACCTCGCCGTGTTCTACACGCAGTATATCGGCCTGAGCGCGTCTCTCTTCGCGTTGCTTTTGATCATACTCAAGGTGTGGGACGCCGTCAACGATCCGCTTATCGGCGCGCTGATGGACGGCAGCAAAAAAACCCACAAGCGCGGCAAATTCAAAAGCTACATCTTCGTCGGCTCCTTCGGGCTGGTCGTCGCCGCGGCGCTTTGCTTCATCCCCATCCCGAACGCGGCGCTCTGGCTGAAGATCGCGGTCTGCATGCTGGGCTATATGGCGTGGGATCTGTTCTACACCGTCGTTAACGTCCCGTACGGCTCGATGGTTTCCGTCATCACGGCGGAGCCGGGCGAACGCGCGCAGCTTTCCGCGTGGCGCAACGTCGGCGCGCTCGTCGCGGGCATGGGGATCGGCGTGGTGCTGCCGATGATCATCTATGACGAGAACGACAACCTGATGGGCGGCATGATGTTCCCCATCGCGCTGATACTCGGCGTCGTCGCCTTCCTTTCCTTCCGGTTCCTGCTCAGGGGCACGACCGAGCGCATCCGCCCGGAAATCCTCTTAGCCGAGGAAAAGGAAAAGGACAGGGAGCAGTTCAACTACTTCAGAACCATAGGCAACTTCCTCAGGAACCGCGGCGCGATGGGCGTTACCCTCGCCGTTGTCGCTTTCTTCCTGGGCAACTACGGCGCCCAGACGGCGGTGACCGTCATGTTCCAGAGCTACTTCCATAACGCGGGCGTGTCGGGCGTCGTGATGCTCATCGGCTATATCCCGATGTTCGCCGTCATGCCCTTTATTGCAAAGATCGTGCGCAAATGGGGCAAGAAGGAAGCCGCTCAGATCACGATGCTGCTGCCGATCCTCTCCAGCGCGCTCATGCTCGTCGTGCCCATCGGCGGCGACGCGGCGGGCATGCTGCTGTACCTGCTGTTCAGCCTGGTGAACGGTTTGGGCATGTCGGTGTTCATGGTCACATCCTACGCCATGCTGGCGGACGCCATAGACTACAACCAGTGGAAGACCGGCCGGCGCGAGGAAGGCACCATCTACGCCTTTCATTCCTTCTTCCGTAAGATCGCCCAAGGCGTCGGGCCGTCCATCGGGCTGCTCATCATGGAAGCGCTCGGCTATGCCGGCACGCTCGGCGCGAACCAGGCGGCGCAGACCGCGCTCAATATGCGCTACATGGTTGCGGCCATGGCGCTCTTCAGCGCGGCGGCCGCGTGGGCGTGCGTGAGGTTCATTTTCAACATCGATAAGAAGTCGCTCGCCGAGATGGAAGCGGCGCTCGGGCGTTCCAACGCGGCGCTTATGGGAAAACAGATCGCGGAGTAAGGGCCGTATCGTTGCCGGAAAAAGATCCCGTACCGGGGTTTGTCCCGAAGGACGGTCCCGGTACGGGATGAAGGATGACGCTTGAGGGCCGTTCTTTATTGTTCCCCTTACTCCGGGAGAAAGCGTTGCGCTTTATACGGGAGCCGGGAGGCGTTCTCTTTACACCCCGCGTTGTGCCGGAAGCCTCACTTGATATGGAACGCCGCCTCGCGCACGATTTCGGATACCGTGGGATGCGGGAACACGATCCTTTGGATTTCCTCGACGGTCAGTCCAAGTTCCACAAATGTTCCGCACGCGACGATGAACTCGCTCGCGTAGTTGGCGAGCGCCTGCGCGCCGAGGGCCGCACGGGTCGCCTTGTCGACGACGAGCTTCATGACGCCGTCGCCGCCCTCGTTCTCCGCGAGATACCGCCCCGAAAAGCGCATGGGAAGCGACACGACTTCTACGTCCAACCCTTTTTCCTTTGCGGCCGCTTCGGTCAAACCCACGCAGGCGAGCTCCGGGTTCGTGTAGAGCACGGCGGGTATGGCCTCGTATCGCATGGCGTCCTTTTTGCCGAGCATGTCGTTCACGGCGGCCTCCGCTTCGCGGTAAGCCGTGTGCGCGAGCATGGATTTGCCGTTGACGTCGCCCGCCGCGTACACATCGGGCTGACTGGTTTGCATGCGCGCGTCGGTGACGATCGCGCCGCGCTCGGTCAGGACGCCTATGGTTTCAAGCCCGATGTCCCGCGTGTTCGGCCTTCTGCCGATGGAGAGCAGCACTCTGTCCGCCGCGATTTCGCCGGGAACGCCGTCCTTTTCGTACCCGACCGCGTTTTCCGTTATCTGCGTCACCATGGCTTGGAGCAGGAATTTCACGCCGCGTTTCTCGAAGCCCTTTTGCAGGAGCTTCACGAGGTCCCGGTCGTTCTCGCCCGCGATGTGATCGAGCATCTCGACGATGGTGACCTCGCTGCCCGCGCTGCAAAAGTAGCTCGCCAGCTCGAGGCCGATGACGCCGCCGCCGATCACGGCAAGCTTCGCGGGGATTTCTTTCAACGCGAGAATCTCGCGGTTGGTCAGCGCGAAGCCGCGCTCGAGCGCTTCCCTCAGCCCTGCTATGGGCGGTACGGAGGGGGAGGAGCCTGTGGCGATCAGCAGCCGCTTCCCCGTGTACGTTCCGCCGCCCGCCTCAACCGTGTAACCCTCGGCGTTTCTTCCCGAAATGACGCCCCGCGCGTTCACGCTCGTCACGCCCGCCGCGCGCAGCGATGCGCCGACGCCCGCGACGAGGGTTCTGACGACCTTGTCCTTGCGCGCGACGACCTTCGCGTGGTCGAGCCTGAGCCCTTCCGCCGTCACGCCGTACTTTTCGCCGCGCGCCGCGCCGTCGTAGAGCTTGGCTGAATAGAGCAGCGTTTTCGTCGGGATGCAGCCCTCGTTGAGGCATACGCCGCCGACGGCCCGTTCTTCGATGAGCAGCACCGAAAGGCCGCCCTCGCCCGCGCGCTCCGCAGCGCGATAGCCCGCCGGGCCCCCGCCCAGCACGATGAGATCGTAAGTCATGTCCGTTCTCCTTCCTCTTTGGCGAGCAGCGCGTTGAAACCGGCGAGCGCGCTTGCAAGCCCGTGCAAGAATTTTGACGCCGGCGCGCCGTCCGCCGTGCGCATGCGCCCGACAAGCGGACCGTTCCGCCCGGGCAGTGCGCGTTCAGGCACGGGCGGCTCGCGCGCATACGTGACACCGCAAAGAGTATCATGTCGTTGAGGGTGATTTCAATACCCGCGCGCTTATATTTCGCGCGAAGCGCGAGTATTTCTCTTGCGCCGAAGGGTGCGGTATGCGTGAGCTGCGCTCTGTTTTACAGGCTCGCGGACATATTCAAGAGACGACGCGCCCCGCGAGGAGGCACATCGCGCTCCATCACGCGCCCGTTCGGGCCGGAAGGCACGGCGCTTCGCGCATCGGGGTTCACGCGTTTCGCAATCGCCCGCGCGCGGGGACACGCCCAAAGCGCGCTCCGCCGTGGGCGTGAAGGAAGCCGCCGGAGATCTGCGATCCCCGGCGGAGCGCCGCCATGGAAGTAAAAAGGGGAGAAACGAGCCCTGCGCCGCAGTTCCCGCCGTTCCATACGAACGCTCGTCTACAAAATGGCGCAGCCGTCGAAATCGACGGAGCCTCTCACCTCGCAGTCGAAGTAGAGCGGGCGCTCGAAGCCGCGAGTATCTCGAGTATTTGCACCGCGTTGGTCGCGGCGCCTTTCCTCAATTGATCGCCGCAGCACCAGAACGAAAGCGAGGGCCTGTCCGTCGAAATATCCTTGCGGATGCGCCCGACGAAAACCAGATCCTGCCCGGAGGTATCGACGGGCATGGGGTAGAGGAGCCGAGCGGGATCATCCGCCACGCGCACGCCCGGCGCTTTGGCAAGGAGCTCGCGCGCTTTTTCCGGGGTCAGCTCGCGTTCCGTTTCAATCGTGATGGATTCGGAATGGCTGCAGTACACGGGAACGCGCACGCAGGTGCAGTTGACCATGAGCTCGGGTGCGTCGAGGATTTTCCTTGATTCGCGCACCAGCTTCATCTCCTCGTGCGTATAGGCGTTGTCCTCGAAAAAATCGATGTGCGGGATCAGGTTGAACGCGATCCGGTGGGCGAAAGCCTTCGGCTCCGGGGCCCTGCCCTCGAGCACGTCCCGCGTCTGCGCCTCGAGCTCGCGAAGGCCCGCGATGCCCGCGCCGGAAACCGCCTGATAGGTGGAGGCGATGACGCGCTTGACCCCGGCGTAATCGTGCAGCGGCTTGATGGGGAGCAGCGCGATGACCGTCGAGCAGTTCGGGTTGGCGATGATGCCTTTGTGACGGAGAACGGCGCCGGGATTGACTTCGGGGACGACGAGCGGAACGTCTTTCTCCATGCGGAAGGCGCTGGAATTATCCACCACGACGCAGCCCTCCGACACGGCCGCCGGGGCGAGCGCAAGGCTCGCCTCGGCGCCGACGGCGAAGAGCGCGGCGTCCATCTCCGCGAAGGCGCCCTTCTTTGCCTCCCGCACGCGGAGCTTTTCGCCCATGAAGGAAATTTCCTTCCCCTCGTTCTCCCGCGCGTCCAATGGAATTAACTCCCGGATGGGAAACTTCCTCTGCTCGAGCACCTCGAGCATCGTGCCGCCCACGACGCCCAGCGCTCCCACAACACCGATCGTATACGCGCTCATATCATACCTCGTTTCTTATTCCAAATTCATGCTTTTAATCGCGTCCGTAATCCGCCCGAGCCCGGTTACGAGCATATCGTCGCTTATGGTCAGCGGTGGCATCAGTTTGAGCACGCAGTCGCCCCGCCCGGCAAGCTCTATGACGAGCCCGCGCTCGAAGCAGTTTTTGCTCGCGCGCCTGGCCGAGCCTTCCGGGAAAGCGGCGAAGTCGATGCCCCAGATCATGCCGATGCCGCGACAGCCCAGTTTTCCGTTGATTTTCGGGAGGTTCTCGCGAAGATATGCTTCTATGATCGCGCCCTTGCGGCGGGTTTCGGCCTCTACGTCGTATTTGAGCATATATTCGAGCGCGGCTTTGGCCGCCACCATCGCGGGCTGGAAGCCGCGGAACGTGCCGTTGTGCTCGCCGGGGGACCATATGTCCAGCTCCGGCTTAAAGAGCGTGAGCGCGAAGGGGAAGCCCATGCCTCCTATGGATTTGGCCATGACGAAGATATCCGGCTTGATGCCCGCGCGCTCAAAGGCAAAGAACGCGCCCGTCCTGCAGCAGCCCACCTGGATCTCGTCGAGCGCGAGCAGTATGCCGTGCCGGTCGCAAAGCGCGCGCGCCCGCCGGAGCCACTCGTCTTCGAGCACGTAAACGCCGCCTTCCGCCTGAACGGCTTCGACGAAGAGCGCGGCGGGCTTTTCTACGCCGGAGTGGTCGTCCGTCAGTATCGTTTCCATATAGTCGATGGTGTCGAGCTGCGGGAACATATACGGCGCGGGAATGTGGGTCACGTTGGCGAGCGGGACGCCGCAGCCTTTGCGCGAGGCCGCGTCCGTGGTGAGCGCCATGGAGCCGAGCGACATGCCGTGGAAGCACCCCATCAGCGCGAAGACGTTGCTGCGCCCCGTGACCTTGCGCGCGAGCTTGAGCGCGGCTTCCACCGCGTTGGTGCCGGTCGGCCCCGGGAACATGATTTTGTAGTCCAGGCCGCGCGGCTTGAGCACGCCGTTCTCGAAATAATCGAGGAACTCGCCCTTTGCCTGCGCGTACATGTCGAGGCTGTGCACGATGCCGTCGTTTTGCAGGTACTCGACGACGCGCGCCTTGATGAAATCGTTGTTGTGGCCGTAGTTGCACGACCCCGCGCCGCAGAAGAAATCGATGTAGTCGGCGCCGTTCTCATCCGTCAGCACCGCGCCCTTCGCCTTGACGAACACGGTGGGGAACTTCCTGCAATAGGAGCGCACTTCGCTTTCGTACTCTTCAAATACCCTGTGATTCATGTTACTCTCCAGTCCGGGCCTCAGCCCTGTAATCGGGAACGGAATGCTTGTTCATATTTGCCCAGGCCGCCGTTCACATAGATTCGGGGCACGCGCGCGCCCTGGCGGCAGGCGAATTCAACGTCGGTCGTGCCGGCGAAAGCTCCGGCCTCGGCCAGGGAGATGCTCTCCCCGCCCTGCGCGCCCGCGAGCACGACCTCGTCGCCGACGGCCGGGTTTTCGATCTCGGTCATATCGATGATCATCTGATCCATGCTGATCATGCCGACGATCGGGCAGCGCCTCCCGTGCAGCAGCGCAAACCCGCGGTTTGAGGCGATGCGCGACACGCCGTCGGCAAAGCCGTAGGGCACGAGGCCCAGCACGCTGTCCCGCGCAGCGGTCCACGCGCAGGCATAGCCCGCGGGCGTCCCCTCCGGGACACTGCGTACGAACGCCAATCTCGATTTGACGGACATTGCCGGATACGCCTCGATCCCCGGCAGGGCGTGAAAATCCTCTCCGCAGTACATGCCGTAGAGCGACGTGCCGGGGCGGACCATATCCAGATGCATATCGGGATACAGCAGCGTTGCGCCGCTGTCGCAGAAGTGGCGCAGCGGTATGCGTATGCCCGCGGCCCCGAGCCCGGCGCACAGCGCCGTGAACCGCTCGAACTGCACGCGGCAATAGCCGTTGTCCGGCCAGAAATCGCCCATGGCGAGCTGGGAGAAAATGCCCTCGACAACGAGGTTCGGCAGCCGGCATACGGCTTTGATTTTCTCCGGCGCCTCGCCGAGGCCGAAGCCCTCGCGGCTCAGGCCCGTATCCACGCTGAGGTGGACGGCAAGTTTCCTGTTGCGCCTGCGGGCGCGCTCGTCGAGCTCCTCCGCCTGTGCGAGCGAGAAGACGTTGGGCGTCAGGTCATAATCGAAGAGCAGATCGTAATTGTCCGCAAAGGTATGGCCGAATACCAGTATCGGCTCCCGGATGCCGCCCTCGCGCAGTTCCGCGCCTTCCTCCGCGATCGCCACGCCGAAATGGCTTGCGCCGAGCTGCGAGAAAACCCGCGCGCACGGCACCGCGCCGTGGCCGTAGGCGTTGGCCTTGACGGGAACCAGCAGCTTTGTGCCGGGCTTTCGTTTTCCCTGTATATAGAGGGTGTTTTTTCGGATCGCATCCAGGTCGATTTCAATCCGGGAGGAACGCACAGGCATGTCTCCTTCTCCAATAAGGCGTTGTGTATGCATATCCGGGGCGGCGCGGGCCGCGGGAATTAGGAAAAACGGAGCGGGCGGCGGCTTTCTACAGCGCGTCCAGATACGTCAGGGCAATGCGGGCCTGCAGCTCGACGCACAGGTCGAGCACATCCTCATCCACCCGGAAATCCCGGCTGTGATGCGCGGCGTCCGAGCCCTTCGCGCGATTCCCCATGCCCACGAGGTAATAAAAGCCAGGTATCCCGGCAAGGAAGAACTCGGCCAGATCGTCGCCGCCCATCTCGCGCACGCCCTCGGAAACGATGTTCCCTTCGCCGACGACTCCCGCGGCAACGCTTCGGGCCAGTTCCGCAAGCTGCGCGTCGTTCTCGAGCATGCTGTTGCCGCAGGTCAGGGAGACGTCGCAATCGCATCGGTATGCCGCCGAAACAGCCGTCACGAGCTCCCGGAAGCGGGCGTGCACGGCCGCTTCGTTCCGGTGCAAACAGCGGATGGAGCCCTCCATCGTCAGTTCGTCCGGGATGATGTTCATGTAATCGCCCGCGTGGAGCGAACCGACGGTGATGAGCGTGGGTTCGTCCAGCGTGCCGTATTCCATCGTCTGCATGGAATTGATGGCGGCGAGCACATGGCGTCCGGCCTCGATGGGACTCACGCCGCGCTCGGGCAGGCAGCCGTGCGTGCCCTTTCCGCGTATGGTTGCCTTGAAGTAATAGCTGGACGCGCAGCAGGGTCCGGATACCATGCCGACCTTTCCGGTCTGTATGGGCGACCATACGTGCATGCCGAGTATGGCGTCCGACCGGGGATCGGTCAGCGCGCCCTGCTCGATCATCCGGGGGGCTCCGATCTCCTCCTCGTTGGGCTGGAACAGGAACACGAGCGTACCCGGCAGCTCGTCGCGGTGCGCCGCAAGGAGCTTGGCGACCTGCAACTGGACCGCCACGTGGCAGTCATGCCCGCAGGCGTGCATGACGCCGGGGTTTTGGGAGCAAAAGGGCAGCTCGTTGTTCTCCGCAAGGGGCAGGGCGTCCATGTCGCTGCGCAGCATGAGCGTTTTTCCGGGCTTCGCGCCCTCGAGCACCCCGATGACGCCGGTGCCCGCGCACCTCCTGACCCTGAGGCCGCAGTCCGCAAGCCGCCGCTCGATGATGTTTGCGGTGCGGAACTCGCGAAAGCCCAGCTCGGGGTGGGCGTGGATGTCCCGCCTGAGCCCGACGGTTTCCGCGCTAAGCGCTTCGATTTCTTTTCGGATGTCGATATACATGGAATCACAGCCTTTCGTCACTGATAATAATATATTTTTATGCAAGCTCCGGCAACGTACAATCTATAAGGAAACGCCTTTTTATTTTCCATACACAATATAAAACGGCGCCTTCCCGACCGTCCGCGAGCAAGGCGCCGATATGCCGCATATGCCGCATGTCCGCGGCCCGGCTCAGTAATCGAGAAAAATCCTCGTGCAGACCTCGAGCAGAAACAGGTCGCGGTGGCATTTCAGGGACATTTCCGTCAGCGCCTCGATTTTTTCCAGCCGATAGAGCAGCGACTGCCTGTGTATGTGCAGTTCCCGCGCGGTCAAGCTCGTGTTGTAGTTGCACCGGATGAACGCGCCGAGCGTTCCGAGCAGGTCGGCCTTGGACGACCGATCGTATTCGAGCAGCTTTTCGAGCGTGCGGCGCGCCATTTCCCTGATATCCGGGTCGTGGGAGACGGTGGAGATGATCTGCGCCTCCTTCGTATCCTTATAGGTGAAGCTGTTCTTTTTGCCCTTCGCGTTCATGCAGTATCGCAGGGCGAGTACCGCGTTGCCGTACAGCCGGCTGAAATCATGGATATCCGGCGTGATCTCGCTGATCCCAAAGAAGAACGCGCATCCGGGAAAGCCCGCCGAAAGCCGGGCGCTCACGGCGTTCGCGTATGCTTCAACCTGCCTGACCGGCTCGCAGGCGGGGTTTTCGACGAAAAGAATGAACTCGGGGCTCCGTTCGGCGTACATGACGCTCAGGCGCATCGCCTTTGCCTCCTGCGCGAGGATCGACTCGAGCGCGAACGCGTTTTCCGCCGCTTGCGGCGAATACTTCCGCTCGCCGGCCGAGGGCGCTTTCGGGGCCGCATGGATCGTAATGCAGGTATAGGGCTTGTTCAGGTCGAAGCGAAGCTTTTCGCCCTGCCGCGCCATCTCCTCGACCGACTCGTAATTGCCCGTGGCGAGGTTCCAGACGAAGTCGTTCTTGAACTTCATCCTCACCATGTCCTCGATCCTCTCCTTGTTGAACCACATGGAGAGCGGGAAGCTGACGTATTTTTCGATCAGCTCCGGATCGTTCGCCCGGCTGTCGCCGGCTCCGCTTCGGCCGAGCCACAGGTATCCGGACAGGATGTCGTTGATGCCGATGTTGATCCTCGCGTACTGCGCGAAGCTCTCCCCACTCCCGGGGAACGCGCGGCATACGCCCCTGACGTTCGCTTCCTTGTCCGTGATGACGGCGGGCGCTTGAAAAAAGCCGCAAACGGCTTCCGCCGCGGCGTCGAGAGGCTTGGAATCGAAATAGAGGCTGAAAAGCTCCGTCTGGATCTTTTGATACGCCTTTGTTTTCCCGTCCAGTATCCGCTTGGCGACGTGCTCGGAGATATCGGCGAACCTGTGCTTCCACGGGATGACGAAAACCGGCAGGCCCGCGCCGTTCGCGTAGTCCAGAACGCGATTGGGCACGCGGAACCGCGGGTCGCGGAAAGCCAGCAGTATCGCGGCGGCGCGCGCGCTTGCGACGTCGCGGATCAGGCGCTCCAGCATGTCCGGGTCATCGTCGCAGCCGAGCGCGGTCGAGAGCACGAGCTCGTTCGGCCGTATGAAATCGTCCACGGGCATTTCCTGCACCGAAACGGATTCGAGGGGGATGACCGAAAAATCCCTTTCTCCGGTCAGGAGCTCGATTTCGGGTATGGGTTGATCCGCGAGAAAATCGCGCAGCGTGTACTGCATAAGCGCCTCCGTTATTCCGCATCATCCGGGCATTGATACCCGGATGCCCGATCGTGATACAGCGGCCCTCTCAGGGTGCGGTATGAATAGCATAGCATATAAAAAACCAATCGGTGATCCGTTGCGGCATATACGCGGGCATAAGACATGTCCGCCGCTCAAAAAGCGCCATCTCCGCCCGGCCCGAGCCTATTTTCCGGCTTTTTCATAAAACGCCTCGTACACCCTGCCGTTGATCGCCCGCATGAAAGCCGCGTCCACCTTCGTTTGCTTCCTGTCGTAGGTGAACAGCCCGTTGATCTCCTCTTCCACATCGCTCACCTGGGTGTAAACGAGCGCGCCCAGTCCCTTTTTTATGGCGGGCAGCACGTCGCGCTCATACAGCCGCCGCAGCGCGCCTTGCAGGGCCTGCCGATTGTCGAATATCTTGTAACCGAACAGCTTCCCGGCGGCCATGTGCCCCTTAACGGGCAGGCTGTAGCCGCCGAATTCCGTCAGGCCAAGCACCCTGCCGGGGCGTTTGTCCTTCCCCGGGCTGAAATGCCTGTAATAAATGTGGCAGCTGTGAACATCGCCCGCGCCCTGGTCGAAATATCCGCTTGCGTGATCTACCTGACGCGTGGGGTCCATCCGCCGAACCGCCTCGCACATCGCGGCGGCGTCGAACTGGCCCCAGCCTTCGTTGAAAGGAACCCACGCCGAAAGCGAAACGGCGTTGTATAAAAGCTCTGTCGTGCGTTTTGCGTCACGGACGAAAGCTTCCCGGCCTTTCCCGCTTTGCCGCCCGTGCATGGCGTAGCGTTTGGGGCCGTCGCCAAAGCGCAGCCCTAAAAACGGCGCGAACTGCACCACCCATTTTTTGTAGGGGCCGCCGCCGCTCACGAAATCCTGCCAGACCAGCATGCCGAGCCTGTCGCAGTGGTAGTACCAGCGAAGCGGCTCTATCTTGATGTGCTTTCGCAGCATGTTGAAGCCCATGCGCTTGAGCTGGGAGATTTCCCACGCCATGGCGTCGTCCGAGGGCGGCGTATACATACCGTCGCTCCAATAGCCCTGATCCAAAAGGCCGTTGTGGAAGACGGGCCTGCCGTTGAGCATCAGCCTGGGCAGCCCGTCGGCGCCGTTTGCCACGCCGAACTCCCGCATGCCGAAGTAGCTGTAAACGGTATCCTCGCCGGATTGCACCTCCAGATCGTACAAAAAGGGGTCGTCGGGGCTCCAGCTTTTGAAATCCGGCAGTTGCAGCCGGATGAAGCCGCCTTCGGCCGAAGCCTGCGCGACCAGGTTTCCCGCGTCCAGCACCCGCACGGAGCAGGACGGAACGTCGCCCTGCGCTTTCACTTCGACCGCGCCCTCCCGCCAAAGCGGGGTGATGCGCAGGCTTTCGATATGGCGTTCCGGCACATCCTCGCACCAGACCGTCTGCCAGATGCCGCTCTGGCCGGTGTACCAGATGCCGCCGCGCTCCAGCTTCTGCTTGCCGTAGGCCTCGTCCCCACCGTCGCTCTCGTCGTTCACGGCCAGCGTAAGCGTGAACGAACCGCCCCGCGCGGCGTCCGTGATGTCGAATGAAAAAGGCCAGTAGCCGCCGGAATGTTCGCCCAGCAGCCGCGCGTTGCACCATACGAGGCAATGCTGGTCCACCGCGCCGAAATGCAGCAGCCGTACGCGGTTGTCCGCCAATTCTTCCATCTCGATGTGTTTGCGGTACCACAGCGTTTGGCCGGGCATCAACTGCCGCCCCACGCCGGAGAGCAGGCTTTCGGGGGAAAAAGGCACAAGTATTTCGCCGTCCCACGCATCGGGGAAGGCGCCGTCCTCGCGGATCGCATACTCCCAGCGGCCGTTGAGGCATTTCCAGTTTTCGCGCCGCATCTGCGGGCGCGGATAGTCGTTGAGCGGTCGCTCCCGATCGATCGTTTCTCCCCAGGGGGTATACAGGGGCCGTATGCTGTCTGCAGTTTCCATGCTTCTTCTCCCTTTTGCCAATCCTTCTTTGATTGTGGCGGGATTCTTTCGCCCGTACGCCCGTTTGCGCGTAAGTAACCTTTGAAAAGCGTTGATTTATCCTGCGGGTATCCGCTTCGTTTCCGACATTTCCTCGGGGAAACGCTTCATGTCAAACCGCAGGCGGGTATGATCCGGCAAGCGAATGACGCTGTTGATTCGAACGATTCCGCCTGCTTTTACATTCTATAACATTCAGCCCGCAGGTTCAAATCCCGCGGGCTGTAAAATCTCCGGAACATACTCTTGGACACCGCGGAAGGAGGGCAGGCATATGTAATCTTTGAAATTGAACGCCGGCTACGCAAGACTTATAATTTGTATGTTGCGATTTGGCAATTTTCAAGAGTGAAGCTGTGCATTTCATCGAAGGGTATATTGTTGATTTGCCGGTTTATGGCTCTTGAAACAAAGCCATGGCAAACTAAAAGCACGGTTTTATCTGCATATTTTTCTTTTATTTTATTCATGCCGATTGTTATTCTATCGTCGACCTGCCTGAGCGTTTCCCCGTTTGTCGGTGCATCGTCTAGTTTACTGGTACATTGACGCGCCCATAACTCAGGAAATCTTGATCTGGCCTCATCTCTTGTTATTCCCTCGTATACGCCGACACTGCGTTCTGCAAACTCGTTTATGATTATAAACGGTGTTTCCGTATGGTATTCTTTTATTATTTGAGCTGTTTCGAGCGCTCTTTTTAATGGCGATGAAACGATAACATCAAACCTTGTTTGCGCGAGTTGTCTGGCTATCTCTTCAGCTTGCCGTATTCCGGCATTGTTTAACGGAACATCGGTGCTGCCTGCATATCGTTGTTGAATATTATAATCAGTTTCCCCGTGCCGAACAACAAATAAAATCATATTGATCCCTCCTGCCATATTACAATCCTGAGGCATCCAATTAAAATAAACTACCATCCGCCGATAGAATTTCTTTTATCAATATGCCTAAAGCAAACTGAGTATTGTCTGCTTCGATTATAGTCTCATTAAATAATTAATACCCGTAATTTTAAATCCGATACTTGTATAAAAGTTTATTATTGATTGGTTGGCATCCGAATCCATTTGTATGTGATTGACGTTAGATGCTCTGCATGTATTAATAAATTCGAGAATCAGCATTTTTCCTATACTCTTCCTCAACATATACGTTCTCAATAAAACCATATTTATCATAAGTCTTAAAATCTATGGCCTTTTGAATCGACCCGGTTAAAAATCCAACAGTCTTTTCGTCAATCTTTGCAACAAATGAAATACCATTATCGATTCTTTGTTTAAGATAGTTAATACCGCTTTCAGTATAAGGATACTCTATATTTTGGTCTTCCTAAAAAACATCAAACATTTTTCTAAAAAGTTTTTGTATTTCATCGTTTTCAATTGACTTTTTGATCACAATATTTTTCATCATACGTAACTCTCCTTGATGCATAATTTATTTCTGATTAAGCAGCATATTGATTAAGAATGCCTTATCCGTATTTTAACATGTAATACAAAAGAAGCCAACCGCAACAGCAATCGACTTCTTTCGACGAAAATGATGGTGCGGCCGGAGGGATTCGAACCCTCAAGCTTTCGCCGGCGGATTTTAAGTCCGCTGTGTATGCCGTTCCACCACGGCCGCGCGGTTTTATTATATGCGCGCGCTCCGCCCGCGTCAAGAAAGGCGCGCGCTGCAGCCGCCCGAAACGTTTCCGGCATGCGGCGGCGGCTTTTGGGCTGCCGGACGCTTTTACCGCCGCCAAAGCCGCATTTTCGGCTCCCCGGCGCGCCTTTGAGGGGCATAATAAAAGCAAATAGGGCGGGTACTTTACTTTCCGAAAAGGGAGCGCTATGATACCCGTGTACGCGCGCCTTGGGCGCGCGATGACGCTTATTTACGCCGGAAATCGGCGATACGGGCCGCGCGCAACGCGGCTTATGGCGGAGGTGACGCGCTTGATCGGCTTTCTCATCGGCCTCGCGTGCGGCGCGGGGGAGCTTTATCTTCTCGTTTTGCTCGCGCGTGCGCTACAAAACGCGGAATCGGGCAAAATACTGGCGTACGCGTTGCTCAAGCTCGCGCTGCTCGCGCTGGCGTTCGTGCCCGTGATCCTGTTCGTGCGGGACGAACTGCTCTGGTGCGGCGTGGGCGTCACCGCGACGCTGATCGTCGGGGCGTTCGTCGTCAATTGGAAAAACCGGCGCTCCGGGGAAGGAGATCAATAAGGCCTATGCAAACGCCATCCGCAGGGAAACTCGCGGCCATCGCGCTTTCGCTGCTCGTGGGCATACTCGCGCTCCTCGTCAGGCGCCGCGTCGCTTTGCCCGCAGCGGGGGAGGCGGGATACGCCCCCGCGAAGAAAAAGCGCAGGCTCTTCATGATGCTGGGCGTGCTCGGGCTGTGGCTGTTCAGCGGCCTGGTGCTGGGGCTTTTCCGCGTTGAGAGGGAAACGCTCGAGGTCACCATCAGCCCGGCCCGCGTGGAGCTTTTGGGCATATCAACGAGCACTTCGGTGATCGTCGCATGGATCGTGATCGCGGCGCTTGCCGTATTCGCAATACTTGTGCGCGTCTTGGCGATCCCCAGATTTCAGGAAACGCCGCGCGGGCTGCAGCTCGTGCTGGAAACGGCGGTCGGCGCCGTGTCGGATTTCACCAAAGGAAAGTTCGGCGGCCGCAGGAACGAGGCGCTCGCCGCCTACTTTTTCGCGCTCGCCGCGCTGTTCGTAGGCTCGGCCTTCGTGGAACTGCTCGGCCTTCGGCCGCCCACGACGGATCTGACCATGACGCTTTCCTACGCGCTGATCACCTTCATCCTGATCAACTACACGGGCATACGCAAAAAGGGCGTCAGGGGGCATCTTGCCAACTTCGCAAAACCCAACGCGCTCGTCACGCCCTTCAAGTTCCTTTCAGAGATCGCCATCCCGATTTCGCTCGCGTGCCGGCTTTTCGGCAACATGCTCGGCGGCATGATCGTGGTGGATCTGGTCTACATGGCGCTCGGCGCGTTTTCCGTAGGGATACCGGCGGTGCTGGGGCTTTATTTCAACGCCTTCCACCCGCTGATCCAGTTTTTCATATTCATCAATCTGTCCCTGACCTTTATCGGCGAAGCCGCGGAATGAACGACGAATGTTTTTAGGAGGGCATCTATTATGACGGATATAGGCATGATCGCCATCGGAGCGGGCTTGGCGGTGTTTACGGGCGTGGGCGCGGGCATCGGCATGGGCATCGCGACATCCAAGGCGGTGGACGCCGTGGCGCGGCAGCCCGAGGCGAGCGGGAAGATCAATTCCCTTCTGATACTCGGCCTGGCGCTGACCGAATCCACGGCGATCTACGGTTTCGTGACGGCGCTCGTGATGATCTTCACCATGGGCAGATAAGCCCGCACGGGGGAGGAATTGACATGGAATTTCACCTGATCGATTTCATCGAGCACATACTCAACGTCGTCGTGCTCTTCCTGCTGCTGCGAACCTTTCTTTACGATCCGGTGAGCAGGTTCATGGCCGAGCGCGAGGCGAGGTACGCGGATGAGCGCGCGCAAATCGACGCCGGAAGGGCGGAGGCGGACGCGCTCAAGGCCAAATACGAAGCCTCTCTCGAGGACGCGAAGCGCGAAGCCGAGAACCTCGCCGCGGAAAAGCTCAGGGCCGCCGAGCGCGAGGCGGAGGACATCCGCGCAAAGGCGCGGCAGGAGGCGCAGCGCGCGCTCGCGCAGGCGCACGCGCAGGCGCAGTTCGAGCGCGGCGAAATGCTCGGCGAGCTCAAAGACCAGACCGCGCTTCTCGCCATCGACCTTGCCGGACGCATACTGGGGCGCGAGGTCAGCGCTGCGGACAACCAGAGCCTGATCGACGGCTTCTTTGAAAAGGTGGGCTGAGCATGGAGCTCAAGGGCGAACTGTATATCGCGGGGCCCTTCGGCGAGGCGCAGATCTCGTCCGTGGGCGCGCATTTCGCGCGCCTGCTCGGCCGGGAGGTCGTCTTCGAGGTCCGGCGCGACGAAAGCCTGATCGGCGGCTTCCTCGCGATGGTGGACGGCAAGGTGTACGACGCGAGCGTCGCCTCGCGCATGAGGGACGCGCGGCGCCACCTCATCGCGAAGAACTGAGCGCGGCGCGAAGCGGAACAGGAGATGGCGAATATGGATACGGCCGCAAAGCAGATCGG
>Ga0116159_1000552_pt1 | contig 42718 bp, 35 predicted proteins | sample AD_JPNAS1_MetaG_FD_89878 | JGI IMG/M metagenome (GOLD analysis project Ga0116159, IMG submission 89878) | Active sludge microbial communities of municipal wastewater-treating anaerobic digesters from Japan - AD_JPNAS1_MetaG | ecosystem: Engineered > Bioreactor > Anaerobic > Digestate | place...
CCAGGCGATCATGAACTACCTGGATGAATGAAACACGGAGCCGGGCGCAACGGCCAGACGAACCGCGCGCCCGATTTCGGGCGCCCCCGCCTCGATGGGAACCTCGAACACAAGCGTCTGTCCTCCCTGCACCTTCAGCTCGATATGATAGTTTTTTCCCCTGAACAGGCAGTCCCGGACCGTTCCTTCGATAATGCTCATACCCAAGGCGGGCTTTTCATCCTCGCCGATGATCCGCGCGGCATCCGGGCGGATGAGAACTGTCACCCGCTCGCCCGCAGCCAGGCCCTGTGCGGGAGCGATCAGCGATCCCAGTGCTGTTGCGACGGAAGAAGCGCTCTCCACACGGCCATCGATCAGGTTCGAGAGCCCGAGGAAGCGGGCGACCTCCGGGCTCGCGGGATTCCGATACAGGTTCTCGGGCGTGTCCATCTGCACGATGCCGCCCCGGTCCATGACGGCGATCGTATCCGATACGGCGAACGCCTCGGCCTGGTCGTGAGTGACGAAGATCGTGGTCATGCCGATGCGCCTGAGTATCTCGCGCAGATCGAACAGAAGCTTTTCTCTCAACGCCCGGTCCAGCGAGCCGAGCGGCTCGTCGAGCAGAAGAAGCACCGGGTAGGGCGCCAGGCTTCTGGCAAGGGCCACGCGCTGGCGCTCCCCTCCGGAGAGCTCGCCGATCCTCCGTGCGCCGAATCCCTCCAGACCGACCAGGGAGAGCATCTCCGCGGTCCGTTTCGCCGCCTCCGCACGGGAGAACTTTCGCATGTGCAGGCCGAAAGCGATGTTGCCCGACACATCGAGGTGCGGGAAGAGGGCGAACTCCTGAAACATCATGCCGAAGCGCCTCAGGTGAGGCGGCGTATGCCTCAGATCCCGGCCCCTCAGCAGCACAGATCCATCATCGGGCGTCTCCAGGCCGGCGATGATCCGCAGCAGGGTGGTCTTTCCGCTCCCGGAAGGACCCAGGATGCAGAGGATGTTTCCCTGCTCGAGGGTGAAACTCACGCGGTGGAGAACCCTCTGGCTCCCGAACGACTTCGACAGGTTCCTCGCCTCGAGAAAAACCATATCAGAGCTCTCCTCCCGGGCCGGTGCGCAGCCTCTCCAGCAGAAGAAAGCCGGCCGCCGTCACGATCATGAGGATCGTGCTCATCGCCATGGCCTGGCCGTAATTCAGTGCGCCGGGCCGTCCGAGAAACCGGTAGATCGCCAGAGGCATGGTCGGGAGCTCGGGCCTGGCCAGAAAGATGGTCGCCCCGAACTCGCCGAGGCTCACCGTGAAGGCGAAGATCGCACCCACGACCAGCGGCATGCGGATCAGGGGGGCGGTAACCTTCCACCACACCTGAGACGGGGCGGCGCCCAGCAGGACAGCCGACTCTCTGAGCCCGGCCGGGATGCTTCTGAGCGCGGGCAGGATGCTTCGCACCACAAAGGGATACGCAACGAGCGTATGGGCCAGAGGCACGATCAGCAGCGATGTGCGCAGGTTCAGCGGCGGCTCGTCTAGTGCGATGATGTAGCCGAACCCCAGGGTGACGGAAGAGGTGGCGAGCGGAAGCATGAAGAGCGGATCGAGAAGCGAGGTGGCGCGGCCCCGGTCGCGGCTCAGGAACAGAGCGGCGGGCAATGCGATGCACAGAGACATCACCAGGGCGACCGCCGCGTAGCCGACCGAATATCCGATGGCGCTGACTGGCGGTATGTAGAAGATCGACTGAGACGGGTTCTGAAAGAGGGCCCGGTAATAGAGGAGCGACAGCCCTCCCTCCGTGGAGAGTGACCGGAAGGCGAGCGCGAGCAGGGGCGCCGCAAGCAGGACGAGCATGAACGAAACAGTGCCCCAGACGATGAGCCTGTCTTTGACGGTCGCGACGTCTCGCTGAACGATGCGGCCTGCCTCCGGGGTGAGCTCGACCGAGGCCGCTCTCTGCAGTCGGGTGTAGACCCACATGAACACGAACATGAAGCAGATCTGGAGCAGGGAGAGCGCGGCCGCCATGGGCAGGTTGAAGAGATGCATGGCCTGGCGGTAGACGGCTACCTCGATGGTCGCGAAGCGAGGTCCGCCGAGAATGAGAATCACCCCGAAGCTGCTGAAGCAGAAGATGAACACGAGAAGTGAAGCGGCCATGATGCCGGGGCGCAGCAGCGGCAGCGTGATTTTCCTGAAGGACTGCCAGGGAGAGGCGCCGAGCACCTGGGCGGCCTGGACCAGCCCGGGGTCGATCCGCGACCAGAACCCTCCCACGATTCTCAGGACTACGGTGAAATTGTAGAACACGTGCGCCATGAGGATGAAGGTGATGGTGTGCTCGAGCCGTATCGGCGGCGATTCGAGCCCCCGGATCGCCATGAGCCACTCGTTCACCAGCCCCCGAGGCCCGAGGAGGGCGCTGAACGCCGCCGCCACCACCACCGAAGGCAGGACGAACGGAATGGCGCTCAGAGACTGGATCAGGCTCTTTCCCGGGAAGCGGTAGCGGGCGAAGACGTATGCAGCAGGCAGCGCCAGAACAAGAGTCAGGAGGGTTGACAGCGCCGCCTGCCAGGTGGTGAACCAGAGGACCCGCGCGTAGTACCCTGCGGAGAAGACATTTACGATATTGCGAAGCCCCCATGTGCCGTCGGACGTGAGGCTCACGGAGAAGATCTCGAACAGGGGGTAAAAGTAGAACGCTCCAAGAAACAGAAGGGGTACCGCGGCCAGCGCAACCGCGGAGTGATCGCGGCCCGGCTTCACCGCAGAACGGCCTCTGTCCAAGCCTCTATCCACGCATCGCGGCGTTCGGAAATGACCTCGGGCGGCAGAATGACCGGGCTCTGTGCGAGCCGTGCATGTTTCGAAAACACGGGAGGCAGGGGTACGGTTCTGTTCGCCGGGAACATGAACATCCTGAGCGGGATTTCCCGTTGAAACGGGGCGTCGAGCAGGAAGTCGATGACTGCGCGCGCCTGTTGCGGATGCTTGGCGCCTTTGAGGATGCCGGCGAATTCGATCTGCCGGAAGGCCGAGCCGCTCTCGACCAGGGCGGCCGTGGGAGCGTCCCCCGGCGGCTGCTCGGCGTAGTACACCTCTGCGGCCGGGCTGGTGGAGTAGCTCACCACCAGAGGCCGCTCTCCTTTCGATGCCGCGCTGAACTGGCCCCAGTACGCATCCTCCCATCCGTCTGTCACCAGGACGTTGTTCTTCTTCAGCGCCGACCAGAAGTCCACGAACCCCTTGTCGCCGAAATGTCCGATCGTGGCCAGGAGAAAGGCCAGGCCGGGAGATGATGTCGCCGGGTTCTGCACTACGAGCAGCCCGGAATACTCCGGTCTGGCGAGATCTTCAAGGCTCCGGGGCGGTGCGATGCCCTTTGAGCTGAACCACGCGCGATCGTAATTCACGCAGACGTCGCCGTAGTCCACTGGCGTGAGACGGTAGGTCTTGTCCAGCGCCAGGCTCTGGTCGACGGATGTGAGCAGAGGCGAGCGGTAGGGAACGAATATGCCGGATGCGAGCGCCCTGCTCATGAACGTGTTGTCCACGCCGTAGAAGACGTCGGCAAGAGGATGCTCCTTGGAGAGAATGGCCAAGTTGAGCGCTGCGCCCGCATCCCCGGATTTCAGGAAGCGCACGTGGATGCCGTGTTCTTTCTCGAACCCTGCAAGCACGTCCTCGCTCATGCTGAAGCTGTCGTGCGTCATCACGGTCACGACCGCGACATCCTCGGACGCCGAATCTCTCGAGCATCCGTGCAGGACGAGCCCCGAAATCAGGAGCATGAAAAGCAGAAATGAGAATTGTTTCATCATCTGTTGCGTTGCGCCCTCCCTCATCAGGAAGCCGCGCGGAAAGCGGCGCGGCTTCTCCTCGACGAAAAAAGCCATCCCCCTTGGAGGAGGACGGCTTTTCCACCCATGAGCCTTCATTCCTCCGCCGGCATTATCCGGTTCAGGTTCCACGGGCGGGCCCACAGCTCTTCCGATCGGATCAAGGACCCCTCTCAGCCCGGTTTTTCCGAGCTCCCGTCAAGGCATCGGCCTGAATATTCATCCATTCTTAGAGCCTGCGAGCCGATTCTGTCAAGATGATTCATCCGCTGCAAATGCTGCACGCTGCATGGCAAATAAGGATGAACAGAAAGATAATTCAATTCAATAGGATGGATGTAAACACTATAATTCCCCTAAACATCTTCGGGAGGAACATTATGAATGACAGCTCTTAAAAAACCTTGCACCACTCAGCCTCATGGGCTTCAGGATGACCGCGGTTCTGCTGAACCTGTACAACACGGCCTGTTCCAGATGAATGCCGGCATCCTCGCGAAGGGCATCTTTTACAAAGGCCTGGCTCAGGTGATCGCCGGGATCATGGATTGCCTGAAGGCAGACACCTTCGTGATGGCGGCCTTCACGTCCTGTGCGCTGTTCCGGCCGATCCTGGTCTTACTCGCCGGCTTCAACGGTAAATACAGGCTCGCGGGCAATTCGATTTTGGATGGACCGGCGCTTGGGCGGTGTTCACAGAATACGAGGGCGTGCTCTGCGGCGCATCGGCCATATATCTCGCCAAGGCCCGGGTGATCAACGAGCATCACGGCAGGGTCGTCATGCCCGTCGGCTGATGACGGCCGCTCAGAAAGGCGAAGGCAAAAGGCCGGAGATGGAGATGTCCCCGGCCTTTTGTCAGGATAGAAAGGAGAATGACGGTCAGTCGGCTGGTACCGCTGGCGCATCGCCGGCAGGAGCTGCATCGATCGGTGCTTCACCGGCTTCGCTCACTCCGCCGGTAGTGGCGACGGCGGGAAGCTCGTCCTGTACGGCGGGAGCATCCGCCGCCTCAGCGGGCTGGTCCATTGTTTCCACCTGAGTAGTTTCGACGGAAGCCTCCTCAGCCTTGTCGCAGGCGCTCAGCGCGAAGCACAGCACAATACCGGCGATGAGAACCACGATGCCGACTGCTTTGAAACTGCGATTTGTCCCTTTTGTAACTCTCTTCATATAATATCCTTTCATTGAAATTTCGGTGATGATTAGTCACCGTTGAGTATCACCTTGTCGATGATGTGAATGATCCCGTTCGAGCACACGATATCCGCCCGGATGATCCGGGCGTTCTGCACAAAGAGCGCCCCGTTTTTCCTCGTGATATGCAGCACCTCTTCGTTGAGGGCGGTGGCGGAAGACCCGTCCCTCATCCCCGACGACCGGATCTCATCCGGAACCACGTGGTATGCGATCAGGCCGTCCAGCTCATCCCTGTTGTTGTGGTCGAACAGCATTTCGATCGTCTCTGCGGGCAGGTTCAGAAAGGCTTCTTCGTTCGGGGCGAATACCGTGAACGGCCCCCCTTCTCTGAGCACTTCATGGATCTGTCCGAGGTGCACGGACCGCGTGAACGTGGCGAGCATGCCGATATCCTCGAGCGTTTCCACGATATCTTTGGCGCCTGCGCCATCGGCCCGGCACCAGAGGCCGGAGGCGGATATTATCCCCATTGCCGCCACGCCTATAAGGCAGGACCGGACAATTCCGAGGTGTCTTTTCATGCAGGCGCTCTCCTCCCATGTCCGGACACGGGATCGTTTCATATCAGGCAGATGAAGTGTCATTTCCATGCATCACACCGTCCGGCGGTGCAATACTTCCCGCAGCGGGCCCGAAGGGCGTCATCGGCTGAAAACGAACTGCGCCCTTCTGTTCTTCGCCCAGGCTTCTTCGGTTTTTCCGAGGCTCGCGGGCTTTTCTTCGCCGTAGCTGACAGTGCTGATTCTCGAGGCATCGACGCCCAAGTTGACGAGGAAGTCGCGTGCGGAACGGGCCCTGCGGTCGCCGAGAGCCATGTTGTATTCATTCGTTCCCCGCTCGTCGCAGTGTCCTTCGATGACCAGATTCACGTCGGCATTTTCTTTCAGATAGGCTGCGATCTCGGTGAGAACCTGTCGAGCGTCGGCGTTCAGATTGTGCCTGTCGAAATCGAAGTAGACGTTTCTGCCGTCGAAAGGTGTTATGATCGTCTGCGCCGGGGCCCCCCCCTCGCCAGAGGGCATGCTCATGGTCCCCTGCGCGGACCCGTCGGGCAACCCCGCGTCTTCGGTTCCGTCCACCAGTTTCTTTGTGCACCCTGCGGAGAAAAACAAGATCAGCAGCGCACCCCATACAATGCCCCTCTTCGCGATTTTCATAATACGAAGCCCCCCTCTTTCTTCCAAGAACAGAAGAATGTGTGTTGTGGCCTTTCATAATCCTTCTGCAGAAAAACACAATGAGGGTTTTACATTGTTCCGGTCGGTTTTCGATCATGCAGGCATATGCCGATTACGTGCATGATCCCACCTCATGCTTTCATATTCTTTCTCATTCTTTGATTATCTTTCTGCATATTTTGAAAATCATCAAAAAACATCATTCTTCCGGTATGAGAGATTTGAGAAAAAGACTCGAATTATCAAGAATCATGGAGCGGCCTATCGGCCAATCAGCCCGGGGATGAAGGGTGTATGAACCGGATATAATCATATTTATGTATCATTATGTCCGATTGATCGGGGTGATGTGCCTGTGTGAATCCCTGCTCATACGCCCCGGGCCCCGGAATGGGGCCGAAGACGCTGATACTCCGAAATAGAGGGCGGCTACGGCTGTGGCCCCAGCATCATGATGAAGGCCCGGAAGAGATCCGGATCGAACCCTCCTGAAAGCTCCTGCTGCATGATCTTGAGCGCCTCGAAGGGAGTTCTTGTCACTCCGGAAGAGGAGGACATGAGTGATTCGAAGGTATCGGCTATCGCGCAGATCCTCGCATAGAGCGGAATATCCTCTCCGGATTTTCCGAAGGGGTATCCTGTTCCGTTGCGCCGCTCATGGTGATAGAGCACGACGGACGCTGACTGGCTGGTGAGGTAGTTCACGTTCATGAGCCTGTCGTGCCCCCAGATCGGATGCTTTTTCACGACCTGCCACTCGGCATCGCTCAGGGGCTCCTTATTGTCCAGGATCTTCTTCGGAACTCTGGTCAGGCCTATGTCGTGCAGAAAGAACGCCGTGCACAAGGCAGGGATATTATGGCCGTTCGTCCCGCCTCCGAAGAGATGGATCGCAAGAGCTGTGGCATATATTCCCACCCGTATGGAATGTTTGTAGATGATATGATCGTGGCTGGTGATCTTCATGAGGTCGTTGAGAATCGTTCTGTCGGCGAGGATGAGCCTGACTACGATTCCGGACGTTTTCTCCAGCTCGACCAGGGTCTTCCGGTTCAGGCCCTGGAAGATCTGCCTGATGGATTTCAGAGAGCTCGTATAGGCGATCTCGGCCTTCACCTCCGGATCGATCGATGGATCCGAGATGATGTCGTTGAGATAAGAGTTCAGATATTCTTCCGCGGTCTCGTTTTCCGATGTTCTGATATAGAGCGGAGACCTGCTTCTCGCGAAAAGCTGACAGTGCTCCTTGGTGAACGTGGCCCCCTTGGCGGCGAAGAGCCGGTAGTCGTTCTTGATCTTCACATAGAGATCCACCAGGCAGTTCTGATCTTCACGGACAATGGGATAGGGCATTTCTTTATAGAGCATCAGGTTAACTCTCTGCGCGACGGCAATGGATTTTTCTGATCATTTCGGGCCCGAACATAAGCGGCTGCTGCGGAAGCCCTCCTCTCTCCCCGAATATATAACCCATTTTATCGTCACGCGCCGCGAAAGCATAACACCGGATCCGCTGTGTTTTCACGAGCAAGTTTTTCAGGAAAGTGATTCGCTGTCGGGATAGACCGGCCATTCCGCCGGGTAATCCGCTTCGACGATCACACGGTCCCTCCGAACCGGGTGCACAAACTCCATGCGTCTGTGGTGGAGCGCGACTCCGCCCTCAACATAAGCCGCGGCGCTCCCATAGAGACTGTCCCCGACGACGGGGCACCCGGCTGCAGAGAGCTGGGCCCTGATCTGATGGTATCTGCCGGTTTCCAGCGTGACCTCGACCAGCACGAGCCTTCCCTGTCGTGCAAGGCTCCGGTAGCGCAGGAGCGCCTTCTTCGCGCCGGGATCGTTCGCTCCGGCTGTCACTGAGCGCAGGTGCGAATGCCTCAGGAAATGCTCGAGCACACCCTGCTCTGCAGGGAGGTCTCCGGTGATCACGGCATGGTAGATTCTCGTCACTTCGTTTCTGCGCATCTGCTCGTTCATCCTGCTCAGGGATTTGCCGGTGAGCGAGAAGAGGGCGATGCCGCTCGTCACCCTGTCGAGCCTGTGGACCGCATGGAGAAAGACGTTTCCCGGCTTGCCCCGAGACTCTTTGATCATGGCCTTTGCCCGGTCTTCGAGACTGTCTCCGGAGAACCGGCTCGGCTGTGTGAGAAGTCCGCAAGGCTTGTTGAGGGCAAGGATATGGTTGTCTTCGTAGAGGACCTCGATCCGATGCGTCATATGAGCCGCACCTACCGGCCTTCCTCGGAGCACGGCCCGGGAAACCAGCGGGAATAGGTGCCGCTGGGCACGGGAAGCACGCCTGCCGGGCCGGTCAGAAGCATCTCTCCGTGCTCGATGCAGGAGTACGAATAAGAGCCGGTGGCAAGACGAAGGAAGTTGGCCAGCGCGATCGGCGTACAGTACGGAGTATGGGACGACAGGAGGAGAAAGGCGGGCTCGTCCGAGATCAGCGTCCAGCACTTCTCGAGAGTGAAGGCGAGCTCCCGATCGATCTTGTAGATCTCCTTGCGCCTTCCGTGGCCGAAGGTGGGAGGGTCGAGGATCACGGCGTCGTAGCGCTTGCCCCTTCGGATCTCGCGGTCCAGAAAGCGGTTCACGTCTTCGACGATCCACTGGATCGGAGCCTCGCCCAGTGCGTTGAGCTCGGCGTTTTCACGGGCCCATTTCACCATGCCTTTCGACGCGTCGACGTGGCATACCCGCGCGCCCGCACGGGCGGCGGCCATGGTCGCGCCGCCCGAATAGGCGAAGAGGTTGAGCACCGAGACCTGTCCGACTCGTCTGTCACGGGCCTTTTCCACCATGCGGGTGATCCAGTCCCACAGGTCTTTCTGCTCCGGGAAGATGCCCAGATGCCCGAAGTCCGTAGGCGAGAGCTTGAATCGCATCCCGGAGACCGTTACGACCCACTCCTGTGGAAGAGGTCTGTGCAAACGCCACCGGTTGCCGTGCGTCCTGTCAAAGGAGGCGTCCGCCTGCGCCCACAGGGAGTCGCCGCCCTGCGGTCGCCAGATGGCCTGTGCGCAGGGACGGATGAGCCGGTATCTGCCGAAGCGCTCGAATTTCCTGCCGTCGCCGCTGTCGATGAGCTCATAATCCTCGCCCCGGCCGGATGTGCTCTGCGGCGCCTCGTTGCGGTATGAACCCTTTCCGGGGTCATCCCCGGGGGCCTTGTGTTTTTTCATGATCTTTCTTGTCCTTGACCGAGACCGGCGCAGTCATGTACCGGCCTATGCTGTCATCATACATTACCTCAAACATGACCCCCCTTCAACATGTCAAAGAATATGAAAATTCATCCGGTGTGTTCATGCACTTTTCAGATGCCTTCATATATGAATTCGTGATATGATAATTTCTCATCCATGATTCCGGTTATCAACTTCATTTTATTGACTTCACTGGATCAACCTGATAAACTGAATGATGATTCATACTGTACGAAGTTACCTTAAATAACCCATATACGGAGGAGGTAGTAATGGTCAGGAAAATCAAAAAGGCCGCGGTTATCGGGTCTGGTATCATGGGGGGAGGCATAGCCGCTCTCCTGGCTGGCGCGGGTGTCGACGTATTGCTGCTTGACATCGTGCCCTTCGACCTGAAAGACGAGGAAAAGAAGGATCCCAAAGCCAGAAACCGGATCGTCACAGCCGGACTGGAAGCGGCAATGAAGGCGAAGCCGCCGCTGTTCTTCTCAAAGGCCGACGCCGCCCGCATCACCACGGGCAACCTGGAAGACGATTTCAACAAGCTCGCTGATTGCGATTGGATCGTCGAGGTCGTGGTCGAGAACCCGAAGATCAAGCAGGATCTCTTCGCGCGCATAGACGGCGTCCGCAAGCCGGACACGATCGTTTCTTCCAACACCTCGGGCATTCCTCTGAAGGTCATGTCTGAGAAGTGCAGCAAGGAGTTCAAGGAATACTTCCTCGGCACTCACTTCTTCAACCCGGTGCGCTACATGCACCTGCTGGAGATCATCCCCGGCGAGCTCACGAAAAAAGAGGTCCTGGACTTCATCGCCGAGTTCGGAGAGAAGATGCTGGGCAAAGGTATCGTGTGGGCGAAGGACACCCCGAACTTCATAGGCAACCGGATCGGCATACACGGCATCGGAAAGACCATGCAGGTCATGCTCGAGGAAGGCCTCTCCATCCCCGAGGTCGACGAGCTCTTCGGACCGCCGATGGGCCGTCCCAAGACCGCTATCTTCAAGACATCAGACCTGGTCGGCCTGGACACCATGACCCATGTGTCGCAGAACACCTACGACATGTGCCCGAACGACGAAGAGCGCGATGTCTTCAAGGTCCCCGAATTCGTGAAGACCATGGTCGAGAAGAAGCTGCTCGGCAACAAGACCAAGGCCGGCTTCTACAAGACCGAGATCACGCCTGAGTGGAAAAAGGTCCGCAAGGTCATCGACCCCAAGACCGGTGAATACGTCGAGTACGGCAAGGCCGACTTCGCGAGCCTCGCCGCAGCCAAGAAGGCCGCAACGCTTCCCGAGAAGATGAAGGCCCTGCTCTACGGCGACGACAAGGCCGCCAAGTTCGCCTGGAAGGTCGCTGCAGGCGGGTTCATCTATGCCGCCAACCGGATCCCCGAGATTTCCGACACGGTCGTGGAGATCGACAACGCCATGAAGTGGGGCTACAACTTCGCCATGGGCCCATTCGAGAGCTGGGACGCCATCGGAGTGAAGGAATCTGTGGCCAAGATGGAAAAAGACGGGATGAAGGTCCCTGAGAACGTCAAGAAGATGCTCGCATCGGGCGCAACATCTTTCTATAAGCTCGAAAAAGGCAAGAGATATTTCTTCGATTTCGCATCCAACTCCTACAAGCCGGTGAAGGTCAGCGCAAAGGCCCTGAACCTCGACACCTTCAAGGCCGAGAACAAAGTGGTTCTGACCGCCCCCTCCTGCTCGCTCATCGACATCGGCGACGGCGTGTTCTGCCTCGAGTTCCACTCCAAGATGAACGCCATCAACAAGGAGATGGTGGAGTTCATGCAGAAGGCCGGCGAATACATCGACAAGAACGGCGTCGGCATGGTCATCGGCAACCAGGCGGGCGGCATGCCTCCGGCATTCTCGGCCGGCGGAGACCTCGCCTACATGCTGGGCCTCGCCAGGTCAGGCAACTTCAGTGAGATCGACTCCTTTATCAGACTCGTCCACCAGGGCATCATGGGCACCCGCTACAGCAGATACCCGGTGGTCGCGGCTCCGTTCGGCCTTACCCTGGGCGGAGGGTGCGAGGTGTGTCTCGCCGCCGACAGGATCGTCGCCCACACAGACCTCTTCATGGGCCTGGTGGAGATCGGCGCTGGTCTCGTCCCGGGCGGATGCGGCATGATCAACCTCTGGCGGCGTTTCGTCGAAAGCAAGCCCGAAGTGGCGAAGATCACCGACCTTGCGGCATTCTTCCTGCCCGCATTCATGAGCGTCGCACAGGCCAAGGTGTCCAACTCCGCGGCTGACGCCCGCAAAAACGGCTTCCTGAGAGCCACCGACCGCATCGTCATGAACCGCGACAACCTCATCGGCGAAGCGAAGAAGGAAGTTCTCAAGATGCTGGATGACGGCTATGCACCTCCTCTGAAGACCAAGATCACGGTACTGGGCCGCGAGGCAACCGGCATGGTCTGGGCCGAGATGCAGAACATGAGAGGCGGCGGGTACATCACACCTCACATGGAGTTCATCGCGAAGAAGATCGCGACCTGCATGTCCGGCGGCGATGTTCCTTCCGGAACCGCAGTGAGCGAAGAGCACCTCATGAAACTCGAGAGAGAGGCCTTCGTTGACCTGTGGAAGACGGAGAACACCCAGAAGATGGCCGAGAACATCATGAAGACCGGCAAGCCGCTGTTTCTGTAAATGACTAATTGTAGAAGACAGGAGGATGACTTATGAAAGAAGCATATATCGTAACATCGGTGAGGACTCCCGGATGCAGAAGGGGAAGGGGAGCCTTTGCGTTCACGCGGCCTGAAGACCTCTTGAAGAGCGCTCTGAACGGCCTGATGGAGAGAACTCCCGGCGTCGAGAAGAAAGACGTTGAAGATATACTGGTCGGTTGCGCATTTCCCGAAGCGGAGCAGGGCCTGAACATCGGCCGGATCATCGCCCAGATCGCCGAGTTCCCGGACAGCACCTGCGGAGCAACGGTCAACCGGTTCTGCGCCTCAGGTCTGGAGGCCATATCGCTGCAGGCCATGAGGATCATGGCAGGCTACTGCGAGGTGGCAATCGGCGCAGGGCTCGAGTCCATGTCCATCGTTCCCATGGGCGGGAACCTTCCCAGGCCCCATCCGGAGCAGGTGTTGAAAAGCCCGGACGTATACATCTCCATGGGCATGACCGCGGAAAACGTGGCCACCCGCTACAAGATTACCCGCGAGATGCAGGACGAGTGGGGATTCCACTCCCAGGCCAAGGCCGCTCAGGCACAGAAGGCAGGGAAGTTCAAGGAGATCGTTCCCACCGAGGCCGTGCGGTTCGTGGAGAAAGACGGCATCACCGTGAAAGAAACCTTTATCCAGGATTTTGACGACGGCGTGCGGCCTACCACCATGGAAGGGCTCGCCAAGCTGAGGCCGGCATTCGCGGCAATGGGTTCGGTCACGGCGGGCAACTCCTCTCAGACCACCGACGGCGCAGCCTGCTCGCTGATCATGAGCGGCGAAGCCGTGAAGAAGTTCGGCGTGAAGCCCCTTGCCAAGCTCTTGGTCTACACCACGGCGGGATGCCGTGCCGACGAGATGGGCGTAGGCCCTGCCTATGCGATTCCCAAGGCCCTGAAGATGGCCGGCCTGAAGGTCGAGGACATCGGTCTGTGGGAAGTCAACGAGGCCTTTGCCTCCCAGTGCATCTACTCGCTCCAGCAGCTCGGCCTCTATGACAAGAGAGAGCTCTGGCTGTCAGACAGCGACAAGCGGATCATCAACGTCAACGGCGGCGCCATCGCGCTCGGCCATCCGCTCGGATGCACCGGCGCCAAGCTCTGCGCCCAGCTCACGAACGGGATGAGGGAGCGCGGTGCCAAGTACGGCGTAGAGTCCATGTGCATCGGCGGCGGCATGGGTGCGGCAGCGGTGTTCGAGCTCTGCGACTGATCGGGCTTTCATCAGCAATAGAGAAGGCTGCCGTAAGCGGCAGCCTTCTTTTTTTATCACCCCATCTCAAACCCCATCGGGAATCCCTCCTGCCTGTGCATTGGTTTTCGGGAATTTACGAAGCTTTTACAATCGCTTATGTCGATCTGTGCTATACATCTCTCCTCAAGGCTTCGGTGCCGGGTCCGCCTGGCTCGAGTTATGAAATGTTTCCGGGGCGGGCGAGTCCGGTGATAGAGAGGCCGCCTCGAATGCATTTTTAGGATGAAATGACGACAGACAAGGAGATGCCGGCAATGCCACCATCGAAGGGAAACACAAACAGCGGGTCACGTGCGCAAAGAGCTCCTGGGAAGAGGAAAAACGTTCTCACGCTCTTGCCGCCCACGGCCATCGGCTGCATATCCATGATGCTCATGATCCTCAACACCCTGTTCTGGGCGTGCTTCCTGTTCCCCATGGCGGCCGTGAAGCTGCTGATCCCTGTCAGATCATGGCAGGACCGGTGCAACTCGATCCTGAGTATCGTCGCGGCCTGCTGGATCGCCTGCAACAATGCAAATCTCCGCATTACCAAGAGAATCACATGGAATGTGAGGGGGATAGAGAACCTGGCAGAAAAAGGATGGTATCTGGTGATATCGAATCACCAGTCGTGGGTGGATATTCTCGTCCTGCAGAAGATTTTTCATCGCAAGATACCCATGCTCAAGTTCTTCCTCAAGAAGGAGCTCATCTGGGTCCCTGTCATGGGGCTCGCCTGGTGGGCCCTGGAATTCCCCTTCATGAAGCGCTACTCCAGGGAATTTCTCAAGAAGAACCCTCACATGCAGGGCAGGGATCTGGAGATCACAAGGAAGGCGTGCGAGCGTTTCAGCAGGATGCCGATCGCGGTCATGAACTTCGTGGAGGGAACCCGCTTCACCTCTTCGAAGCACAAATCCCAGGCCTCTCCATTCACCCATCTCCTGAAACCGAAAGCCGGCGGTATCTCCTTCGTGCTCTCAGCCATGAACGGCAGTCTCACCCATATTCTCAATGTAACGATCATCTATCCCGACGGCGTGAAGACCTTCTGGCAGTTTCTCTGCTGCAGGGGCTGCGAAGTAGCTGTGCGGGTGGAAGCGATCCCCATAACCACGGACCTCGTGGGCGACTACAGCAACGACCCCCAATATCAGCAGCGATTCCAGGCATGGCTCAACAGGCTATGGCACGAAAAGGACCGCGCCATAAGCGATTTCATGAAAATAAAAGGCATCGCGGCCTGAAGAACCTGAGGGGGCACGGTTAGGGGTCAGGTCTTGACATGTGACATCGAGGAGCCTCGATGTCACATGTCAAGACCTGACCCCTCTTTGCTTACATCTGTTGAGACCTGCACTCTTTTTTGTTATTGATATCACAGAGCAAGGAGATCTCCGGATGATCAGAGATATCGAGCGCATATACGGCACCCTGCTGGACAGGCAATATCAGAAAAAGCTCTTCAGAGATCTGAAGGGGCTTCAGGGAAAGGGCGACAGCCATCTCGCCTGCTGTCCATTTCATGAAGACGAGCATCCCACCTTTCTCGTCTACGCAGACAGGCCGGAGTACTTCTGCTTCGTATGCGGCGCGCGGGGCGACTGGCTCAGCTATCTTCAGCTCAAGACCGGCATGGACTTCTTCAGCGCGCTCTTCCTGCTGGGCAAAGAGGCGGGGATCGAGCCGATCGCCTGCGACAAGTCGGCATGGGACGACGAGCTGAGCCGGTCGATACTTCTGGAGCTCATGTCCGGCTTCTTCACCGCCCAGCTCTACTCGCCTGCCGGCGAAAAGGAGCTCTTTTACCTGTACAACCGGAGATACGCCATGGGTGAGGTGGAGGGATCCTCGTTCGGTTTCTATCCCGGCTACCGGCAGACCAGGGAATACCTCCTGTCCCAAGGGCTGTCCGACGAGTTTCTCGACACGATGTTGGATGCCGTATGGGCTCGTGATGCAGAAGAATTCAGGCTCACCATTCCCTATCGCGACACTGCGGGCAGGCTCATGGGGATGTTCGGCAGGGACGTAACCAAAAATGGGCCTGCGGCCTACCGGGAGCTCACCGACATGTCATTGCTCAGAGACGCACCGTTTCTCCTGTACAGATACCGGGGGGCGAAGGAGTTGCTCATCGTGGAAGGCTTCCTGGATTCTCTCCTGGTCGACCGGATAGGGCTGAAGCCCGTAGTGGGAATAGGAAAGTCGGGCCTGAGCGCAGGCCGATGCGACGCAATAGCCGCTTACGGCACCAGGCGGTGCATCCTCTGCCTGGGAAGCGGCCGGGAGAAAAGAGAGCTCATGCTGGATGCGGCCCGCCTCATCGAGTCGCGGGGGATGGAAGCGGCTTTCCTTCCGCTCGATGAGCGTTACCAGGACCTCGATCACTTCATTCGCGCAACCGAGCTCAAAGACTTCAGAAAGCTTCTCAAAAAGACACTGAGCCTGGAAGAATTCACACAGGGCGTGTGATGCCAAGGGGGAGGGATGGGAGAAAGATTTTCTGCAGATGCGGTGGTTGTCGGCGCCGGACCGGCCGGGCTCGGGGCTGCCCTGGGGCTGGCCCGGAAGGGGATGGACGTCGCGGTCCTGGACATGCAGGACAGGATAGGCTCCAGACGGAGAGGGGAGACCATTCACTTCGATCGCGAGATGGATGCACTCCTCGGCAAAGGATTTTTCGAGCGGCAGACTATACGGACGATCCGGAAGAGGTCGTACTTCTCCCATACCGGCCTGATGCGGGTGGACCGCACCATCAAAAACCCGAACTGCATCATCAGCTGGCCCGATTTCATCAGAAGCATGGCGGACGTGGTGAAGGCAGCCGGAGCACGGATCATCCCTGCGTCGACCGTGGTGGGCTTTCTCGAGGAGAAAGGGCGGATCACCGGGGTGCGGGCGATGGTCGGAGGATTCATGCAAGAGGAGATCAGGGCCGGGATGGTCTTTTCCTGCGGCGGATGCGAAGATCCCGCGTCGCGGTTTCTCAATATTGACCGCACCGGTATGGACATGCCTGTTTCCAAACGGCTCGTCCGGGGATATGCAGGCCCGGACGAACGGTTCGAATACCATCTTCACGTTCAGGGAGATACCCTGACAGTCGGCACGATCTTTCCCCGCACCCACGGCGAGGCCGAGTTTATCCTCCTGAGTTATGCAAAGGGCCGCAAGCCGCAGATCATGACCTTCGAGGAGTTCGCGGGCGCCCACAACCTGTTCAGGGAGCGTCTCGAAGGCTGCGAAGCCTTTTATACCCTCAAGACGGCAATACCCATGGGAAAAATGGTCTTCCCCTGCTGCCCGAGAGACGGTCTTGTCATGGCCGGAGATGCGCTGGGGCATGTCCAGGCGCGGGGCGGCAGCGGCATCAAGACCTCGTTTCTCATGGGCTACACGGCGGGCACGCTGGGCGCCGAGGCGCTCACTGCAGGAAAATGGACAAGCGCGACGCGGCAGATGCTGGAGCAGGCCATGAGGAACTCTCCCCATACACGATGCCTCAGGATGCATAACTTGATCTATTCAACACTGCGCGCCGGGATCTTCGGCCGCATCAGAAGCCCGCGGGAAATGGACAGGCTCTGGCCTGTGCTCAGTGTCGCGCTGAGGTGAAGGCTCGCATCCGGCGCAATGCATTTTGATCGATGCGGTTCCACTCTCCATCTTGAGCGATGACAGGCCCGAACTTACACCTTGACTGGATATCCTTTTATTATATGGTATCGCCATGATAAGCGCTGAGAATCTCTCCAAGAGCTACGCCCGGCAGGTCCTGTTCGAAGACGTCGGCTTCAAGATCAACCCGAAGGAGAGGGTGGGGCTCGTGGGCAGGAACGGCCACGGCAAAACCACGCTTCTGAAAATGATAGTGGGCGAAGAGACACCCGACACCGGGCAGATCGTTGTACCCAGAAATTACCGCATCGGCTATGTGCGGCAGCACCTAGACTTTACCGAGGACACCGTGCTCAGAGAAGGGATGAAGGGGCTGCCGGAATCGCGGAAAGAGCAGCATTGGAAGGTGGAGAAGGTGCTCGCGGGCCTCGGTTTTTCGCAGGAGGACATGCAGCGCAGCCCACTGGAGTTCTCCGGGGGCTACCAGGTCCGGCTGAACCTTGCCAAGGTCCTCGTATCCGAGCCTGATCTCCTTCTGCTCGACGAGCCCACCAACTATCTCGACATCACCTCCATACGCTGGATCGAGCGCTTCCTGGTGTCGTGGCCCCGAGAGCTCATCCTGATCACGCATGACAGGACCTTCATGGACAGGATCGTGACTCACACGATGGGCATTCACCGAAGGAAAGTCAGAAAGATCCCGGGCGATACCGGAAAATATTACTCTCAGATCGCCCAGGAGGAAGAGATATACGAAAAGACACGCATCAACGACGAGCGCAAGCGCAAAGAGGTGGAAAGCTTTATCGCACAGTTCAGAGCCAAGGCCCGCCTCGTGGGGCTTGTCCAGTCGAGGATCAAAAACCTGGAAAAGATGGAGAAGAAGGAGAAGCTCGAGAAGATCAAGACGCTCGATTTTTCATTCCGCTACGAGCCGTTCATCGGCAAGTACGCGCTCTCCGCGCAGGATTTGAGCTTCTCGTATGATCCCTCGGTCGAGCTCATCAAGGATTTCAGTATTACGCTCAGGCCGGGCGAGAAAGTCTGCATCATCGGCCCCAACGGCAAGGGCAAGACCACGCTCTTGAAGCTGCTCGCGGGCAGTCTCAGGCCTTTGAAGGGCGAGATCACCCAGAACCCCAAGACCGTGACCGGCGTTTTCGAACAGACCAACATCTCCACTCTCATGGACTCCCGGACCGTCGAAGAAGAGATCATTTCCAGCTATTCCGACATCGACCGTCAGAAGGCCAGGGATATCTGCGGGGCCATGATGTTCGAGGGGGATTACGCTCTGAAGAAGATAGGGGTGCTCTCGGGCGGCGAGAAGAGCCGGGTGATGCTGGGCAAGCTCCTGGCGACTCCAGTGAACCTGCTGCTGCTCGACGAGCCCACGAACCACCTGGACATGGAGTCGAACGACGCGCTGCTTGCCGCCATCGACAGCTTCGAGGGCGCGGTGGTCATGGTCACCCACAACGAGATGTTCCTCCATGCGCTCGCGGAGAGGCTCATCATCTTTCACCGGGATTCCATCGAGGTCTTCGAGGGCGGCTACCAGCGGTTTCTCGACAAGGGAGGGTGGGGAGACGAGGATGAGTCTCTCTCTGTGCCTCGAAAACCCAGAAGTGAAAAGAACGGCAGCGACAAGATAGACAGGAAAGAGCTCCGCAAGAGGCGTGCAGAGATCATTACCGAGCGTTCCAAGGCGCTCGGCCCCCTTGAAAGGGACATTGCGCGGGCGGAATCCGAGATCGAAGCAAGGGAGAAGAAGCTGAAGCTCCTCCATGCCGCCATGCAGGAGGCCACTCTTGCCAGGGACGGGAAAAGGATATCAGGGATATCCGTAGAAATCCATGCCTGTGAAGAGGAGATCGAGGCGCTGTTCTCAGAGCTTGAAGATCTCACGGACAAGTTCGACCGGCTGGCGGCCGTATTCGAGGAGCGTCTTGCCGTCATCGATCAGCCTTGAGGCGGTTCGTCTGTCTCCGAACTTCAAAGGTCGATCGCGCAGAATGCCTTCAAACCGCTGATCAGCGCTGCAGCGCCTTTCGGATAGTGTTCTTCAGCTCACGGATGTCGGTGGGCTTGAGGAGCAACTCCCGGATTCCGAGAGACTTCGCCTCCCCTTCGTCGATAAGGTCATTGAAGCCGGTGCTCAGGATCACCGGGATGTCGGGAGATATTTCGAGGATCTTTCTGGCGAGCTCGATTCCGGTCATCTTCGGCATGGTCAGGTCGGTGATGACAAGGTCGAATCCGGCCGGCTCACCGGCAAAGAGATCAAGGGCCTCCGCACTGTCACGAACCGCGACCACCCGGTAGCCGGACATATCGAGCGCCCGCTTCAGGCTGACGAGGATGCACTCCTCGTCATCGACCAGAAGGATTGTCTCCTTTCCGCCTGCCTGGCCGCCGGTCTCGGCGGGAAATTCCGGTGCCCCGAGTTCTCCCGCATAGATCGGCAGATACACGGTGAAAAGGGCCCCCTTTCCGGCCTCACTCTCAACACTGATGGCGCCGCCGAGACTTTTCACGATACCGTGGGCGACTGAGAGCCCGAGCCCTGTCCCTTTCCCGAAGTCTTTTGTCGTATAGAAAGGCTCGAAAATATGGTCCTGAATTTCGGGCGGAACGCCCCGACCGGTATCTCTGACCGAAAGCTCCAGATAGTCTCCGGCACGAATTTCACCTGGAAAACGGACCGGCTCCAGGTGAGTTTTCGTCAGGCTCACATCGATCGTGCCCTTCTGAGAAGGCATGGCGTCCGCAGCATTCTGAAAGAGATTCATGATGACCTGCTGAATCTGCGTGGCGTCTCCCAAGACCATCTCGGCCGGAGTATCGATATGATGCCTGATCTCGATAGTGCTCGGCAGGGTGGAGCGCATGAAGGAAACGGTTTCTTTCAGCAATGGTGCGACCTGTATCGGCCTCAGGTTTTTCTCGCCCCGTCTGCTGAAAGAGAGGATTTTCTTGACGAGATCCTTTTGGCGGTTCGCGGCCTTGAGAATATGATCCAAGATGTCGAAGCGGGGAGACCCCGGCGGCTCCTGAGCCAGGAGCTCTTCGGTATTGATGATGATGGGATAGAGGATATTGTTCAGGTCGTGGGCTATTCCGCCGGCAAACCTGTCGAGTGCCTCGATTCTCTGGGCCTGAAAAAGGCGCGACTCTATTCTCCTCCGCTCTTCCTCCGCCTTCATGCGCTCGGCTATTTCCTCTGCGAGCTTTTTGTTTCTTTCCTCGAGCTCGGCCGTACGCTCCTCCACCAGGGCTTCCAGATGGTCGCGGTAGTTCTTCAGCTCCAGCTCCAGCTCTTTGCGCTTGGTGATGACCTCGGTAAACATGATGATCCCACCGATCTTCCCGCTGCTCTCGTACCACGGAAGCACCTCCCACCTCACCCAGTCCGTTCTGCCGTCCAGGCGGGGGAACGGGTCTTCGTCGCACCTCGCCGCATGACCCGCCAGGGCTCTTCGGTGGATCTCTTTCCATCTCCGGGGTATCTCCGGGAATACTTCATAATGGGTTTTGCCGATAATGTTCTGATCCCCGAGCCCGTAATCGATAATCCACCGGCGGCTGAAGGCGATGTAGCGCATGTCGCGGTCAAACATGGCGATCGCGGCAGGTGCATTCTCTATGAAGAACCCGAGCTTCCGCTCACTCTCACGGAGCGCAGCTTCCGTGCTTCTGCATTTCGCCTCGGATTTTTTCAGCCTGTCGATGAGCGCTTGGGACTCGTCCAGCTGTTTTCTGAGCTTTTCGATTGTTTTTTCGATTCTTCTCATGATTCATATCCGGCTTCAAGGCCGATGGCGGCCCCTCTTCAGAGACGGCCGCTAAGGAGCAACGCAGGCAGCAGTCCTGTAGAGGCTATAATGTATTATAGGGAAGGAAGAACGCGAATCATAGAGCTTCCACTCCGAAAAAAACCACGGCCCTGCTCGCAAGCAGGATAGGAGGCATCATGGGCGCTAGCGGTGTCCAGATGTCGCTCCCGGCAGTTGAAGAGCTGCACCGGCAGGACCGGATGCCGGCGGTTTTGGAGCAGAAGGACGATGATGAGTCAAATGGGAAAATTATCAGCGAAAAGCATTGTGAATAGCTGGTGATACATGCAATGCAATATTGCATCTGACTCCCTGATACAGGATAAGATGAGTAAATCAAGTAAATCAATGCCTTAAAAATATTTTTCAAAGAGTCTCAGGCTCTCTGGTGCGATACTGCATCGGCGCGACAATAAATTAAAATTCACCGTAAAAACAACAAACTGATAATTATCAATAGGATGTATGATGCATATGTGCATCATTTCTCACATCGATATCGAACCTCAGCCGGGAGCCATGAATTCCTCGGATCAAGTCATTTCTTGAACTTGAGAGACTGTCGAGGCTTCGCAGGCGCGCCGGTCTTTATTGGCATCGGTTTTGTAACACGGCAATGAGAAATAAAGGAAGGGCATGTGCACGCAACGGGAAAAACCTTTTCTCCGGCATATACATCACCCCCAAAACGCCGGGGATTTTTTGCGGATACATTCGGACACGCCGGAACATTCGGAAACAAAGCTCGAAATAAAAGATTTGGAGGTGATCTGTGAATTGGCAGGAGATCTACAGGAGCAGGATGACGACGGCGGAAGAGGCGGTGAAGGCGATCAAATCAGGAGACCGGGTGGTGGTTGGACATGCATGCGGATCGCCCGAGCTTCTGCTCAAGACTATGGTGGAGAACCGTGACGCCTACAAGGGCGTAGAGCTTGTGCATATGGTTTCCATGGGGCAGTCGGAGTATTGCTTGCCTGAGAACTGCGAAAACTTCATTCACAATTCGCTCTTTGCCGGCGCCACTACGAGAAAGGCGATTCACGATGGCAGGGCGGTTTTCACAGCCTGTCATTTCAGCCAGATCCCCCGGCTCTTTACCGAACGGATCCTGCCGGTCGATGTTACCCTGTGCATGGTGTCTCCGCCAGACGAGCACGGGTACTGCTCCTTCGGCATATCCGTCGACTACACCATGCCGGCTGCTGAAAGCTCGCGGATCGTCATTGCCGAGGTGACACCCTACATGCCCCGCACCCTGGGCGACTCTTTCATCCATGTCTCGAAGATCGATTATATCGTCGAGTGCGATTCCCGGCCGATCATCCTGAAGCCGCCGGTGATCAGCGAAATCGATAAGAAGATCGGACAGTACTGCGCCGAGCTGATCAGAGATGGAGACTGCCTGCAGCTGGGGATCGGCGCGATGCCTGATTCGATCCTGGGCTTTCTGAAAGACAAGAAAGATCTGGGCATACACACCGAGATGTTCTCCGACGGGGTGGTGGATCTGGTGGAGGCGGGGGTGGTGACCTGCGCGAAGAAAAACTTCCATCCGGGAAAGATGGTGGCAACCTTCTTCATGGGCACGGAAAAGCTCTACCGGTTCGTGCACAACAACCCCATGGTGCAGATGTTCCCGGTGAGCTACACGAACAACCCCGCCATCATCGCGAAGAACGATAACATGGTGTCCATAAACTCGAGTATACAGGTGGATTTCTCCGGGCAGGCGGCATCGGAGTCCATCGGCTACAAACAGTTCAGCGGCACCGGCGGGCAGGCGGATTTCGTCCGGGGGGCCAACTGGTCGAAGGGCGGCCGCTCTATCCTCGCATTTCACTCCACAGCATCGGGAGGCAAGATTTCACGAATCGTGCCCCATCTCGACGAGGGGGCCATCGTTACGACGGTCAGGTCCGACATCCACTACGTGGTGACCGAGTACGGCATAGCGGAGCTGCGGGGCAAATCCCTGCCTGAACGCGCGAAGGCCCTGATAAGAATCGCGCATCCGGATTTCAGGGAAGAGCTCATGCGGGAGTTTGCAAGGATATACAACCACACAATCACTGAACCGGGATTAGACGATGCGGAAGAGGCGGTTCTCTCCCGGCGTCGAATGAAAAACAGCTAAGGGGGTTAACATGAGTATCAAAAGAGAATACGGCGGGGTTCAACCCGGCATTCCTTTAGGGCCTCTGACACTGAGGCTGCCGGGTGTACATTACCGGTTCGAGTGGGCGGATTACATTCAGGGGCTCCTCATGTGCACGGTCTGTCTTTCGATCATACCGGTCCTCACGGGCAAGCTCGACATGTCGTTCGAGGTGGCGCTGGCGATAGTCATTCTCAACGGGACGCTCTATCTCGCCCACGTCACGTTCGGAGACCCCGTCGTTCCGGGATGGGTGACCCCTGCGATACCGCTGCTGATCGCGTACTGCGAAACCTTCGCTCCCGGCGTGGAACGTATGCAGGCACTGATCGCCTTCGAGCTGACCTTCGGGCTCTTCTGCATCATTCTGGGCGTCACCGGCCTGGCGAAAAGGTTCATCGCGCTGATACCGAACGCGGTTCAGTCGGCGATTCTCCTGGGAGCCGGCTTTGCAGCCGTAACCATCGTGTTCCAGCCGGGTGAGGGGCTGAAAAGCTTTGACTCCAATCCCTGGACCATCATCATCTGCATCGGTATCGCCTTCTTTATTCTGTTTTCAGAAAGCTTCAAGAACCTCAGGCGAAAGCACAGGGTGCTCTATTACATTGGAAACCTCGGCATGATGCCTGCACTGGCCCTGGCGATTTTCGTGGGCCCGCTGGTGGGCGAGCTCCCCTGGCCCACGTATGACAGCGCCATTTTCACGAAGCCCGACTTCGTCACCCTGTTCAGAGACTTCACCATGCTGGGTGCCATCCCGATTCCTCCGCTGAAGATGTTCCTGACAGGTTTGCCCATGGTGATCAGCGCCTACATCGTTGTATTCGGAGATGTGATCCAGTCCCAGGCGCTCATCGAGGACGCGCAGAGATACCGTCCGGACGAGAAGGTCGACTACAACCCCAACAGATCTCACATCATCTTCGGCTCCCGTAATGCCATCATGAGCGTTTTCGGCCCGGACATCTCCATGTGCGGACCGATCTGGGCAGCCATGCAGGTGGTGGTATGCGAGCGGTACAAGCACGGGCCCAAGGCCATGGAATCTCTGAGCAGCGGCGCCGGCTCGTTCCGCTGGGGTACATGGACAGGGTACTTCCTCGCCCCCATCGTTTCATCGGTGAAGCCCATCCTCGGGGTGGGCCTGGCATCCACCATGCTCATTCAGGGCTATGTGAGCGTTCGGGTCGGTATACTGAAGTCACGCTCGTTCAACGATCTGGGTATCGCGGGCGTGGCGGGAGCTATTCTGGCAACCAGAGGCGCTGCATGGGGCCTGGCCGCGGCGCTGATACTCAGCGGCCTGATCTATGCGGGCCGTACATGGAAAAAGGCGTACGAGCCCGAAGAGCCGGTGTTCCCGTGTGATTCTCCCGACAAGGTGGCGAAAGAGGTCCAGGATATCATCAAGGAAATCAAACCCGCGTCCGCAGGCACCTCAAGCAAGGTCGCCTAGAGGAATTCCGCGGTACGGTGAAATGATCTGGCCGCCGGTATAAACCACAGTGTGCCGGATGATCGGGAGGCCCTTCCCATAAAGGAGGGGCCTCTTCTTCTGCATGGGCAGGCTTTCAAAACGCCGCTGAACCGTGGCTGGCCGGAACACGCTACATCTCATCGGACCGGAAGGGCCCATCCGAACGATCCTTGCATCGCCGGCGGAGAATACGTATAGTGGAAGCCCGGAGGCTAAAAGCCGAGAGGAAAGTGCACTGATGGCATATATCGAAGGATATCCGCCGCAGCAGAGCGCCCGTTCGATCGTGAAGCATATCGGTTTCATGATGATCGTGCTGTCCGTTATCATCGTCTTTCTGCTCGATTTCTCCCGCAGTTGGCTCGATCAGCTCGTTTCTTCCGTGGTCCCGATCATGATCATTCTCTCGCTCATGCTCTATGTCTCCTTCAAAGTGAACCCGACGGAGTGGAGGAGACTCGTGAGGAGGCAGGCCTACCTCCGGAGCGCGGAGCTGGACAGGGCGATCGCTGATGAAATCCTGAAGCTCGACGACGAACACTTCATTCTCCACGACTTCGTCTTCGAGCTTTTTCATATCGAGTTCATCATCGTATCGCGAGGGGGTATATTCGTCCTCGGAAAAACGGAAAAGACCGGGCCGCTGGAGGTGCGCGACGGCATCCTGTTTCAGGGCGGAAGAACCTTGGAGACGCTCACCGGAAACCTTTGGAGAGTGTGTAATCTGGTGAACATCGTGCTGAAAAAAGGGTACCAGATAGACGTCATGCCCCAGCCCGTGCTCGTCGTCCCGGAGGCGCTGGATCTGACGGTGAGCTGCTATGACGATATCGCCGTGGTCAAGCCGTCCGGGATCGTTCCTCTCGTACGGTCGCGGAAAAGGGACGCCCTGAGCGCCGAGATCGCGCAGGGCTTTTCGTATTATCTCAAGCAGCGGTATGCTTCGAGATCGTAAGAAACGCATGCATACAGGAGGCAATCGATGAAGCGCCCGCCGTTTTCGACATTCCCTTTGAGCGTCCGGCTCGGTATAACACTCACCATCGCGGGATGGTGCTTTTTCATCTTATCGCAGGCGGTGATCACCTCCGCCCTCGCACTTCTTCCGGTAACTCTCGCACTGGTATGCGGGGTGATGATCTATTCGCTGAAGCCTTTCGCGAGGGTCGTCTGCGGCGCGTTCAATGTCCTCATGGCGGCTGCCGGCGTGTATGCCCTCTACCGGCTGTCAGCGGAACAGCCGTCCGGCGCGTGGGTGTCGCTTCCGGCAGTAATGCGCGCGGTCCAGGTGATCCTGTTTTCGGCGGCCGCATACTATGTGCTGCAGAAGCGGACCGCGGACTTTTACCGCCGGCAGGTCTAATCCTCGAAATTGATGGTGAGCTCGTAGGCGCCCTGGGAAAGGCTCGCCTGGACCGGGTACTTGCCCTTCTCGAACACCTTTATCATGGCCTTGTTCGTGGCGAGCACGTCCGCGATGAATCCGTGGAGGCCCCGCTCCTTGGCCAGGAAGATCAGCAACTCGTAGAGGAATGTGGCGATTCCGATGCCCTGGTATTTTTCCTCCACGACAAACGCCACGTCTCCGTAGGGCTTTTTGCGGTCCTTGACGAACCGGGCCTCGGCGATGATGTGCTCCTCTTCGGGCGACCCGACAAGGCCAACGATCGAGAGGGTATTGATGTAGTCGATGTTCACGTACTGCTGCATCTTGGCGTGAGGCATCACCTTGATGGGACTGAAGTAGCGGTAATAGACCGTCTTATCCGAGAACCGGTAAAAGAGCCTGCGCATTTCCTCCTCGTCAGAAGGCTTGATGGCCCGGAATCTCACCTCGACGCCGCCTTCGAAAACGTGCTTCGTAGCGATGTCGGAGGGGTAGAGACGGGCGGACTCCGGCAGATAGATCTGGTCGGGGTAGAGGATCCTGTGCTCTTTCGCCTTCTCGAAGAGGTCCTTGCGGTCTTCGGGGTGGGCGATGTCGATGAGGAACTGGGCCCTCTCGCGAACGGTTCTCCCCCTCATGTTGGCGACACCGTATTCGGTGACCACCATGTCCACGGATTCCTGCAGACTGAGCTGGTTGGGGAGATTTTCTACGGAAAGCAGGATGTTGGAGGCGCCCTTCAGGTTTCTGCTGGGCAGGGCGAAAATGACGCTGCCGCGCTCCGAGAGCTCGGCTCCGTTGACAAAGTCGGCGACCTCGCCCGGGGTCGTGGCCACGTTTCCCTTGCCGATGTGCATGGCGATGCGCCCGGAGAGGTCCACCTTCCGGGCCGGTATCACGGCGATGAATCTCGGGTTCAAGCCGATCTGAACCGGGCTGAACACGGTGTCGATTCCCTGGAAATCGACCAGAGGGTTGCGGTCGAGCCATGACATGAGGCTCTTCGTGCCGAAGGCATACGATGTCAGGCATTTCCCCCGGTGCACCCGCTTGTTGCGGTTGCTCACCGCGCCGCTCATCACCAGGTCCATCAGTGCGTCGGTGAAGAACGGCGTATGGACGCCGAGGTTGCGCTTATGCGCGAGATGCTTCCCGAGAGCCTCATAGAGCGGGCCTATGGAAAAGCTGATGCAGCTCCCGTCTTCGATGACCGAGGCGACGTTGGCCCCAACCTGGTCGAACACCTCGTCCACGGGCCAACGCCGAAAGAAGATGGGCGGGTCCTGGGAGCGGACCAGCAGATCGAATTCAGAGATGGGAACAAAGGTATCGCCGAAGGTGAACGGAACATCGTGGTTGATCTCTCCGATCACCAGAGACGCCTGATCCATGGCGTGGCGGGCCACATCCAGCGCCATGCCCAGGCTGCAGTACCCGGCCTCGTTGGGGGGAGTGATCTGGACGAACGCCGCGTCGATGGGCAGCATGCGTGATTCGATGAGATTCGGGATGCGTGCGAACCGGCTCGGTATGAGATCCACGTACCCCTGGGTGATGGCCTCACTCGCCACCCAGCCCGAGAAAAAGGTCTTGAGCCTGAACTTCTGAGTCTGCAGCTCCTTCATGGTGATAACGTCGCCTAGGCTCACCAGCTGGATCAGCTCCAGGTCCTGGAGATTCGTCTCGTCCGATGCCATGAGGTTCTTTACCAGAGTGCGGGGCTCTGCCACACCGGTGCCCAGGAAGATCTTCATCCCGGGCTCGATATGTTTCAGCGCCTCCTGCGGGGTGACGATCCGGTCTTCCCAGCTCATGGTATCGCTTCTGTTATTCATTGGAGGTCTCCTCTCCCGGGACGGCCGTTTTTAGAAAGGACGCACCGGTACTGATGTTATAGCTGCAAAATCGTGTATTGAGAAGTGGGGACCTTTTTATGAGGGCGGCTTCATGTACTGCATCGTCCCGTCCTGGATGACCGCGACCTTTGCGGCGTCCGGATAATCCTGCTCCAGAATTGCGAGCGCCTCGTCCCATGTCTTGACGATCACGGCGTCGTCGATGTGGCATACGAGGTCCAGGAAGGTCCTGTCCGGATGAGGGTTCAGAACGACGAGCCTTTTCATGAGCAGCGGTATGAAGCCGGGGGTCTTGGGGGAGAAATGCCTTCCGCCGTAGTCGCTTCCCCAGGAGCGCATGACATAATGCGGCACCTGTCCTTCCGGCGCGTCCGAGATGAGCACTGCAGTTCCCTGGCCGCCGGGCTTCAGGGTCATGAGCGCGAGCAGAAGCGCAATGGCTGACTCGTTCGCCTTGCCGTAGGCGTTGCTCACCACGATGTCGTAGCCTCCGGAAAAGGGGATGCCGTAGTGCTCTTTGCCTTCGGCGGCGCCCGCAGCGTGGGTGGCCCTGAACGGGCCGGAATAGAGGCTCGTGATCCGGCCGCGGCGGTTTATCAGGCAGTCGATCTTGAAATCGAGCCCTGCAAGGTCTCCCGCGGCGTCGCATTCGGCGCGCATGATGTTGTTGTCGAAGTTGCCCAGGCCTGTGCGGCTCTGGTCGCGGTAGAGCTGGTTGTGGAACTGGTTGATGGTCTCGATCCCGGCCACGCCCGGAAGGATGATCTTGGCGCCTCCGCCGAACCCAACGTGCACATGGGCCGTGATGCAGCCGATGCCGATTTTGAGATCGCAGTTCATGAATTCCCGGTTGAACCAGAGCTCCACCCCGGTAGGGGTTCTCCCCGCATATACGGTGTTCTGGAAGGGGTCGTGGTTGAATACCGCGTAGTTCTCCACGATCGCATCCCCGAGCTTCTTGCGGGCGTTGATCATGTCGTAGGCGCCGTGGGAGCCCAGCGCCCAGAGGAAACGGATCTGGTCTCTCTTCATGCCCGCGCGGTGGAGGGCCTCGAGGACAAAGGGCGCAACATCGCCGACCGGGGTCGGCCTGGTCATGTCGTCGAACACGATCACCGCCTGTTTCTTCCCTCTGGCAAGCTCCTCGAGGGTGGGGCCTTCGATGGGATGTTCCACTCGGGCCTTGATTTCATCCGGGCTCAAGCCCGGCTTGTCGAAACCGGGCGAGGTGAGGCTGCTGACATCCCACCTCTGTGGAAACGCAAGCACCCGCTCGACGTTATCGTACCAGAGCCTCGACGGGACCGACACCTTCTTCATATCGCCCTCCCTTTATTTCAGCTCTCATGTCGTATCGTATTATTATAAGCCGTTTTTTCATTGAAAGGAACAACTTCCTGCTGGTATAATGAAAAAAATTCGTCCTGAGGATGCGTCTTCAGGCTTTATCGTTCACGGAGGGCATCGGGATGCAGCCGCCCGGGGCAGCGTTGTTTGGCGGTACGATTCTGTACATACCGAAGTCTTTTTATCACCACCGCACGGGGGATTATACATGGAGATACTGAACAAATTCATCGAGGTCGCAGCGAATCCCGCCGCCTATGCAGCGAAGGTCAAGGCATCGGGACGCCATGTTATCGGGTATTACTGCTCATACACCCCGGAAGAGATCATCCACGCGGCCGGGATGCATCCGATGAGGCTCTTCGGCTCCAGGGGCGATACCGGCATAGCGGACAGACACCTTCAGGCCTACTGCTGCTCGCTCGTCCGCAGGGCGCTGGCCGAGTCATTGAGCGGAGGGCTGGATTATCTCTCCGGGACGGTGTTCCCTCATACCTGTGATTCCATCCAGCGCCTCTCCGATATCTGGCGGCTCAACACCAGCCACGGGTTCTTTGCCGACGTGGTGCTTCCGGTCAAGCTCACCACCGAGAGCGCCAGGCGCTACATGGCCGATGTGCTCGACAAGTTCAGAAAGGAGCTGGAGTCGTATTTTCATCTCACCATCTCTGATGAAGACCTGAACGCATCCATCAGGACATACAACGCGATCCGCGGGTCGCTCAAAGAGATCTGGGAGCTCAAATCGCACAACCCCGGGCTGCTTTCGGGGAGCGATCTCTCATCGATCGTTCGGGCGTCCATGGTGATGGACCGGGAGACGCTCAAAGATGATCTCCGCTCGCTCCTGGAGGAGCTCGGAGAAGGAAAATCCAGCGGGGAGGCCAAGGGTAAAAGGCTCATGCTCGTGGGCAACGTGTGCGATCATCCGGACGTCTACACCTTGATCGAGCGCTCGGGAGGACAGGTGGTCTGGGACGATCTGTGCACGGGCAGCCGGTACTTCGAGGGCATGATGGAAGAGGGGGGCGACCCGATCTCCTCCATCGCAGACCGCCTCTTTGAGCGGCAGGTCTGCCCGGCGAAACACAAATCCCCCACCGCGCGCGGAGAGCATATCACCGCAAAAGCTCGAGAGCACGGAGTCCAGGGGGTTGTGTTCCTCTACCTCAAGTTCTGCGATCCCCACAGCTTCGACTACCCCTATCTCAGAGAGTATCTGGAGAAGGCGGGCATATCGTCGATGCTGCTGGAGATCGAAGACCGGCTGCCGCCGGAGGGTCAGCTGCTCACCAGGATCGAGACCTTCACACATATGCTCTAGCAGTTGAAGTGGACGGATGTATCAGGTGAATCACATACCATGAGCGAGGGGAAAACCATGTCGCAGACCGATGCGGAAAAGAAGAGAAAATTCAGATCTGCCAAAAGAATGCGGGAGATCATGACCGAGTACTACATCGATGCCAAGACAGCCGGCCAGTCGGGCAAGAAAGTGGCTTGGATCACGAGCGGAGGGCCTGTCGAGCCCCTCATCGCCATGGACGTCATCCCGGTGTATCCGGAGAACTACGGCGCCATGATCGGCGCCTCACACATGGGAGGCGACCTGTGCGCCAAGGCCGAGGCGCTGGGATACAGCACCGACCTGTGCTCCTACGCCCGGGCCGACATCGCGTGCGCGCTGGAAAACGGAGGCCCCATCGGAGGCCTTCCCAGGCCGGACATGCTCGTATGCTGCAACAACATATGCGGAACGGTCTTGAAATGGTACGAGATACAGGCGAGGCTTTTCAATGTGCCGCTCTTTATCTTCGACACTCCGTTCTGTCACGTTGACTTCGCGGACGAGGCGAGACGGTATGTGAGGAGCCAGCTTGACGAGTATATCGCTTTCCTGGAGGGGGTCTGCAAGACGAAGTTCGATTACGACCGGGCCATGGAGGTGGGCAGGCTCTCGCTTAAGGGCCAGAGGCTCTGGCAGGACGTTCTGGATGCCGCGGCACACAGGCCCTCTCCCATGACCGCATTCGACGCGTTCTTCTTTCTGGCGCTCATCGTTACCCTGAGGGGGACGCAGAAGGTGGTGGATTTCTACACCGAGCTCCTCCAGGAGATGAAAGACCGGGTGGAGCAGGGCATCAGCGCCGTGGAAAACGAGCGCTACCGGCTGCTCTGGGACAATCTGCCCGTGTGGTACCGGCTGAAGTGGCTCTCGGACACCTTCGCGTCCCACGGCGCGTGCTTGGTCGCCGACACCTACACCACTGCATGGTGCGGCTCCATGAAGTACATCGACGAGAACAACTTCATCGAATCCATGGCCGAGGCGTATACCCGGATCTATCTCAACATCGGGGTAGACGAGATGGTCAAGACCATCTTCGAGATGATCGACAAGTATGAGGTCGACGGCCTGGTGATGCACTCAAACCGCAGCTGTAAGCCCTATTCGTTCGGCCAGTACGATATCATGCGCATGGTCCAGGAGAAGAAAGGCATCCCTTGCATGATGCTCGAATCCCACATGGTCGACGAGCGGAGCTTCTCCGAGAGCCAGGCGTCCACCCGGATCGACGCCTTCATGGAGATCATCAGACAGCGGGGGTCCCGAACCGGCACGTCCCTGTAAGCCAATCGTCCGAAAAAGAAGAGATCGGCGGGTCGCGGGGCTGTGTTCATCCGCGTACCTTCCGTGTTATGAAAGAACCGGATAAAGGAGTCGGAATATGGGTGCTGTTCAGTATGGCCTGAAAGACAAGGTGGCTCTCGTTACGGGCGGGAGCAGGGGCATAGGCCTCGAGATCGCCCGTGAACTGCTCGCTCAGGGCGCGAGAGTGGTGATCTGTGGGAGAAAACAGGAGAACCTCGATGCCGCGGTCGCAGCCCTCTCCGGCGGCGATCTCATGGCCGTACAGGCTCATATCGCCCGGGAAGCCGATGTGGAGGCGCTCTTCCATGCGATCGAGGAGAGGCACTCCCGGCTCGACATACTCATCAACAACGTGGGAATGAACCTGATCACGCCCGCCATCGCGGATACCGACGTATCTCTATGGCAGAAGATCATGGAGACGAACCTCAGCGGCACCTACCTGTGCTCGAGGGCCGCGGCCCGCATCATGCGGCGACAGCAGCAGGGCAAGATCGTGAGCGTGTCTTCCGTCGCGGGCAGGAAGGCGTCGCCCGGAATGGGCGTCTACGGTATCGCCAAGGCGGGTGTGGAGATGCTCACCAGGGTGCTGGCAAGCGAGCTCGCCGGCTTCAACATCCAGGTCAATGCCGTGGCTCCGGCCATGGTGAGGACGGACTTCAGCAGGCCTTTCTGGTCGAATGAGGACATTTGCAGGGAAGTGGTCAGGGCCATTCCTCTGGGAAGGATCGCCGAGCCTATGGAGGTGGTCCATCCAGTGCTCTTCCTCGCATCCGAGGGGGCTGGATTCATCACCGGCCAAACCCTCGTAGTCGACGGCGGGTCCTGCGCTGTCTGAGAACAAATGAGAACAAATGGGGTCAGGTCTTGACATGTGACAAGCTTTTGGCTTGTCACATGTCAAGACCTGACCCCGGTAGGTGTGACCCCGGTATGACCCTGACCCCAGCGGGAAAGAAAGGTTGTTGAAAGAGAGATGAGGACGGCAGGGATAGACATAGGTTCGATCAGCACCAAGGCGGCGGTTCTGGAAGACGGGGCCATTCTCGGGACCAAGGTCGGATTCACGGGATATAACGCGGGCGCGGCCGGCAGGAAGATGTTCGACGAGCTCCTGGATTCGCTCGGCATCGAGGAGTCGTCCATCTCGAGGATCGTATCCACCGGGTACGGAAGAAACAGTGTGGATTTCGCCAACAAATCCATGACCGAGATCATCTGCCACGGCGCCGGCGCCCATTTTCTCAACCCGCAGATCCGCACCGTGGTGGATGTGGGCGGACAGGACAGCAAGGCCCTCATTCTCGATGCCTCGGGCAGGGTTTCGGATTTCGTTATGAACGACAAGTGCGCGGCCGGAACCGGAAGGTTCCTGGAGGTCATGGCACGGGCGCTCGAGGTTGATCTGGACGAGTTCGGAGAGCTCTCGCTCCACTCGGAGAACCCCTCGAAGATCAGCAGCATCTGCACAGTCTTCGCCGAGTCGGAGGTCATCTCTCTCATCTCCAAGGGAGAGCCCAGGGAGAACATCATCGCAGGCATCCACGAGTCAGTCGCGTCAAGGGTCTACGCCATGTCACAGCGCCTCGCCGTCAAGCCGCCCCTGATGATGAGCGGCGGCGTTGCCAAGAACATCGGCGTGGTCAGGGCACTGGAAAAACGCTTCAGCTCTCCCATCGAGGTCACGGCGTACGCGCAGGTAAACGGCGCCATAGGAGCGGCGGTGCTGGCCAGCGCGCTGTCGTGATATCGCTGTGAGCGGCGCCGGCGCACCATGTGCCTGCCGAGGATGGAGGAATCTGCCATGAAAGTCGTTGTCATCGGCGGTGATGCGGCGGGCATGAGCGCCGCGAGTCAGATCAAACGTCAGAAGCCGGAATACGAGGTCGTCCTCTTCGAGCAGGGAACATACATCTCATATGCCGCCTGCGGCATTCCGTACTTTATCGGCGGAGCCGTGGGCCGTCTCGACGATCTGATCGAGGTTTCTCCCGAGGAGGCGCGAGAGAAAAGAAAGATCGATCTCCGGCTCGGCCACACGGTGACCGCGATAGACCCACAGGCCCGCACCGTGACCGTCGAGGCTGATGGAAGGACATTCGACGAGCCGTTCGACCGGCTCGTCATCGCAACCGGGGCGCGGCCCGAGACCCTGGGAATCGATCTGTCGATCCATCCGGACGCTTTTACCATGAACGACCTTTATGACGCCGGCCGGATCAGCTCCTTTATCGAAAAGAGAAGGCCGGGCCGAATAGCGGTGCTCGGCGGCGGGTACATCGGGATCGAGGCTGTGGAGGCCTTCTCCGCTCGAGGCATCGAGACTGTGCTGGTCCATCGGCGAACCGAGCTCCAGCGCTCCTTCGAAAAAGAGATCTCGGATATCATTCTCCACAAGCTTGCGGAAAAAGGGGTGGAGCTTCGCCTGGGCGCGGCCGTGAGCGGGCTGGAGCAGCACAAGGACGGCATCGCCGTGCTGACGGACACCGGGCCAGTCGAGTGCGATGCCGCTCTGTTCGCAGTCGGCGTCGTGCCGAACAGCGAGCTCGCAGAAGCCGCGGGGATTCCGCTCGGCGCCAAACGGGCGATCCGTGTGAACGAGTATATGGAGACCGGGGAGCAAGGCATCTATGCGGCGGGAGACTGTGCGACCTCACGCATGATCGGCTTCCCGCTCGAGGTCCATACGCCGCTCGCACTGAAGGCGAACAAGCAGGGGATGCTCGCCGGCGCGAACATAGCGGGCTCGAAAGAGCCTTTTGCCGGGGTCATGAACACTGCGATCATGAAGATATTCGATCTCGGCGTCTCCCGGACAGGCCTCTCGTTCGGCCAGGCCCGCGATCTCGGGCTCGACCCCGAGAAAATCATCGTGCAGTCGAGAGACAGGGCCCGGTATTACCCGGGCTCACAACCCATGACCTCTCTGGTGATCGTGAGCCGGAAAGACCGGCGTGTTCTGGGCGCGCAGATGGCAGGCGAGGTCGGGTCGGTCAAGCGGATCGATGTCTACAGCACGGCGATTCACAACCGAATGACCATTGACGGGCTCTTCGATCTCGACCTGGCGTACGCCCCGCCGTTTTCGCCCGTGTACGACCCGGTGCTGCTGGCAGCACGGGTCGCCCGCAAAAAGATCTGAGCACTGCTGAGGGGCTTCATGCCTGTCCGAGCAAAGCTCTCCCGCATCAGCGGCCGAGAGCGAAGATCGCTTCGGAAGCGGGGCCGGCCTATCGATCCTGGCTCCCTCCGCACACGGCAATGACATCGAGCCTCCGCTCGGATCCTTGCCTGGTCAGGGCATCCCAAAGAGGGAAATCGGTGAAGATATCCGTGCCTCTCACACGGAGCCTAATCGAGAAATATGCCGGGAAGATGAGGGGCTTCCGCGGATGTGGAAACTGCATCCAAGATGAGATCGAAACGCCGCGAGCCGGATGCATCAAAGCTCGTCTTTTCAGGCTGGAGGCCGGGCCGCAATCCGCTGATAATCAATTCGCCGGCAGCGGGTCCTTTTTGGCGGCTCATGACAAGCCTACGGCCCTCGAGGCACGGGAAAGGACCGGTGAGGGAAAAGGATCGAAAAGAAAAGGGAGAGAGGATTTCTCTCTCCCTTGAGGGAAGACAGTGTCAGTCCTTTTCACTCGGGTGGATACATGGCGTCTATCACCCGGGCGTATTTCTGGTTGATGACCCGGCGCTTGAGCTTGAGGGTGGGGGTGAGCTCTCCCGTCTCCTGCGCCCACGGGGTGTCGAGCAGTGTGAACTTGCGGATCTGTTCGACCCGGGCAAAATCTTTCATGTTCTCTTCAATCTCTTTCTCGAAGAGCGCGGCGACCTTGTCGTTCGATATGAGGTCCTTATGGCTGCTGAACCATATCCCCTGTTCATTGGCCCATTTTTCGAGGTTTTCGAATGAGGGCACGATGAGGGCGGAGAGGTATTTGCGGTTGTCGCCGATCACGGCCACCTGCTCGATGTAGGGCGATGCCTGGAGGCTATTCTCGATGTTCTGGGGCGAAATGTTCTTGCCGCCCGAGGTCACGATGATGTCCTTGATGCGGCCCGTGATCTTCAGATATCCCTCGTCGTCGATCTCGCCGATGTCGCCGGTGCGGAAGAAGCCGTCTTCGGTGAAGACCTCCCTGGTCGCTTCCTCGTTCTTGTAGTAGCCCTTCATGACCTGCGGGCCCTTGACGAGGATCTCGCCGCCTTCGCCGATCTTGATGATGGTATCCTTGACGGCTGGGCCTACGGTGCCGGGTTTGATTTTCTTGGGCTTGTTGCCGTTGGTCACCGGCGAGGTCTCTGTCAGGCCGAACCCTTCCAGGATCCGGATACCCATGCCCAGGAAAAACTCGGCGTCGGACACCGACAGGGGACCGCCCCCGGAAATGGCTCCATGGAGCCTGTCCATGCCAAGAGCAACTTTCAGCTTGGAAAATATGATCTTGTCGGCCAGATTGTATTTCATGGCGAAAAGACCTGTCCGAGGCTTGTTGTTGCAGATATAGGGAAGGTTGTCCCTGGCGATGCCCATGGCCCAGTTGAAGAGGGACTTCTTGATTGCCGGAGCGCCTGCCACCTTGGCGAGGATGCCGTTATGGACCTTCTCGTAAATCCTGGGAACGCTCACGATAAAGGTGGGCCTGATCTCCTGGAAGTTTTCCAGGAGCTTGCTCACATCCTCTGCAAAGGCCACCTTGTGTCCGAGAAAGATGGGAGCGTAGTAGCCGACGGTTCTCTCCAGGGAGTGGGCCAGCGGCAGGAAAGAGAGAAATACATGGTCGCCGGAGAGAAAATCCGGGTCGACGGCGTGGAGCTGGTTGACGTTTGCGACGAAGTTGCTGTGGGAGAGCATGACGCCCTTTGGATTGCCGGTGGTGCCGGAGGTGTAGATGATGGTGGCGACGTCGTCGATGTTGATGGGTTTGAGCCGCTCGTCGAACTCGTTCTTGTTCGGATATGCGCCGCCTTCTTTCATCACGCTCTTCAGGTCCGTAACGCCGGGCTTCCTGTCCGCGAGATCATCGAAGACAATGACCTCCTTCAGATTGGGGAGGTCATCCTTGACGGACAGCACCTTCTGCATGTGCTCGGATGTGCCGGCAAAGCACATGATGGAGTCCGAGTTGTCGATGATATAGCGGCATTCCTGCGCGGAATTGGTCGCATAGATAGGAACATTGACCGCCCCTATGGAGAGAATCGCAAGGTCCGCAACCCACCATTCATAGCGGTTGGGAGAGAAAAGGGCGACTTTTTCACCCGGCTTCACCCCCTTGGAGAGGAGATAACAGCCCAGGTTCCTGACCATTTCATTCATCCGGTTCCAGGAAATGTCCTCCCAGACGCCTTCTTTGTTCTTGAACGAAACCAGCGGCTTGTCTCCGTGCTGCTGAACCCGGTTCTGGAAGATCGCCCCCATCGAGGTTTCCTTGAATGTGGCCATGAGTACCTCCTGAAAAAAATAATATGAGACCGGCAATGTCTATAATAATAAACGGATGATGAGGGATAATCAAGATGATAGTCTATAGAATACTTATATAGTTGTCTATGAATATGGATATTCTCCTGCCGGGATCGGGAAAGAGGTGTGCGGGGATAAAAAAAAGGGAGGGTGAAAACCCTCCCTTTTTTCCTGTCCGGGGAATGTTTTAATCGGCGGAAGCTGGATACATCTTTTCAATGACATCCTTGTATTTCTGATTGATGATCCGCCGTTTGAGCTTGAGCGTAGGAGTGAGCTCGTCGGTTTCCTGCGACCATTCCTTGTCCAGGAGGGTGAACTTGCGTATCTGCTCGACCCGGGCGTAGTCCTTCATGTTGTCTTCGATCTCCTTTGCATACAGCTCGTTGACCTTGGGATCTTTGATCAGCTCGGCCCGGGAGGAGAAGTTCACGCCGTTTTCCTTGGCCCAGCTCTCGAGCTCGGAGAAGGCGGGAACCACCAGGGCGGAGAGGTATTTGCGGTTGTCGCCGATGACGGCCACCTGCTCGATGTAGGGCGAAGCTTTGAGACTGTTCTCGATGTTCTGGGGGGAAATGTTCTTGCCGCCCGAGGTCACGATGATGTCCTTGATGCGGCCCGTGATCTTCGCAAAGCCCTCTTCGTCGATCTCGGCGATGTCGCCGGTGCGGAAGAAACCGTCTTCGGTGAAGGCCTCCTTGGTCGCTTCCTCATTCTTGTAATAGCCCATCATGACCTGGGGGCCTTTGATGAGGAGCTCGCCGCCTTCGCCGATCTTCACGATTGTGTCTTTGACGGCAACACCGATGTAACCGGGCTTGATCTTCTTGGGCTTGTTGGTGTTGGTCACCGGCGAGGTCTCTGTCAGGCCATAGCCCTCGACGATCTTGATGCCCATGCCCAGGAAGAACTCGGCGTCGGACACTGACAGAGGCCCGCCGCCTGAGAAGCCGAACTCCAGCTTGTCCATGCCCAGGGCCGCCTTCAGCTTGGAGAAGATGAGCTTGTCGGCAAGCCGGTACTGGAACCCGAAGAGGCCGCTCGGCTTCCTGTCGTTGCAGATATAGGGAAGATTCTTGGACGCCAGGCCCATGGCCCAGTTGAACATGGCCTTCTTGATGGGCGGAGCGCCTGCCACCTTGGCGAGGATGCCGGCATGGATCTTCTCGAAGAGTCTGGGAACGCTCACGATGCAGGTGGGATGGACCTCCTGGAAATTCTCAACGATCTTGGAGAAGTCTTCGGCAAAGTAGACCTTCATCCCGTGAAGCATGGGGGTGTAGTAGCCCACGGTTCGCTCGAAGGAGTGGGCCAGCGGCAGGAAAGAGAGGAACGTGAGCTCGTCGGCCCGCTTGAACAGATCCGGGTCGACGTTGTATATCTGCTGGGTGTTGGCGAAGAAGTTGTTGTGGGAGAGCATGACGCCTTTGGGAGCGCCGGTTGTGCCGGAGGTGTAGATGATCGTGGCCATATCCTCGCTCTTGATTCCCCGGATCCTTTTGTCGAACTCTTCGGCCTGAGGGTTCTTGGCCCCTTCCTTCAGCGCCGTGCTCAGCTCGATCACGCCGTCAATGGGCTTCTCGAGAGGATCGAAACTGATGATGTCCCTCAGGTTGGGAAGCTTGGATTTGACCGAGATGATCTTGTCGGTATGCGCCTTAGTCGCGGTGAAGCACATGATGGAGTCCGAATTGTCGATGATGTATCTGGATTCTTCCGCCGAGTTCGTTGCGTAGATGGGTACGTTGACCGCGCCGATAGAGAGAATCGCCAGGTCGGTGACCCACCACTCGTAGCGGTTGGGGGAGAACAGAGACACCTTGTCGCCGGGCTTGACGCCCTTGCTGATGAGGAAATAGCCCAGGTTTCTGACCATTTCGTTCATCTCTTTCCACGAGATGTCCGTGTAGACGCCATCTTTCTTGTACGCGACGATGGCTCTATCCCCGAACTGCTCCACCCGGTTCTGGAAGCCCGCCGGGATCGAAGTTTCCGCAAACTTTGCCATGATACCCTCCTTATTCATGATAGATACGTTCAACTATTGGATGATACGTGCATTTATTTGCACAGTATCTTACATGAATATATAGAAATTAATCAATTCTTTTTTAAAGATATTTCTAAACACAGCTTCACCTTGAGCGCTTGAGCGTTTTGGTATATATAGCAGCACTGATCCGGAAGTATCAGGGAGTCAATAAAAACGTGAAGATAACCGATGCCGATGTCCTGCATGCAGCCGCTCTCGCAAGAATAAGCCTCGACGAGGACGAACTCCGGAAGCTGTCCGGAGAGCTCGATGCGGTTCTCGACTACATGGATCTGCTCTCGGAAGTCGACACCTCAGGGGTGAGCCCCACCCATCATCCGCTGCCCGCGATCAACGCCATGCGTGATGACGTGGCGAGGCAGAGCTTGGACCTGGAAGATGCCGTACGCAACGCACCCCGGCACAAGGACGGCTGCGTCGTGGTGCCGAAAGTGATCGAATAGAGGGATCCCATGCTGGAAACTGCACGCCGGTACAGAAAACGAAAAGAATCGCCGGTGGAGGAAACCCGCAGACTCCTGGACGCGATCAAGAGAGATACCCTCAATTCCTTCATCACAATCGATGAACAGGGGGCGCTTCTGAGCGCCCGGTCCGCCGAAGATCTCCTTGACCGGGAGGACGCGGGAGTCTTGGCAGGGATTCCCGTGGCAGTCAAGGACAACATCTGCACCTGCGGCGTGCGCACCACCTGCGCATCGGAGATCCTGGCCGATTTCGTTCCCGCCTACGACGCCACCGTGGTGAAGAAGCTCAAAGACCAGGGCGCCGTGATCCTGGGCAAGACCAATCTCGACGAGTTCGCAATGGGCTCGACCACAACCACGAGCTGCTTCGGCCCCACCCGAAACCCGTGGGATCCTTCCCGGACCCCGGGAGGATCCAGCGGAGGATCGGCGGCGGCGGTGGCGGCCATGCTGTGCGCCGGCGCTTTGGGCTCCGACACGGGCGGATCTATCCGCATGCCGGCAAGCTTCTGCGGGATCACCGGGCTGAAGCCCACCTATGGCTCGGTGTCGCGATACGGCCTCGTGGCGTTCGCGTCATCTCTCGATCAGATCGGCCCCATGGCGGCAACGGCCCGTGACGCGGCTGTGCTGTTCGATGCGATCAAGGGACACGATCCCCTGGATTCCACCAGCGCTCTTCACGACTATGCCCCCACGGACCTGGAAGGCATCGACCTGAGGGGCGTCAGAATCGGCGTGCCTAAAGACTTTTTCGGGCCCGGACTGAACCCCGATGTCAAATCGGCGGTGCTGTCCGGAATCGCTGAGCTCGCGGACATGGGCGCGCAGGTGGTCGATATAAGGCTCCCGCATGTCAGGTATGGGGTGGCGGTCTACTACATCGTGGCCACGGCGGAGGCGAGCTCGAACCTGGCCCGCTACGATGGGGTGCGCTACGGGATGAGATCCGGAGAAAGCGGAGGCCTGAGGAACATGTATCTGCAGACCCGGTCGAAGGGATTCGGCGCCGAGGTCAAGCGAAGGATCATGCTGGGCACCTACGCCCTGTCCGCCGGTTACTACGATGCCTATTACCGCAAGGCGTCGCAGGTAAGGACCCTTATCGCGGACGATTTCCGGGCGGCCTTTTCCCTCTGCGACATCATCGCGGGCCCCACGACGCCGGTCACGGCCTTCAGGCTCGATGAAATGGTCGACGACCCCTTGAGCATCTATCTCCTGGATATCTACACCATTCCCGCAAACCTCGCCGGACTGCCCGCCTTGAGCATACCCTGCGGTTTCGACTCGCGAGGGCTTCCGGTCGGGATGCAGCTCATGGCCCCACACTTCCGGGAGGATCTCCTGCTGGGGGCCGGCATCGCGTTCCAGGACCGGACCGGCCATCACAAGGTGAGGCCATGAACGGCTATGACGTGGTCATCGGGCTCGAGGTGCACGCCCAGCTCCTGACAGAGTCGAAGGTTTTCTGCGGGTGTTCGACCAGATCCGGGCTAGCGCCCAACACCAGCACCTGTCCGGTATGCATGGGAATGCCCGGCGCCCTGCCGGTGCTGAACCGCAAGATGGTTGATTACGGCATCAGGCTCGGACTCGCCGTCGGCAGCCGTATCGCGCGGACATGTATCTTCGCCCGGAAAAACTATTTTTACCCGGACCTTCCCAAGGGATATCAGATAACCCAGTACGAGAGCCCCCTGTGCGAGGGCGGCTCGATCGATGTCGAGACAAAGGAGGGCGTCAAAAAAATCGGGATCATCCGGATCCACATGGAGGAGGACGCCGGAAAGACGATCCACGACGAAACAGCGCCGTACAGCTATGTGGACTACAACCGTGCGGGCGTTCCTCTGCTCGAGATCGTCTCCGAGCCCGGCATGACGGATACCGACCAGGCCGTGGCCTATCTGCGCGAGCTCAGGCAGATCCTCATGTACCTGGGGATATGCGACGGCAGTATGGAAGAGGGGTCGCTGCGCTGTGATGCGAATGTTTCGGTGAAGAAGGAGGGATCGTCACGATACGGCACCCGCACCGAGCTCAAGAACATGAACTCTTTCCGGAACGTTCAGAAGGCCCTTGAATTCGAGATCGAACGTCATATCCAGATTCTTGAGTCAGGGGGCCGGGTGGAGCAGGAGACCATGCTCTGGAACCCTTCGAAGGGCGTTACCGTTTCCATGCGCTCGAAGGAGGAGAGCCATGACTACCGCTACTTCCCCGAGCCGGATCTCGTACCATTGCGGATCGACGATGCCTGGATCGAGGATGTGCGGTCCACCCTGCCCGAGCTTCCGGCAGAAAGAAGGGCGCGATTCCGCAAGCGGTACGGGCTGCCTGCCTACGACACCGGCGTGCTCACGCAGTCGCGGGAGCTGGCGGACTATTACGAAGCGTGCGTCGGGATGCTGGACGCGCCCAAGGAGATCAGCAATTGGATCATGACGGAGGTGATGCGGGCTCTCAACGAACAGGGGATTTCGATCACGGATTTCAAGGTGATGCCTGAGATGCTCACAGGCCTGATCGCCATGATAGGCCGGGGCAGGATTTCCGGGTCTATGGCAAAGGAGATCTTTGCCGAGATGGCGTCCACCGGGCGCAGCGCGGAAGAGATCGTATCGAGCCGGGGCGTGGGGCAGATCAGCGATGAAGAAACACTGAAAACCGTGGCCAGCCGGATCATCGATGCCAACCCGGACGAGGCTCGGAAATACAGGTCGGGCAAGACAGGGCTTCTGGGGTTCTTTGTCGGTCAGGTCATGAAGGCGACACAGGGCGAGGCGAACCCGAAGCTCGCAAGCAGAATCGTGAAGGAGCTGCTGGAGGAATGAAAAAGCTGCACATAGCCGATACCGAGCAGATACGCTCAGGTGACGTTACGGACGTGTACTTTGTCCGGACCGAGAAGATCCTCAAGGAGAAGCGGCTGGACAAGCATGTCTGCATGGAGATCTACCTGAAGGCGCTGCCGGAGAAGCAGTACCGCTGGGGGGTCTTTGCTGGCCTTGAGGAAGTATGCATCCTTC
>Ga0116159_1000568_pt1 | contig 42090 bp, 30 predicted proteins | sample AD_JPNAS1_MetaG_FD_89878 | JGI IMG/M metagenome (GOLD analysis project Ga0116159, IMG submission 89878) | Active sludge microbial communities of municipal wastewater-treating anaerobic digesters from Japan - AD_JPNAS1_MetaG | ecosystem: Engineered > Bioreactor > Anaerobic > Digestate | place...
ACGGTGACGTGGAGGTGGTCGTAGTGGCCGCCGGTGACGTCGCCGGGGTCGTGCATGCCGCCGCCGTTGTAGGGTCGCCAGCCGTCGGCGTCGCGGGCGACGGACCAGATTTGGCCTTGCCAGATCAAGTACTCCACCCCGAGCACGTCGGCGTTGTCCTTCATCCAGTTCGTGACCTTCCAGCCGGCGTCGAGTTGCGCCGTGGTGGGGCGTTGTCCGATCTGGTTGCCGAAGGTGATGTCGCAGGCACGTCCGAGGGGGTGCTCGGACTTGGTGCCGGGCCGGGGTGAGTAGCAGCCCCAGCCGGTGTCGGGGAACGCAGCGAGGATCTGTTGGTAGAGCTGTAGCAGGCGGGCGGTGATCTTGCCCGAGCTGGTGGGATCGTCGACGAGCCGGTCGGGGTCTTCTCCATCGACACCGGTCGGCGTACCAGCGGTGCCGTTGTCGCAGGCGGCTGGTGATGCGCTGGTCGCGGTGGGCAAGTTCGCGGCACCGTGCTGGTTGAGCCAGGCGGCGGCGTCGACGGCCTCGCCGTTGGTGCCGCCGGGGCGGACCTCGAAGTGCAGATGTGCGCCGGTGCTCATTCCGGAGGAGCCGACATCGCCGATGTGTTGCCCGGCGCTCACCCGGTCGCCAGCGCGGACGTGGATGCCGCTTTGCCACATGTGCGCGTACGCGGTCGCGACGGTATGGCCGTCGATGGTGTGCTCGATGACGATGAGGCCGCCGTAGCCGCCGGAGAACTGCGCGACGGTGACGGTGCCGGCAGCGGCGGCGAGGATCGGGGTGCCGTCGGGTGCTGCGAGGTCGGTGCCGGTGTGCAGTTTCCGTTCGCCGGTGATCGGGTGCACGCGCATCCCGAACGGCGAGGACGGCACCCAGGTGCCTTCGGGCAGCGGGAACACCACCCGCGAGGACACCGACCCCGGCCCGCCGGCTCCAAGCCCAGGCCCGTTGCTGCTGGTGAGCGCGGCGAGGATGCTCTCGGCGACGGGCTCATAGTTGCGGTAGCGGTCGGGGTAGGCAGAAACTTCGACGGCTTGGGCGGCTTCGCCGGGGTCCATCTGTTGCCAGCCGGGGATGTCGAGCAGGCCGCGCGGCGAGGGATAGTTCGGTCCGGTCGGCCCGCCGAAGAACGCTCTGGCCTGGTAGGTCGGGTCCATGAGTTGGGCGACGGTGCCCCACCCTGTTTGCGGCCGCATCTGGAACAGCCCGAGGCTGTCGTGGTCGGTGCCGTTGCCGTCGTTAGGGTAGTTCGCTGACTCGGGGTAGGCACCGGTGTTGGTGAGCATCTGCATTGTGGACTCGGTGAGGGCGGCCATCAGCGCGATCTTGACTCCCGGCGGGTCGACGCCGTCGGTGCCGTTGCCGATGGTGAGGATCGTTGCGGCGTGCGTGAGCTGCTGACGGTCCAGGGTGAAAGTCTCGCCGCTTGCGGTGGTTACGGTGAGCGAGTCCGGGACAAGGCCAAGAGCAAGACCGCCGCTCGGTGTGGCGCAGTGGGCGGCGGCGGGGTTCATCAGCACTCCGATGCCAAGCAGTCCTGCGGAGGGTCCGAAGAACAGCAGCGCCAGTGCTGCGACGGCGACTTTGCGGAACACGACGCCATCCCTTCAGCGCAGCGGGTTGTCGAGCTGCGAGAGCCGAAGCAGATGGCAGGTCGGATAGGTCGGTGCGCAGACCACGAACACGGTGAAGGCCACGGGATGCTCGCTGGTGACCGGTTGGCCGTTCCATACCCCTGCGCGGTGGCGGGTGCCCTCGATCGTGATGGCGGTCGTGCCTGGCGCGAGCTGCCCCGGTTGCGCCTGCTCTACCGCGTCGGCCCACGCCTCGGGGACGTGTGCGGTGCCGATGGTGAGGTGCTGGCGGGTGGCGTACTGCCGGAGCTCGATCCAGGCCTCCCGGTTCGGCAGGTAAGCCGCGACATCGGAGGCGAGCCCGGCTTGTTCGTCACCGCTTGGGTCACCGACCGCCAGGATCGCCGAGGTGTAGTCGAGCGGCCACAGACCTGAGGCGGTGTCCCAGGCGAACAGCGTGGCGGCCACGCCTTGAGCGAAGGCCGCTGGATGGGTGGAGCGCGGGACGGAAGCAACCCGCGGCGGCTTGGGCGCGGTTGGCGGCGAGGTTGGTGCCGTGGCGGCCTGGCCAGGCTCCGAGTCCGGGCCGGTGTTCGTCGTTGTGCGTGGGCCTGTGAGGAGTCCGTAGATGCCGACTCCGGCGAGAAGCAGCAGGACGATGCCAGCGGCGATGAGTGCAACGGTGCGGCGTCGAGTGCGGGGATCAGAGGATGCAGGGCTCATGCCGAGCAGGTGCGCACCCGGCATCCACCCTCGGTCACAGTGCTCGTAGGTGTTGCCGTTCACCCGTGGTTTTGGCGAGCTGAACGGAGTTCGTCGGCGACCCGGGCGGTGCCTTCAGCTGTTTCGAGGAAGCTCTCGAACTGCTCGTCTGTCAGCTCGTTGGCGAGTGCGTCGGTGTCGTAGTGGGTCCACCAGTTGGCCAGCTCGCCCCAGGTCTGGATGAACGCGCGCACTGGGTAGCGCACCGGCTTGCCTTCGTTGGCGACGATGGGCAGTGTCCGTTGCGGGGTCCGCTTGCCCTTCTTGACCGATTTCGCGTGGGCCACGGCCGCCTCGGCGCGAGCCTGAAGTTCGGCTTCGCGGCGCTGCCGGGTGATGGCGTCGGCGTCGCGGATCGCTTGATAGATCGGATGCACCGGATCGCCGGCCTCGATCCGCTCCAGCCCAGCGGCGGCCCCGGTGCGCAAGGTCTCGGGTTGGGCGGGGTCGTTGGCGATGTCTTCGAGGTAGCCGATCTTGTCCATCGTCTTGTAGGACGCGCCTCCGGGGATCATCGCGGCGGCCTGTTCGTCGGCGCGCCCGTGCGGGGTGTCTGACGGTGTGGGAAATCTTCCCGCACCGTCGTTTCCCGGCTGGTTCTCGCTGCTGAACTGTGTGGCGCTCTGGCGTCGGGCGGCGTCTTCGGCCATGATCTGCTTCAGTTCCCGGTACAAGCCAGTGGCTTCGAGCTGGGTGTAGGGCTTGTGGAGCATGTTGTCGTCCTGCTCGGCGAGAAGGTGCCCGAGCCGGTCGGAGAGGCCGCTTCGCACCCACACGTTGACGGTGCGCCAGCCAAGCCTCTTGATCGCGGCGAGGCGACGTGCCCCACATACGAGCACACCATCGATGGTGATCGTGAGGGGTTGCAGCAGTCCGTCGCGTTCGATGGACGCGGCCAGCGCGTCGATGTCGCCGAGGTCGGCGCGGTGCCGGTGCCCCACCAGGATCGAATCGACGGCCCGGTCGAGTTGGATGCTGCCGATCTTTGGCTCGGTCACGTCGCCTCACCGCCTCCACCGCGCGGTGCGGCCAACGCCAGAGCGAGGATCAGATCGTCGTCGCGCAGCAGCAAGTCGAGGGTCTCGCCGAGCAGTAGTCGCAGCAGGACGCCGCGTCCGCTGCTGGTTGCCGCGTACGCCGGGTGCGGGTGGCCGAGCAGTGCCTTGAGCAGAACGGTCCAGGAGCGGTGCGGCAGATCGAGCAGGGCCCGCGCGTGACGGTCCCGGCGCAGCGCCTCGAAGGCGGACTGACGAGTGCCGGCCCTCATCAACGCGCCGCACACGTGCTCCACCGACGCCCGGGCAGCGTCGGGCGGCCAGTCGAGCAGGCACAGCATCGCGATGGCGTCCTCTGCCGCCGAGCCAGCGGACATGCAGGCTTGGGCCGAGCCGACACCCTCGCGCGGCTCGGTCTCGAAGTCGCTGGGAAGGGAATCGGTGCTATGGAAGGCGGGATGGTAGTCGGTAAGCGCGGTGTCGCGTTCGGAGAACCGTTCGGGGTCGTGGAAAGCCGAGACGTGCGCGCGGCGGGCCTGGTGCACCGAGCAGAGCAGGCCTTGGGCACGTTCCTCGTAGACGCAGGTGATCCGGACAGCGTGGGTGATGATCGCCCACGGGTCGTTGGCTTCACGGGTCGAGCGGTATTGCATCGCGTCGAATGCCGCAGCGACCGCCTCCCACGTGTCGAGCTTGTGCTTGCGTGCCAAGGCTCGGTACTTGTCGGCGGCGAACTCCATCAGCTCGCGTGCCACCGGGTCGTGAACCCAGGCGGCCGCGCCGCCCACGTAGAGACGGTTGAGCAGGGCACGCAGGCCCTCGCTGGTGGTGAAGTCCTCAGGTCTGTGGGCCGTCTGCTCGGCGCTGTTGCTGATGGTTGTGGTCATGGTGTCGGCACCTCCTGACAGGCAGGTGCGCGCTCGCTCCCGCGAGTGCGTCCTGCGTGCCGATGCCGTCGGGGCCATGACCTGTCACCACGCTCAGCTCATCGAGACCCCGGGCCGGGACGCCTGAGACGAGGGTGCGCTGCTGCGCCCGAACGCCGAGATCGGCGGCAACCGGCGGGCACGATCCCCGAGACGACGTGCTCCGGCACTGATCGGGGTCCGGGTGCGGCGCGCCAATTCGGCCTGGAAGTCGAGACCTCTACCGGCCGCGTGCGCCGAGTGACGAGCAATCAAGTCGGTCGGGCGCACCCACTCGACGCCCCGGCCGCGAACGATTGCGTGGTGCTTGTCGTCACGGGCGACCTGCGCAACCCGTACCGCCTCGGGAGTGCTCGTTGCCTCGACGGATTCGGTACGCTCGCGCGGCTCGTGGGGTACCTGACGAGCCGGATCGGGCTCAGTGGCGCCGTTCTGCTGGGGGGTGTCGGTGGTGTTCATGGGGTTGTCTCCTTCCGCTCGTCGGAGGTGTCGTCGGTGTCAGCCAGGTGCGCGACGGCGAACCAGCGGCCGACGGTCGAGGGATGCACCCCGAGCTCGCGGGCGATCCGCTTGTTCGACCAGCCCGCCTCGCGCAACTCCCATCCCAGAGCCCTCCGATCGACGACCGTCGCCGTCGCGTCGCGAGCAGGCTGTTGTGGATCACCAGCTGGTAGCGCCGGCAAGGCATCCGCAGTGACCGCCGAAAACGACGCGCCAGCGGGTGGTTCGGTGTCGGTTCCCGCTGGTCGAGTGAGGATCACGGTCAAGTGGGTAATGGCGAGCAACACGACGGGCGGCACCGCCGCGACGGAGGCCGCGAGCACGCCCGGGACGTCGGCGTCCGCGGCAACGACGGCGTGGATGGCGTTAGCGGTGACCGAGACGAGCGCGCCGCCGACCAGAAGAGCCCACGGGTACCAGGCCGAGCGCTGCCCGGCCAGCGCCACGACGGCGACCGTGGCGACAACGATGATGCCGTCCACGATCAGCGGCCAGGCCCACGCCTGCCCGGCGCCGATCCCTGAGCGAGCGGCGAGGTCCGCCAGCGACACGAACGACAGCCAGAACGCGCCGGCTGCGATGAACACCGTCCCGGCCGCCGCCGTCACGACCGCCCACCTACGCCCATCCGTGGCGCGCATTACAGGCCCCGCCCTCGTTGACACGCGACCGGCGGCGGATTGCGCTGCCGCTCGAACCACCCCGCCGAACGTTCGCCACCGGTCGGTGGGTCTGGACGCGACGGCCAACGGGGTGCGGGCGGAACGAGACGATAGGCGGAGCGCACCGTCGTGGTGATCTCTCGCTCGCTGAGCCCTGCTTGGCTCGCGGCAGTGGTGAGGACATCGACCGCATCGGAGGCGGGTACGCCGTTCTCCGCGAGCCGGCAGGCAGCCCAGAACACGCTCCGGTTCCGTTCGCCCTCACCCCGCCCGGCGACCCACGCCGCCAGTCGCGCAACATCGGCCCCTTGGACCTCGACGTCCGTGCGAAGGGTGGCGGGTTCGGGGCGAGGATCAAGGAGCTCTCGCAGCCCGGCCGCATTGAGATGGGCGCGATCGGCGCTGGCGCTCACCACTTCGTATCGAGTCGGCACGTGGTCGATGACCCGCACCGAGGGCGGCACGATGATGTAGCCGCCGTCACCCCGGAAATCGACACCGGCAGCGGCAGCCTGCCACGACCGTTGCTCGACGCCCGGCGTCGCAGCGTAGAAGGCGTGCAACCCTCCCGAAGGAGTCCGCGCCAGCAGCGCCCATCCGCCGACCAGTCCAGCGCGGCTGGCGCGGTCGAACGCGATCCGCCCATCGGCGCGGCCGTGCACGTCGACATCCACCACGACCATCCCGGAGGTGCCGCCGGTCGGAACACCCAGGTTCGCCTCAGGGGTCCGCGCCCACCATGCCTCGACCTCCGCAACGCGGGTGGTCGCATCGCGAAACCCGTGCCGGGTGATGGGCTGTTTCCCATCCGGCGCGCACGGAAACACCGGCACCCCCGCCCGTGCGAGACCTCGGGCGGCGACCGCCAGCGTCGCTGCTCCACTGGCGCGGAGCAGCGCCCTGGTGAAATCCGGCGGCTCGGTCATCACAGCTCCCGCCCTGCCAGCACCGGCACCGCTGGGTGACGATCAGATTCAGCCAACGACGACATGGCCGCCTGCGTGGGCCTCGCGGGTGGACGCATCGCAGCGTCACGTTCGAGTCCCGGCGGGGTGCCGTCCCCCACTTGGGCTGTGTCGAGCTGGTCGAGGATCGCCAGCGCGGTCTTGCGCACGCGTTCGCCGGTCGCTTGAACCACCTGGGCGGGCTCTTGGCCTTCTACCCTGGCGGCCCAGGTCGAGACGTACGGGATCGTGTACCCGGTGGTGTCCATGCCGTGCGCGGCACCGATCATCAGCGCGACACTTTCGGCTTCGACCTCGCGGATGCCGCGGTGCTGTCGGACCTCGTCGTCGGGATCGTGCATCAGCACGTGCGCCAGCTCGTGCGCGAGTGTCTTGACCTGCGCGGCAGAGTCCATGTTCTCCCGGACCGCGACCGTTCGTGCCTCATAGTCGGTGAGGCCGTTCGCCCCCGAAATCATCCCCTCGTGCGGCACCCGCAGCACCTCGAACCCTGCACCGCGAATCTGTCCCGTGAGCCCGTCCCACAGGCCAGACGGAGCCTCACCCTCCAGCAGTACCGGCGAGGGCGCAATCGGCAGCGGGTCGCCGTCGGTCTGGGATGCATCCCACACGTAGGCGGGTCGCACGCCGACCATCCGCGAGCGCACAACCTCGCCCGCCTTCGGCTTCTCCCGTGGCCCCAAGCGTCGCCACGAGCCCACATCGGCAGGTGTCGTCGTAGCGAACCGGCCCGTCACCGGCGCGAAGATCATGTACCCGGCTTGGCCCTTCATCACTTGTCGGCCGAGTTCCTGCCACTGGCGGTAGCCGGCGACGAGAGTCGGAAACGGTTCCGGCACCCGGCCTGCGTCAAATGCCGCCTGATGCTGCACCCAGATCAGCAGCGTGTTGTTGAACGAGCGGCCGCGGAAACGCGCTGCGAACGCCAGCGCCTGCCGCCAGTCGTCGCCCGACACCAGTGACTCGACGGCGCCGGTCAGCTTCTCGTGCAGCTCGTCGAGCTTCGCCTCGCGCGCGGCGCGGGCGTCCTGTGTCGATGCCATGCTCCGGCCCCCTCCTCGACGGGCCGCGGCGCGAGTCGGCGCGGCCTCACACCTTCGAGGTAGGCAGGAACACCCCAAACCGTCCCGGAAGCTGGACATCTTCACCTCCTTGAGCCATCGCGAGTCGAGACCGACGCCAGCACTTTGAGCATGCTCAAAGTGCTGCAATCCTGTTCTAGCACCGGCCGTTGAGCATGCGCAACCCTTGATTTGTGCATGCTCAACGACTATCTTTGAGCATGCACAACCACCCTCTGGGTGGACAACATCGATGCCTTGCCCGTCCCGAAGGGAAGGGGGTCAATCACCATGACCGAAGCCGAGAGTCAGGTTGCGGCCGAGAACCTGGCCAAGCGTCTGCGGCTCCTCATGGATGTCGCCGTCGCTGAGTCCGGCTCCGAACCGACCTACTCACAGATCGCGGACTACCTCAAGGAACGAGGCACCAACCTGTCGCGGTCGCGCTGGACATACATGGTCAACGGTCACCGCTACGTCCAAGACCCGGCCGTCTTCGAGGGACTGGCGGCGTTCTTCGATGTCGATGCCGCCTTCCTCGCGGGTGAGGACGGTGCCGCCACCCCTGAGAAGGTCTCTGCACAGCTTGACCTCGTGCGGTCAATGCGGGCAGCGAAAGTGAAGTCCTACGCCGCCCGCACGCTCGGTGACATCTCGCCGAGAGCACTCCAGGCCATCACCAAGTTCCTGGACGAGGAAATGCCATCCATGCCCGAGCGCTGACGGGTATCGCGCGACGCGAAGCCGATACCGGTCCCTGCTCGCCACCGAGAGGGGCGAACCGTGAATGTCGAACAGACAGTATCGGCGGCCGTCGCAGGCCTTCAGCTCGGTAGCACCTTCACCCTCGACGACCTCCTCCGCGCAGTTCAGAACCGACGGCACCGTAAGTTGCGCGTCGTCGAACTCGCCGACCTCGACACCCACGACGGCATCTGCGCGATCTGGCTGGTCACCGACACCGAGGACCTCGTGCTCCACGCCCGCAGCGACTCGACGCTGCACCGCCAGCAGTTCGTCCTGCACGAGCTCGCCCACATGATCCTCGGCCACTGCGAGGGCGAGGACTGCGCGGCCCAGGAGGTGCTTCTGCCAGACATCCCGCCCTACACCCGAGGACGCCTGCTCAAGCGGCAAGACATCGACTGTGAAACCGAGATCGCCGCCGAGTCCCTTGCCGACCGGCTCGCGGCCGGCATCCGAGGATCGGTATTCGCTGAATCGCGCTACTCGGAGGTTTTCGGATGATCCAGACGCTCGTCGCGACGCTCATGTGGGCGCTCGTGGCGAGCCTGCTCATCTTCCGCCGCAAACGCGCGGACCGAAGCATCACCTACGCAGCTCTGTCCATCGCCATCGCGATGACGCTGAACGTTGACGCCATCTACCCCGCCGTCGATCGGCTGCTCGGCGGAACGAACCTCGGGACCCTGGTCGCGGACGCACTGCTGATGACCGGACTCTTCTTCCTCGGCCGAGGAGTCATGAAGACCGGTGAATACCGACCCACGCTCGTCCGGACCGCCGTGAGCGTCCCTATGCTCTTGGTCGCGCTCTTCGCGATGACCGCGTTGTTCCTGTTCATCGACCGTGGCGCGACCACGACCCAGTTCATGAACGACCTCGGAGCCCAACCCGCTGCCGCGGCCTACTCGATCATCAACTTCACCTACGGCGCCACCGTCATCACCGCGATGATGATCCTCGCCACCCAGCGGTACCGTCACAGCACCGGCATCCAGCGCCTACCCGCAGGGCTACTGGCGATGGGATCGGCCTCCGGCGTCACCCTCTGCCTCGCGGTGATCGTCATGGATGTCGCCCACGTCACCGACCACCTCGACCTCATGCACGCCATCCAGCCCGCCTACGGGCCACTCTCCCTGCTGACCTTCCTGTTCCTCTGCGCCGGTTTCGCCGCACAACCCGCGCTCCGCCGCGCCCAGCACTGCCTGCGTCGCAGGCGCACCGCCGACCTTGCGGCACAGATGGAGCCACTCTGGAACCGAGCAACGGAGGTGAGACCCGGCCTGAGCCAAGCCGACCCCCATGCCGCGAGCACGGAAGAGCCCGAAGGACGCCTGCACCGAGAGATCGTCGAAATCCGCGACGCGATGATCGACCCCCGCGTCTCCTTCGAAGTGAGCACAGCCGAGCGCACCCTGCTGGAGCGCGCCGAGAGCCATCTCCTCGGATGCGACCGAACCGCGGTGCCCGAGCCGCAAACTCCGCGCAAGGCGGGTGGCTCATGATCGGCCGCCTTGCCCTGGGAGCCGGGATGGTGGCTGTGGCCGCCTCCGGGCTCGGCTGGGTCGTCGCCCGTCGACTCACCGCACCCGTCGGTGCACGCAGATTCGACCTCACCGTCCACGGCATCGAAGATGACGGCGACGGATGCTGGATCGTGCTCGACCGGACCGACCAGACCACCTCCGCTGGCCGCTACAACCTCTGGTTTGCCAGCGGCGGCTGGGCACAGGTCTCCGCAGAGACACTCGATCGCGGGACAACTCGGATCGCGAGAAGGGTGGAGAAGCGCGCGCCTGGACTCACTACGAGAGTGGGCGACCGTACCTCTTGGAGCGGGATCTACTACGCGACCCCACACGACGCCGGCCTCCACGCACGGGACATCACCATCGATACTCCGGCAGGGCCAGCCCCCGCCTGGCGCTTCGACGGCGACGGCTCGAAGTGGGCGATCCACATCCACGGCCTCGGCAGCATCCGAGCCGGAACACTCCGCGGCGTGCTCGCGGCCACCGAACTCGGCTACACCTCACTCGTCACCACCTACCGCAACGACGGCGAAGGCCCACGGGTCGGCAACGGCCGCTCCACCCTCGGCGCCACCGAGACCCCCGATGCCGAAGCCGCCATCGAGTACGCCGTACGGCACGGAGCCCGGCACATCGTGCTCTTCGGATGGTCGATGGGGGCCGCCATCGCGCTCCAGCTCGCCAACAGCTCGCCGCACCGAGACGCCATCGCCGGCCTCGTGGTCGACTCGCCCGTGCTCAACTGGACCGAGGTCATCAAGACGAACTGCACCCGCAGCGGCCTCCCCGCAGCAGCGGGCAGACTCGCGATCCCGTGGTTGACGCTCCGTCCACTGGCCCGCCTGGTCGGCCTACCGGAGCGCATCCCACTGGGAGCCTTCGACTGGATCGCACGCGCCGCCGAACTCACCACCCCCACGCTCATCCTCCACGGCGCTCAGGACGACTCAGTTCCGATACGGCTCTCACAAGCACTCCAAGACCGCCGTCCCGACCTCGTCGTGCTGGAGACCTTCGATGGCGGACACACGCTCTCCTGGAACTCCAACCCCAATCGCTGGCACCACACGGTGACGACCTGGCTCGGCGCCCGCAGCCCGTCCTGACAACCCGCGACATTGTGGCCCCCGGGCACCCGCTTCGTTCGGCCACGCCCGGAGAAACCCCGCTCAAGCGGCACGTCAACCGGTATCATCGGGAGTGTTGGCCCGCCCGGGGTCATGGAGCGAGGGAGGACCAACGTGGCTGAGCCGTGGCTGTCCGCAGACGACATCGCCGCCCACCTCGGGGTCACCAAAGACACCGTCTACACCTGGATCGCCGAGAAGGCCATGCCCGCACACAAGATCGGGCGCCTCTGGAAGTTCCAAGCCAGCGAGGTCGACGACTGGGTGCGTCGAGGCGGGGCGGGAGCAGAAGACGCCCCATGAATGCTCGAATGTCGGAGGCTCCTGCTGAAATGAGACCCGCGATGGAGTCCATCACGGAGCAGATGTACGCATGGGAAGGAGGAAGACCGAGAGATGACGAGTTCTCATATCGCTGAACGCGATTTCACGCTCGGCACGCTGCGGACGACCGCCAGCCACACGATCGGCATTCCCCACCTGGTGGAGCTTCTGCGCAATGTGCCGTCTGATGCGCGCGCCGAGCAGTACCGCGAAGCGGTGGTCGACGGCAACGTCCTCGGCCGACCAACTCAGACCGGACGGCAGCGTTCGTTCCGCCACCTGCGCGAGTTGTACTTCCTCGACCCGGCGTGCCCGGAGTTCACGGCACTGCGGCACTTCTGGGACATCGACTCCTCGTCACGCCCGCTCCTTGCGGGGCAGCTGGCGTTCATCCGCGACGAGGTGCTTCGCGCTTCATTCGCCGCGATTGTCGACCTCCCGGTCGGTTCGACCGTGACGTCGGCAGACCTCACTGCTGCTGTCACCGCAAAGTTCGGTAACGAGATGTCGGAATCGACGCTCGGCAAGACCGGTCGCAACACAGGCGCTTGCTGGACCCAGACAGGCCATCTCGCTGGTCGGGCAAAGAAGGTACGCACCGACGTGGAGGCAAGCCCAGCGGCCATCGCGTATGCGGCCTACCTGGGGCACCTCGCTGGCGGGCGAGGCCTTGGCGTCCTCGACAACCCGTGGTCGCAGATCCTCGGTCTCGCGCCCGGCCGCTCCCTGGAGGCGTTGCGCGACGCGCACACCCAAGGACTCCTCGACCTGCTCGTGGCGGGCAACATCGTGGACATAGCGTTCCCAGCCCTCGGAGGTGGCGCATGAGCCGCGTCTCCGATCTCGTACATTCCTACAAGGCCGAGTTGCCCCTGGCATGGAACGACAACGTCTCGGGCGGTGAACGCGTCTGGATGCTCGTCTACCCGCCTGACCTGGATCGCCAGATGCGGCATGCCCTACCGGGCCTGGAGTTGGCGACGACTCAGGCGGGCCGCGCCTGGGTCGTCCTCGACGTCACGGATGACTTTGGGCGCTGGCTGTCTTCGCACCGGCATGCGGAGGCCTTCTACGAGGAACCGAGCGACCTCACTCAGTCGATTCTTGATCAGTTCGAGACGATGCTCGTCGCGCGCATCCGCCAGGCTCTCGAAGTGGCCCCCGCAAACGCCGTCGTGGCGCTCGTCGGCATTGGCTCGATCTTCCCGTTCTTGCGGGCATCGAGTGTGATCAAGTCCGTCGATTCCGCCGTGACTGGCCGCCTCCTCGTGCTCTTCCCTGGGCTCCACGACCCGGAGACTCATTCATTCCGCTTACTCGACGCGCGCGACGGCTTCAACTACCGCGCCCGCGTCATCGACCCGCAGAAGGACCTCGCGTGACGATCAACAACAACCTCTTCGTCCGGCCCCCGCTGAGCTTCGAGATTCCGAACGACGGTGTAACTAATGTCGACCGTCCCGAAGACAACAACCAGTGGGACGTCCTCAAGTACGAGCTGGAGAGCTTCGTCTGCGAGGGCGAGTACGAGCATGGCCTCCAGCGCATCCTCGACTCGTACACCGGCCATCGGAACCGGACGACGCAGCCTGCTGTATGGGTCTCCGGCTTCTACGGCAGCGGCAAGTCTCACCTCGTTCGCGTGCTTCAGCACCTGTGGGCCGACACGAAGTTACCGAACGGTGCGAGTGCGCGGGGACTGACCAACATCCCGCAGGGCATCCAGGATCAGTTGACGGAGCTGACCACGCTCGGCCGCCGGGATGGTGCGGCACCGTGGGCCGCTGCAGGTGCACTTGACCGCAGCGGCGACACCCTTAACTCGGTGTTCCTCTCCATCGTCCTCGGGGCGGCTGCACTGCCCACCCGCGTCGCACCCGCTCAGGTGGCGCTGTGGCTCGCGGACAACGGGCACCTTGACGCGGTCCGCGAGCACATCACGGCCAACGACGGCAGCTTCATCGAGGAGCTGAGCGAGTACCACCTCAGCAGGCACCTCGCGAACGCTATCCTCGCGGCCGATCCGGAGTTTGCCGCCTCTGCGAAAGACGTGCGCAGTCTGCTGAGCAGCCAGTTCCCGCCGGGCACGCGATCGTTCTCCACCGACGAGACGATCGTGCTGCTCAAGAAGGTCCTTGAGTACGTCGGTGGTGGTCAGATCCCGCCGTCGCTGATCGTCCTCGACGAGGTGCAGCAGTACATCAGCGGCGACGGTGGCCGAGCGATGGAGGTGCAGAACCTCGTCGAGTCGGTGTCGCGCGAACTCGACGGTCGCGTCCTGTTCGTCGCCACCGGCCAGCAGGAGCTGACGGCCGACTCGACGCTCCAGAAGATCCAAGACCGCTTCACCGTCAAGGTCGTGCTTAAGAATCAGGACGTCGACGCCGTCGTTCGGCGTGTGCTCCTGAGCAAGGAGCCGGCGAAGAAGCCCGGTCTCGACAGCACGTTGGCGTCGGTCGCCGGTCAGGTCTCTCGCCAGCTCATTGGGAGCAAGATTCAGCACACCGCGCAGGACGACAAGGACCTCGCTGAGGACTACCCGCTGCTCCCTGTGCGCCGTCGATTCTGGGAGAGCGTGCTCCGTCAGGCCGACGCCGGCCGCGCGGGACAACTGCGCTCCCAGCTCCGAATCGTGCACGAGGCGAACCGCAAGGTCGCACCCGAATCTGTGGGCACCGTGGTTGGTGCCGACTTCCTCTACGCCCAGAAGAACGAAGACTTGAACGGCGCGGGGCTGCTTCTCAAGGAGACGCAGACGCTAATCCACGAGCAGGGGCAGAAGAGCGCCCTGCGCGGGCGCATCCTTGGCCTCATTCACCTGATCGGCCTTCTCCCGACGTCTGGCCACGGTGACATTGGCGTGCGAGCCACTGCAGACCATCTTGTCGACCTGCTGGTCGAAGACCTTGCCCACGATGGCGATCGTCTTCGGCAGGATGTCCCTGCCGTGCTCGGTGTGCTCGCTGAGGAGGGCGTCATCCAGCAGGACGGCGAGGAGTTTCGTCTTCAGACGAAGGCGGGCCGCGAGTGGGACGAGGCGTTCCGCAGGCACCACGCGCAGGTGACTGACAGTGAGGTGAGCACCGAGCGCGATTCGCTGTTGCTCTCGGAGGTCGGTCGGTCACTGCCCGCTTCGATCCAGCAGGGGCGGGCCAAGGAGTCACGCAAGCTTACGCTGCACGCCGACGCCACGCTCCCGCCTGACTCCGACGCGATCCCGGTGTGGCTCCGCTCAGAGTGGGACGAAGGAATCACGGCGAAGCAGTTTGACGAGGCCGCGCGCAGCCTCGGCATCGACTCGCCGATCGTCCTCATCCACCTTCCCCGACTCCAGGCTCCCGCGTTTGTCGCGGCCGTCCGTAACAAGCTCGCCGCGCAGAGAGTGATCGACCAGCAGGGAATCCCGCAGGATGATGAGGGCAAGCAGGCCCGAAGTGCGATGCAAACCCGCCTCAACCGCGCGACGGACCAGGTGAATGCCTATGTTCGTGACGTGATCTCCAAGGCGAACGTGCTCCTCGGGGGCGGCACGGCCCCGAACGGGCTCTCACTGCGCGAACGCATCGAGGCCGGCGCACAGTCCGCCGCGACCCGCCTGTTCCCGCGATTCTCCGAAGCTGACGACAACCGGTGGCCGCAGGTTATCGCGCGCGTGCGGAGTGGATCGGCAGCCGACGCGCTCAAGGCCGTCCAATACGACGCCGACCCCGAGCAGCACAGCGTTGTCAAGGAAGTCCTCAGCCACGTCGGCCCGGCAGGCACGTCCGCGAGTGACGTCGAGAAGGCCGTGACATCGAAGCCGCTCGGCTGGCCGCGCGACGCGCTCATGGCCTCCCTCGGCGTTCTCCTCGACACCGGAGTGGTCCGTGCGATGCTCAACGGGAGCGACGCGACCACGGCCGATGTGCTCAAGCAGACCCGCCTCGGCAACGTGCAGCTCCGCCGCGAGGTCACGGTGCTCAAGCCCACCGAGAAAATCCAGGCGCGCCAGGTGCTGAGCAACCTCGGCTTCCCGACCGACAACGACGGACTCGTCTCGGCCGTCGAACAGGCCGTCAAGTCGCTCGTCGACCGCGCGAAGGGCGTGAGTGGCCCTGCTCCACTCCCTGACATCACCGTGCCAGGCCGCATCCAGGTGATCGTGAGCACGTCGGGCAACGACCGCGTGCACGCCCTGCTGGCAGGGAAGAGTGACCTCACGAGCTTCAACGACCAGCTCGGAGACCTGGAACGCAGGCTCAAGAGCCGGATGCCTTCGCTCGAACTGGCGCGTTCGCTTGCATCTTCGGCCACGGGGCTGGAGCCCGCGTCCGCGGCCCGTGAACGGCTCGACGCGCTGGTCGCGAGCCGCGATCTCCTTGCCGACGCCGATCCAGTCGCTCCGATCGTCAAGGAACTCGCCGAGGCACTCCGCGATGCCATCCACGAAGCAGCAGTTGCGTTGCGCGACGCCCGAGCGGCGGCTGTAGCTGGCCTCGAACGGCAGCCAGCATGGACGGCTCTCGGCGATGCGCAGCGCGAGGCTCTCGTCACGGAAAACCGCCTCGGCGCCGAGGCGGAGCCCAACCTCGCAGATGCGGCTGCCGTCCTGATGGCGGCGCAGGCTCGGCCGCTCCAGGGGTGGACCGCTGAACTCGACGCCATCCCGCAGCGGGCCTCGCGGGCGCTGGAAGCGGCTATCCAGCTCACGACGCCCGCGGCCAAGATCACCACGGTGCGGGTTTCGACGGCGAGCCTGAGCAGCGCCGACGAGGTAGAGCGCTACATCGAGGCCCTGCGGGTGCAGCTTCTCGACGCCCTGAACAGCGGCAACGACACCGTGGTGGTGAAAGGCTGACCATGACGACGGCAACGACTAAGGTCCTCAACTCCGAACAACGGCGCTTTCTCGACGCTCAGACGCAGCGCGCCCGCGAGGTTGCACAACGCGCGGCCGAAGATGCTCTGCGCGCTCTCGCGGTCGCCGAGCCGAGTCGTCCGGGCTACGTGAGTGACGACCAGAACAAACTCCGGCTCGCGCTCCGCGACAAGGCACGGCAGCTCGGCGATGACACTGCACGCGCGGGTGCACCACTCACCAACCTGGTACACGACGTTGCCTACGAGCAGTGGCATCGGTTGCTGTTCGCGCGCTTTCTGGATGTCAACGGCCTCCTTCGACACCCGGAGTACCGAGACATCCCGTTGTCCCTGGAGGACTGCGGAGACCTCGCCCCGGATCTCGGTGAGCCCGATGCGTGGGCGGTCGCGGCTCGCTTCGCGTCCGAGATCCTCCCCGGCGTGTTCCGCCTCGCCGACCCCGCAGTGCAAGTACGGTTCGCAGCCGAACACCGCAACGCGTTGGAGCGCCTCCTCCTCGGCATCCCAGCTGAGGTGTTCACGACCGAGGACGCGCTCGGGTGGGTGTATCAGTTCTGGCAGACGGCCGAGAAGAAGCGGGTAAACGACTCCGGCGTGAAGATCGGAGGAGCCGAACTCCCTCCCATCACGCAGCTGTTCACCGAGAACTACATGGTGCGGTTCTTGCTTGAGAACTCACTCGGAGCGTGGTGGTCTGCGCGTCACCCCGAGTCTCCACTCACCGCAGGTTTGGAGTACCTCCGCCGCAACGATGAGGGCACGCCTGCCGCTGGCTCGTTCGGCAACTGGCCCGAACGTGCAGCCGAAGTGACAGTAATGGACCCATGCTGCGGCTCCGGTCATTTCCTCGTCGCCGCGTTTGGGATGCTCTGGCGCATGCGCGCCGAGGAGGAGGGCCTCACGCCGGCCGCCGCGCAGGACGCCGTACTGCGCGACAACCTCCACGGCCTCGAACTCGACCCTCGCTGCACACAGATCGCTACGTTCAACGTCGCGCTCGAAGCCTGGAAGCAGGGCGGGTTCCGCGAACTCCCTCCGCCCCAGATTGCCTGTTCCGGAGTGTCAGTGGGCGCTTCGCTAGCGGATTGGGAGTTGCTCGCCGGCGAAGACCACGAGCTGCGGAAGGTGATGACTCGCCTTCACGGCTTGTTCCGCGACGCAAGCCTGTTCGGCTCGCTTATCGACCCGCGACCGATCTTCGCGAATGGCGGCGAGCTGTTTGGCCAAGACCTCACCGTTGGTGTCGACTGGGGGGAAGCCCAAGCGCTGCTTGCGAGGGCCATTGCGGCGGAGCCAAGCACACCTGCTGTCCTGGGGAGCGCGGCTGATGACGTCCTGCACGCGGTAGGCGGCCTTGCCCGTGCATATACGCTGGTCGCGACCAATCCTCCCTACTTGGGTCAGGTGTATTTCGGTGACGCACTCAGGGAGTGGCTTGGTGCCCAGTTTGGTGACTCGTCTTACGACCTCTATCTCGCTTTTCTCGATCGAGTGACGCGTCGAGGTTTCGCGACAACGGTCGGCTTCGTGTGTCCTGACGACTGGCTGATTCAAGTGCGTACTTCGAATTTCAAGAATCGTTTCCTCGATTCGTGCTCCCCGAGTCTCATTGCCACGACTGGTTACGACTCGTTCAAGACTCCACTTCGAGTCCACGCATCAATGCAAATCTACAACACCAACCAGGCCCGCGACAGCTTCCCGTACTTGCTCGTAGACAGTGCAGTCCCATACGAGCAAAAAGCCAGCGCGCTGCGAAGTGCGGAGATTCGCACGGTACGAACGGCGGACCTACGGCGGCGGAACTGGAAAGCTCGCAACCAAGATGAGGGCGTTTCCTTGGATGCACTGGTCGAAGTTCGCGAAGGGCTGAAGGCGGGTGACGTCAACCTCTTTGAGCGGTATTTCTGGGAAGTGGAGGTTGACAGTGTCAAGTGGGATCGTCTGCAGGACGCGCCGAGTCGCACCAATCCCGGTGTTGGCCGACAGAAGGTCGTCTTGTGGGAGCAAGAGGCTGGCCGCATGGCCCGCCTTGCAGAGTCGGTGAAGGGGACCAACCATGTTGCCCAGAACTGGCGTCGCGGAAAGCCCTTCTGGGGTCGGCAGGGCATTTGTTTCGCGTTGATGGGGGCCTTGCCATCTACGCTCTATTCAGGCGAGAAGTACAGTGCGAACTGCGCTGTGGTGGTGCCTAGAGATCCAGAGCATTTGGGAGCTCTGTGGCGCTTTGCGGAGTCCGGAGAGTGGTCCAGAGCGGTCCGTGAATGGAACCATGGAAGTGCTGTTACCCCGCACGCGTTGGTCAAGATCCGCGTCGATTTGGCACGGTGGCAGGAGGCGAGTACAAGGGTCGGTGGCGTGCCGGAGCCGACGCGGAACGACCCCACGCAGTGGCTGTTTGCTGGTGATGTCCCTCCGTCTGAGCTCCCCCTCCAGGTGGCGGTTGCGCGCTTCTTGGGCTTTGCGTGGCCGGACCAGCACGTGGATCGCTTGACCGGGCTCGAGGACTCGGATGGCATCGCAGCCTTGATGGCGCTGCCCGGCGAGCCGGACCTTGCTACGCGGCTCCGCGAGTTCTTGGCTGTCGCGTACGGTGAGGAATGGTCCAGTGCGACTGAGAGGAGGCTGGTGGCCGAGGCTTTCGGTAAGAACGGGCGACTGGATGACTGGCTCCGCGACGTGTTCTTCGCCCAGCACGTGAGGGTCTTCGACAACCGACCGTTCCTGTGGCACATCTGGGACGGCCGCAAAGACGGCTTCTCAGCGATCGTCAACTACCACAAGCTCAATCGGCGCACGCTCGAGAAGCTGACTTTCACGTCCCTCGGCGCATGGATCGACCGGCAGAAGCACGAGACCCGTGCCGGAAGGGCTGGTGCTGATGCGCGCCTCGCTGCGGCTGAAGACCTCCAGCGCAGACTCAAGCTCATCCTCGATGGGGCACCGCCTTACGACATTTTCGTGCGGTGGAAGCCCATGGCCGAGCAGCCGATCGGGTGGGAACCCGACCTGGACGATGGCGTGCGCCTAAACATCCGACCGTTCGTGACCGCCGATGTGCTTCGGTCGAAGGTCAACGTCCACTGGCGTAAGGACCGCGGGACGAACCCCGATGGCTCCGAGCGCCACAACGATCTGCACCCGACCCTTGAGGAGCGCCGTGCTGCCCGGCGCGAGGCGGGGGATACCGAATGACGCTCGTCCGTGCCGTTGTCGCCAAAGCTCTCCGTGACGCCGCTGCCTTCAACACGGGGGCGACCTCGGCCCCGGTGGCCGTTCTGTGGGCCGACCCTGAGCGCGCATGGGAGCCAGTGATACGCATCCTCCAAGAGGCAGTGCCCATCTTGGTGCTCGGAGCGTACGAACCCGGAGATGCACGAGGTCCAGCGCTTTGGCTTCGAGCCGTTCTTGCCTCGCCCGAGTCAGCGGAACTACCAGCCCATCTCGCCGAACGAGACGAGCACAATCCGTGGGTGATTTACCTGCCAGGTGTCAACAGAGGTTCCGTCGCCGAAGCGGCGGCCCTCGATGACTCGCTCGCGCCGCTGGCCGAGGTTTCGATCCGCTCGAACTGGTGGCCTTCCGCTCACGGCCAGACGCCTTGGACGCCGCACTCGTTCCTTGCGTCGAAGCAGGGTGCGGGGCTCGACATCGCGAGCGACAGTGCGACGAAGGCGGCACTCGCTCAGGTGCTGGACCGGCTCCTCTTCGAGGACATCGACGATCTTAAACGTATGGGACGTCTCGATTCGTCTCGTCTGCACACCCTCGTGCTCGATGACACGGTGCGCACCCTCCTCGAATGGATGAATGACCCGGACGCTGTGAGGGCCTCGCTCGAAGGTGCCCAGTGGCAGGCCCTTGTCGCCTCCTGCAAGTCCGTCTACGGCATCAGCCCCGACAAGGACGGCGCTCTCACTGCAGCCAGCAAGCTCGGCGGCCGAACGGGTGAGTGGGGAACTGTCTGGCAACGGTTTGCGGAGAACCCGAGCCGTTATCCGAACCTCCCTGCCTTGCTCGACCAAGCACGGCCCTCCGTGGTGCCGCTCTTTGGAGACATGGACCCGCACCCCGACTCGTGGCCCTCGTGGAACCGCGATGAGGAGGACGCCATCAGGTCCGCGCTTGATGCATTGGGCACTCATCCCGACCCGCGTGGTCGCGTTCAGGAACTCGCTGCGGCGCACACGTCGCGCGAAGACAACGTCTGGGCTGCTCTCGGCCAGGCGCCCCTCGCGAGGGCCGTCGGCCACCTCGCCGAGCTGGCAGACCGTGTCGCGACCGCTTCGACAGCAACAGACCTCAAGACTCAGATCGCCTGGTACAGCGACGAAGGCCACGTGATCGACGACCTCGCGCTGCGGACGATCGCGACGGCCAAGACCGCACAGGACAGGTCCGCTGTCGCTCACGCGCTCGCCGCGATCTACGACCCCTGGGTCGATCAGTCAGCACGAGCATTCCAGAAGGCCGCAATTAGCGCCTACAGCGGCCAGACAGGTCTCGACGTAGCCGCCGGAACGTGCGTGGTCTACGTCGACGCACTGCGCTACGACCTAGCCACCCGTGTGGCTCGCCGACTGTCAGGGCTAGCAGTCGTTGTGGAGCCGCGCCAGGCAGCTTTCCCCAGCGTCACGCCAACCGGCCAGCCGGCGGTGGCGCCAATCGAGATCAACATGGCTGGCGGCGCCGCTTTCGACGCGGCCGACGATCAGGGGCGATCTGTGAAGGGTGCAGTGCTGCGGTCGGCCCTCGCTGGAGCGGAGGTGCAGTTCCTCGACTGGGACACAGCTCAGGTCGGCGACCCGGCCGGAACGGCGTGGACGCAGACGAACATGATCGACTCGCTGGGCCATTCGCACGGGCATCAGATGGCGGATCTCATTGATCACCACCTCGACCTCGTCGCCGAGCGGGTTCGTGCACTGCTCGGCGCAGGATGGCGGAAGGTTGTCGTGGTCACCGATCACGGGTTCCTCCTGCCCGGTCAAGCAGCGCAGAAGGTCAGCCTCTCGATACAGGTCACGGAAGGCGATGCGGCCCGCAAGCCGCGTGTGGCGCGGTTGAAGGCTGCCGCGGCGCGGCCGGACTTCCCGATCCTGCCCTGGACTTGGGACTCGTCGGTTGACATGGTCAGCGCACCGGGAGCTGCTGCATTCGAGTCGGGTTGCTTGTATGAGCACGGCGGGCTGAGTCTCCAAGAATGCGTGATCCCGGTCGTCACCGTGACACGCGGTGGCTCGGCCGCTGCGCCCGCCCAGATTGAAGCTGTTCGATGGACCGGACAGCGATGCCGCATCGACTACGGCCCCGCAGAAGCCGAAGTGGTCGCCGAAGTTCGGCTTCGCCCCGCCGACGCATCGAGCTCCGTCGGTGGCCCGAAGTCGCCGACCGAGCCGGGCGAGGTCAAGGTGCTCGTCGACGAGGAACAGGCCCCCGCTGGGGCGAACGCCTGGGTCGTCCTTCTCGACCTGAACGGTGGAGTTCTAGCACAAGTACAAACCACGGTAGGAGGCGTCGAATGACCGAGGCAATCACGCTCGACGAGATCGACACGACCGCAGCGTCCGCCTTCGAGGGGTACGTCGTTCGCAAGGACCTCGCTCAGCAATTCAAGGGCGCGTATCCCGTCCCGACCTACGTCGGAGAGTTCCTCATCGGACGCTACTGCGCCACGACCGACCCGGAGGAGATCGAAGAAGGGCTCCAGGTCGTCCGACGGCTGCTCGCCGACCGCACAGTGCGGGCAGGTGAAGAGGAACTCTTCAAGTCGCGCGCGCGTGAGCGCATGACCGTCAAGCTCATTGATCTCGTCAAGGCCCGACTCGATGCGAAGTCCAACGCCTACGTTGCCGAGTTGCCGAGCCTTGGACTCCGAGACGTGCGCATCGACGATGCCGTTGTCCGTGAGAACGAGCGCATGCTGACCGGTGGCTTCTACGCCGAGGTTGATCTGTTCTACGACGCTGCGATCGCTGATGAGAACAACGGCAAGCCCTTCGCTATCGGGTCGCTTCGCCCCATCCAGCTCTCAACCCGCGAGTCGCTCTCGCGCCTGGCCGAAGGCCGCTCACGGTTCACTACGGAGCAGTGGAAGCACCTCCTACTTCGGTCAGTGGGCTTCGAACCTGCGCAACTCACCGAGCGCGAACAGGACGTGCTGTTGCTGCGCATGGTCCCGTTCGTGCAGCGAAACTTCAACATGGTCGAACTAGGGCCTCGTGGCACCGGCAAGTCCCACCTATTCCAACAGGTCTCGCCCTACGCGCACTTGATTTCCGGCGGCAAGGCCACCGTTGCCCGGATGTTCGTCAACAACACCACTGGACAACGCGGCCTCGTCGCGCAGTACGACGTCGTCTGCTTCGACGAAGTCTCCGGCGTCTCCTTCGACCAAAAGGACGGCGTCAACATCATGAAGGGCTACATGGAGTCGGGCGAGTTCTCCCGCGGCCGTGAGTCCATCCGTGCTGACGGTTCAATCATGTTGGTCGGGAACTTCGACGTGGATGTCGCCCACCAGCAGCGGATCGGCCACCTGCTCTCTCCGCTGCCCCCGGAGATGCGCGACGACACGGCATTCATGGACCGCATCCACGCCTACCTGCCCGGCTGGGATGTTCCGAAGCTCAACCCGACCTACTTCACCCACCACTTCGGACTCGTGAGCGACTTCCTCTCCGAGTGCTGGTCGCGCCTGCGCGACCAGTCGCGCCTTACCTCGATCCAGGGGAGGGTCAACTACTCCGATGCACTGTCGGGCCGAGACCTGTCGGCCGTCAACAAGACGGTCGATGGCCTGCTCAAACTGCTGTATCCCGACGCCGAAGCCGCGATCTCCGACGAGGACCTCGAATGGGCGGTGCGCATCGCCCTGGAGTGCCGCCGCCGCGTCAAGGAACAGCAGCGCCGCATCGGCGCAGCCGAGTTCCGTAACACCCAGTTCGGCTACCGCCTTGGCGAGGGAGTCGAGCAGTTCGTCTCGACCCCCGAACTTGCGAGTCCCGACTCGATCAGCCTCGATCCGCTGCCCCCCGGCCAGGTGTGGGCGATCTCCGAGGGCGGCGGAGACGTCGGCCCGGGACTCTACCGAATCGAGGCGGCGGACACGCCCGGCTCTGGTGCACGCGGGCTACTCAACCAGGCCGCACCCGCCACGCTCCGGGAAAGCTTCAAGGTCGCAGAGCAGAACCTCATCGCCCAGGCGAGACAACTCGTGGGCGACCGCGACCCGCGCGAGCACAACCTCACCGCTCAGATACGCGCGCTCGACGCTGCCAAGACCGGCGCCGGCCTCGGACTGCCAATCCTCCTCGCGCTGGCCTCGGCGATGCTCCAGCGGTCTATCCGTGGTGGCCTGATAGCCGTCGGCAACCTGTCGCTCGGCGGCGGCGTCGAGACCGTCCTCAACGCAGCGCAACTCGCCGAGCACGCGATGGAGAAGGGAGCGACGGCCCTCTTGCTCCTGGTGTCAGCCCGCCGCCAACTCCTCGACGTCAGCGACGAGGTCGCTACGAAGGTCTCGTTCATTTTCTACAGCGACGCTCAGGACGCCCTGGTGAAAGCGCTCGACGAATGAACGAGCAGACAGTCGGAGTATCCATGCGGCCGAACGAGCGGGTGATCTGATGGCCGGCGCTCATTGGGTGAGAGCCGCTCTGCAGGTCAACCCGTATGCGTACCAAGGACGCAACTCGCCCTCAACGAGGTTTGCCTCGGAGGCGGACTACAACAAGGCGCTTCTCGACAAGTGCGACGAGCTTGGCATCGAGCTCATCGCAATCACCGATCACTGGGCCATCGACACGGCGAGTGGACTCATTCAAGAAGCGACGACGCGAGGCGTCGTTGCTTTGCCTGGGTTCGAGGCCAACACAGCTGAAGGGTTTCACGTTCTCGTCATCTTCGAGGCCGGAACCACTGCTGCCGATGTGAACGCGGCCGTTGGTGCGTGCGGGGTCACCCCAGGGTGCAACAACGGTACCGTCGGGCAACCTTTCGAGGACATCCTGGAGAAGATGTCGGATCGCGGTGCTCTGGTCATTCCGGCGCACGCTAACGTGGCGAACAGTGGGATGCTGACGGGTCGCCAGGGCAATCCGCTCGCCAAGCTGATCAACCAACCAAGGCTCCATGCCCTGGGGATCACGCCAAGCGTGGCTGCTGCGCAGGAGCAGGAAGGCATTATCGAACGTCGTAAGCCGTTCGACCGAAAGCACCCGCTCGCAGTCATCCATGCCGACGACATCTCCCACCCGGATGCCTTGGATTCGGAGGGTGGCTCAACGTGGTTCAAGGTGAGCACGCTGACCGTCGAGAGCCTCAAGATTGCGGTCCGCACCCCCGAGACTCGGATCGCTCTCGCTGACCCCAAGGAGGAGACGCGCCCTCTTCTGAAGGAGATTTCCTGGGTTGGCGGCTTCCTGGACGGCGTCACGATCCCGCTCTCGCCGGACCTGACCGCGTTGATCGGTGGACGAGGAACGGGAAAGTCCACCGCCATCGAGAGCCTTCGCTACGTCCTCGGTCTGGCGCCAATCGGGGCCTCAGCGAAGGCCGACCACGAGGCGATCGTCAGCAGTGTGCTTCGCGCAGGCACCGTCGTGAAACTCACTGTCGAGGCCACCTCGCCGAGGGTTCAGACGTTCACCATCGAACGATCTGTCAACAACACTCCGGTCGTTAAGGATGCCAGCGGTACTGTCACGAGCCTTCAGTCGGCTGACGTGATCGGAGACGTTGAGATTTTCGGCCAGCATGAGCTGGCGGAGTTGGCGAGCGACAGCGAGAAAGTCGCCAGCATGCTCCACCGCTTTCAGGGCAATGGAGACCTGACGGCCGATCACAAGGCGACGCTGGCAAGGCTGAAAGAGAACCGCGACAAGCTCACGCGCGCTGAGAAGGACAAGGTCGAACTCGAAGACGAACTAACCGACATCCCGCGCCTGGAAGAGCAGGTTCGCCACTTCAAGGAGACTGACGTACCCACTCGGCTCAGTGAGGTCACCCGGCTGAACCAGGACGAGGCGGTGTTCTCTGAAGGGCGATCCCGCGTTGCGGACGCCAAGTCGACCCTGACGGGTCTGACCGACACGCAGCTGGCGGCGAAGCTCGGTGCGACCTATGACGGGCTCGATGAGTCGCCACAAGCCGACACTCTCCGCCTCGTGCGCTCTGCGACAACGACGTTGGCGGACACGCTGAAGTCCCTCGCCACACAGGCCCAAGAGGCGATCATCGCAGCAGAGGCCGCAATCGCCTCGGCCGAAACTGGTTGGACGAACGCCGTCCGTGAGCAGCGCGACGATCACGCAAAGGTCCTGCGCAAGCGAGTCGAGGACGGCCTTGAACCCGACAAGTATCTAGCGACGACGAAGGCGCTTGAAAACCTCAGGGCCAAGGAGCCGCGGCGGACCAGCCTCGACGCCAACATCAAGGAACTTGTCACTTCCCGCAAGACACTCCTCCAGGAACTCACCGAGCACGAGAACAAGCGGGCAGAAGCTCTGCACGACGCGATCCGAACCGCGAACGCCGCAACAGGCGGTGTCGTCATCGTGAAGCCGGTCGCGGCTCAGGACCGCCGACACATCAAGACGCTCATCGAAAGCGCGATCAGCGGGCAGCGAACGCAGATCATGGCTGCCATTGACAGCGATGGCTTCTCGACACGGGCGTTCGTCGAGGCTGCTCGCAAGGGTCAGACCGAACTCGCGGACAAGTTCTCCGTCCGCGGCGCCCAAGCCCGAGGAGTGGTCGATGCCGGCGAAGCATTCTTTCGCCACCTCGAAGAGCTCTCGGTCGGGAACGCTGTGGAGGTCCAACTCGACATCGGGGCAGGAACAGGAACGCGCGAGTTCAAGAAGATGGACGACCTGTCGAAGGGGCAGCGGGCCACCGCCCTGCTGTTGCTTCTCCTCGGGGCGTCGCGTGCGCCACTCGTCATTGACCAACCAGAGGACGATCTCGACAACCGCTTCGTCTATGACGGCATCGTCAAGAATCTCCGCGAGCTCAAGGGCAAGCGCCAGATCATCGCGAGCACGCACAACGCCAACGTCCCCGTCCTCGGCGATGCGGAGTTGATCGTCGCATTGGAAGGCAGCGGTCGAAACGGCAAGCCGACGGATGGCGGCATTGGGTCGCTTGACGACGCCCTCATCCGTACGCTGGCTGAGTCGATCCTTGAGGGTGGACCGGCGGCCTTCAATGCAAGGCAGCATCTGTACGGGTTCTGACAGTTGCGAAGGTTCGGCGCGTCCGGCACAGTGGCGGGAGAGACACGGGCGACGGGCTCATTGAGTTCGGAGAACCACGCCGTTCTGGCGTTGACGACGTCTTGGACGGCGAGGTCGAGCCCACCGTAGCCCTTGACCACGACCCGATGCTTGAGTCGTGATTCGCCGCTGGCGTTGGGCTCGCGCACGAAGAGCGCTGCGGCTGACGGTCGTCCTCGACATGCGCTCCTCGCCGAGGCCGAACGCCGAGCTTGTCACCTGCCAGGTGCACGATCCCGACACGCGCCCACCGCGCGCACTCACCGACCTGCGCCACTTAGGCCGACGCCCCATCGAGACCGCCGCTGAAGCCCTCCGTCTGTGGCCGCAGCTTCGACCCCCCTGCTGAGCCCACACGCCTCTTGCAGGTCGAGGGGGAGCATGGCCAATCGCATCGGTTGCGATCCCGCCATAGTGGTTGTTCGGTAGCGGAAGACTGCGTTCTTCCTTGTCAGAAAGTGTTGGCGGACGGGCCGACGAACGCCGGCGAACGTAGGCGTCAGTGGGGATCGGTGTGGCGGTTCGCTGGCTTCGGAGGATGCAGTGATCTCGCATCTGATGCGATATTGTCGCGACAGATGCGAGCGATGGAAGGGGTGTTCTGTGGGTCAGCGCGTGGCGTCGGCGGGGTCTGCGCGGCTGGTCCTGGTTGACGGGGTGGCCCTGCTGCACCCCGAACCTCAGGTGTTCGAAGCGATGGTGACGGGCTGGCGGAACCAGATGCTGGCACGCAACCTGACGGGCTCGACGATCACGGGACGGGAGCGTCAGGTGCGGGCGTTCCACGCCCATTCCAACGAGTTCCCCTGGTCGTGGTCGTCGTGCCTGGCTGATGAGTGGTTCGCCGACCTGCGCTCGGTCCGGCACTGCACCCGGTCGACGGTGCGCGGCTACCAGGTGTCCCTGCGCGGCTTCTGTGACTATCTGACGGACCCGGCCTACGGGTGGGCCAGCGTGTGCGAGGAACGCTTCGGGACCCATCCGATCCAGGTCATCAACGAGGTGAACTCGGCAGCGCACGTCGCCGATTCCGAGTCCGAACCGTCCAAGCGGGCCTACACCCGCGACGAGTTGCAGGCGTTGTTCGACCACGCCGACGACCAGGTCGCCCGCAGACGGGCCTTGGGACGCAAGGGATGGTTGGCGGCGTTCCGCGACGCCACCTTGATGAAGGTGGCCTACTCCTACGGCACCCGCCGCCAAGAGACCCAGATGTTGGATGCTGCGGACTTCGGCCGGAACCCCGACGGCGCAGAGTTCGGCGACTACGGGGTGCTGTACGTGCGGCACGGCAAGGCCCAGCGGGGATCACCGCCGAAGCGCCGCAGCGTGTTGACCGTGTGGCCGTGGACCACCGACGTCCTGGAGCAGTGGTTCACCGAGGTCCGTCCCCTGTTCGGTGTGGAGTCCCCCGCGGCGTGGCCCTCGGAGCGGGGCACGAGGATCGGTCTGGAGGTTCTCGACCATCGCTTGGCCGGCTACCGTGACGCGATCGGCCTAGCGCCGGGACTGGACTTCCACTCGCTGCGACGCTCCTATGTGACCCATCTGATCGAGGACGGGTGGGACCCCAGGTTCGTCCAGGAGCAGGTCGGCCACGACCACGCGTCAACCACCTCGATCTACACGTGCGTGTCCTCGGACTTCCGCACCAGGACACTGCGTCGGGCCCTGGACCGCACGATCGCCGACGCGCTCACCCCGCAGGAAGGACGACGATGACCCGGCAGAAGCGGAAGGTGTCCTATGAGTGGCGGCTGCGGGAAGTGATGGCCGACCACAAGATGTACGCGACCACCGAGCTGGTACCCCTGCTGGCCGACCGCGGCATCGTGCTGTCGCCCTCCCAGGTGCACCGCCTCGTCACCCAGACGCCGGAGCGGTTGTCGTTGCCGACGTTGGCGGCGTTGTGTGACATCTTCGCCGTGGAGGCTGACCAGTTGGTCACCACCCACGCCACCAACGTGGGGGTTCGCAAGATCGCTGCAGGCGACTCCCCGGCCGGCGCTTTCCACGCCGACGGGCCCGCCCCCATCCGGGCCCGCATCAGCCCTCAGAAGTGACCACCCCCGCCCCTGACCCAGCGGAAGGGGGCCTGTCCTGCGCCCGCTGCCGGCGCCCGGTGCGGTTCCCGACCCGCCGGGACCGCACGCCGGCGCCGGACCCTCGGGGCCGGGTGTGGTCCGTCCTGCGACGGTGGCCTGATGGGTTGATCTGCTCAGGCTGCTACGCCCGGGCCTGCGAAACCTATGGCGTGTGCGACGGCTGCAGCACCGACCGGTTGCTGCCCGGACGAGGCTCGCAGGGGCAACGATGGTGCACCGATTGCGCAGGCGGCATGGGCGACTTCACGTGCATCCGCTGCGGACAGGAGGGCTGGAACCACTACAAGAGCGTCTGCGGACGCTGCGTGCTCATCGACCGGCTTGCCGCCGCCCTCGACGACGGCACCGGACAGATTTGCCCCCAGTTGGTCCCCCTCGCCGACTGGCTGGCCGCCATGAGCAGGCCCCGGTCGGGCATCCTGTGGCTGACCAAAACCCACGTCCAGCCGATCCTGACCGCGATCGCCCACCACCGGGTGCCCCTCACCCACGAGGGCGTCGCCACCCTCACCCCCTGGCGTTCGGTCATCCACGTCCGGGACCTGCTCGTCGCCTGCGGCATCCTGCCACCAGTGGACCGGTTCCTGTTCCTGTTCGAGCAATGGCTCCCCATCTGGCTGGACACCATCACCGACTCCGAACACCGCCAACTACTCCACCTCCACGCCACTTGGCACGTGCTCCGCCAGCTCCGACACACGGCCGCGTCGGGGCCGATCGGCCACTACCGGCACCAGTCGGCCCGACACAACCTGCGTGTGGCCGCCGCCTTCCTCGACCACCTCGCCGAGGACCACGTCACGCTCGCGACCTGCACCCAGGGCCAGCTCGACGACTGGCACGCCCACCACACCCACGCCGAAGCCGCCTCGCTGCGCCCGCTGCTGCGGTGGGCCATCACCGGCCACCACATGCCCAGACTCCGCTGGGCGGCTGTGCCCGAGCGCCAGGGAACACCGATCAGCCACCGGCAATGGCTCGAGTTGATCCGCCGCGTCCACGACGATGACGGACTCGACCTCACCGAGCGTGTCCTCAGCCTGCTCATCCTGCTCTACGCCCAGTCGCTGGACCGGATCAGCCGACTCACCATCGACGACGTCATCACCAACGGCCAAGGAGTGTCCATCCGGCTCGGCACCCCACCCAGCCCCATCCCGCCGCCGTTCGACCGGATCGTCACCAGTTACCTGGCCGCCCGGCCGAGCCTGATCACCGCCACGAACCCCGGCAGTCGCTGGCTGTTTCCCGGCCGAAGCGCCGGACAACCCCTGCATCCCACGTCGATGCGCAGGCGGCTCCACCGGCTCGGCATCCCCAACCTCGCCGGCCGTCGACGAGCCTTGCGGGACCTCGTCCTACAAGCACCCCCCAGCGTGGTGGCCCGCATGCTCGGCTACAGCAATCCACGCACCGAGAACCTCGCCATCGACGCCGGCACCACTTGGCGCCACTACGCCCCCGGCGACCACAACCGAACCCGGCAGCCCACCATCACCCCCTAACCGCAAGGGCAACGCGAAGGGGCGCAGTGGACCCTCTCGTTTGGGAGCTGCCGTCGGTTCAAAGCCAGCCCCAGGATCGACCGGTACAAAAGGGACAGCGTTGCACGCGTGTCGTTTCTAACATCCCCGCAACGCCAGCGAGCTGGACACAGGGTCTTGGTGATGGCGACGAATCAACGCCGTCCCGGGCAAACGCAGTCGAGCGGCTCTGATCACGACGAAACTGGTCCAAGACACGCCTCGCCAGCGCCGCACTTCGCCCCGAGTCCGGTGAGGAGCCTGGACTCCAGCCGCCTCCTGCGTGTGCGAATCAGCCCGAGTGTGACTTATGGGGCGAGTTTCAACTCAAGCGAGAAGGCATGCTGAGCCGATGTCGCGGGGTGAGTGGCCCAAGATGCCACGCCACCGTTCGTGTCGAGTGCCGACATAGCGCCGGTGCCGGGGTTCGCCCGCGCCACCAGTCCTGTCGCGGTGACGCTCTTGTTGTTGGATGCCAGGCCAGCGACCCACGAGGTTCCGGTGGACACTTGCAGCGACAAAGCCGGGAACGAGGCACCTGATAAGCAGGCACCCGTCCCACATGAGGCACCGTTCACGGCTCCGATGGTTGCGTTGCGGTACACGACCAGCACAGCGTCATGGGCATAGGACGACGCCGGCATCACGGTGTCACTTGCCTGGAGCACCCGGTAGGCAGCTGCGCTCGTCGTCCAGAACGTGCCCGGCTTATTGCTCACGGTAGGACCGACCTTGGTGTAACCGGTGGGGGTGTTGGGAGCCGCAGTGTTTGAGGTCGCGCCCCAGCGGGTGCCCATCCAGATGGCCAGGTCTCCTGCCTGCCAGCCTGAGGGGAGCGTTGCCGATCCGGCGGCGTTCGCCGAAGTCACACCGATGAACTCGATGACCTTCACGGGGACGATCCCGGAAGCAGCCATCGCAGGTGCCGCAGTTGCGAGGGCGATGGCGGGAACCGACCAGGCCGCACCCTTGGCCAACGTGCGTCTCGTAAGGTGCTTCTGGCTAATGTCGGTGGGGGTGCTCTCGACCATGATGCTCCGATTCGTCCTGCTCAGCGCCGTTGCCGCGTACCCTCGCACCCTAACATGCGCATCCCCCTGATGTCAGATCCGGAATCCCCGGCAACGAGTGGACCTCGACCCACCGTTCAAACTTGATCGCGTTGCACGCCGCGGCCTTGAGTCCCATTCGAACACGCACCCGAGTAGCCCACCCATGCGCGTGGCAGGTCGCCTGCTGCCACGTCAAGACGCCGCCATTGGAGCGGAACATCATTCGAGCACACCGGCCCGGCTCTCCCGTGTGGTCCCTGCCTGGTCGGTGAACAACTCCACCGGAACCTGCCATTCGCCACCCTCGAACACGCCAGCGCGCCAGTAAAGGGGCGCGTCGTGGCAGCAGACGTCACCGGAGGCGGGTGCTCACCTGTCCGGCAGGACCGGGAGGTGGGCATGACGGTTTCGATGCGTGTGATGTCGGCGGGTGACGGCTATAAGTACCTGCTCAAGACGATCGCGGCCGCCGACGGCAACAGGCCGCTGTCAACGCCCCTGACCCGCTACTACGCGGCAGCCGGCACCCCGCCGGGCCGCTGGCTCGGCACCGGAGTCACGTCCCTTGGCCGCGGGGAGCTCACGGCCGGTGATCGCGTCTCAGAGCCACAACTCCAACTCCTGATGGGAATGGGCCGCGATCCAATCACCGGCGATCCGCTCGGCTTGGCATTCCCGGTCTACAAGACTCCGGTGGAACGGATCGAGTCCCGGATAGCCGACCTTGATCCTTCGTTGACGCCTGGTGCGAAGGGCGAAGCTGTCGCGCAGATCGTAGCGGAGGAGACCGCGCGCGGAAGGAGACGTGCGGTGGCGGGGTTCGACTTCACGTTCTCGATCCCGAAGTCCGCGTCGGTGTTGTGGGCGGTTGGTGACGCAGGGGTGCAGGCGCTGATTGGTGAGGCGCACCATCGGGCCGTTGCGGAGGTGGTTGCGTTCATGGAACGCGAGGTTGCAGCCACCCGTACCGGCGCAACCGCCGGTGACGGCGCGGTTGCACAGGTCGACGTCACCGGGCTGGTCGCCACGGCGTTCGATCACTTCGACTCCCGCGCCGGCGACCCCCACCTCCATACGCATGTCGTCATCAGCAACAAGGTCAAGACCGTCCTCGACGGCAGGTGGCGCTCGCTGGACGGCCGGCCGATGCACGCCGCCGTCGTCGCCCTCTCCGAGCTGCACGAAGCCGTGTTCGCTGACCACATGACCCGCACCTTCGGCGTGGCATGGGAGGCCCGCGAGATGGGGCGCGACCGCAACCCAGCCTGGACGATCGCCGGGGTACCGGAGCAGCTGATCGCGGAGTTCTCCACCCGTGCACGCCATATCGACGCCGAGACTGACACCCTCATCGACGACTACATCACAAAGCATGGGCGGCGTCCGACACCGGCGGCGATCATGAAGCTCCGGGCCCAAGCCACACTGAGCACCCGGCCCGAGAAGCAGGTCCGATCCCTGGCCGACCTCACCTCGGAGTGGCGGACTCGCGCGACCAAGACGCTGGGCCAGGACGCGACGATGTGGGCGCGCGACCTCGCCGACAACGACAAGCCACTGCTCCTGCGCGCCGACGACATTCCACTCGACGCGATCGGCGAACTGGGTCGTTCGGTCGTGGAGGTAGTCGGCGAGAAGCGCTCGACGTGGCGCCGGTGGAACCTCATGGCCGAGGCATCCAGGCAAACGATGGCCTGGCGGTTCGCCACCATGCAGGATCGAGAAGCCATCGTCGCGATGGTCTCCGACGCCGCCGAACTCGCCTCGCTCCGGCTGACGCCGCCTGAGCTCGCCACCTCACCCGTCGTCTTCCGCAGACCGGACGGCACCTCGGTGTTCCGCCCGAAGACGTCGACAGTGTTCACCTCGGAGACCCAGCTTGCCGCCGAGGACAGACTGCTCGAACGCGCCAGCTTGCTGACCGGCCCCACGGTGACGCTGACCACGGTCGAGCAGATCGCGCACAGACCCGATGCGGACGGTCGGATGCTCGGCGACGACCAAGCTGACGCCTTGACGCGGATCGCCGTGTCAGGGCGGATGGTTGACGTGCTGGTCGGTCCCGCCGGCGCGGGCAAGACCACCGCCATGAACGCTCTCCGCCAGGCCTGGGAGACCGAGCATGGCGCCGGTTCCGTGGTCGGTCTCGCGCCATCGGCCGTCGCTGCCCGAGTGCTCGCCGACGAACTGAGGATCGCGACCGAGAACACCGCGAAGTGGTGGCAGAACCACCTCCTCCACGGCACCACGTTCGAGGCAGGTCAGCTCGTCATCATTGACGAGGCTTCACTGGCGGGCACCCTCTCGCTCGACCGCATCACGCACCTTGCTCAGAGAGCTGGAGCGAAGGTGCTGCTGGTCGGCGACTACGCCCAGCTGCAATCCGTGGACGCAGGCGGCGCGTTCGCGATGATCGCCCGAGACCGGCACGACACCCCCGAGCTGGTCGACGTCCACCGCTTCACCCACAGCTGGGAGAAGGGCGCTTCGCTCGGCCTCCGCCACGGACGCACCCATGCCATCGACGCCTACCTCGCGCATCAGCGCATCCACGACGGCGACGCAGAAACTATGACGGATGCCGCCTACAGCGCCTGGCGCGCCGACCGCGATGCGGGCCTGGTGTCGGTGCTGATCGCCGAAACCCACGAGGAGGTAGCGGCCCTGAACCGGCGCGCCCGGGCCGACCTCATTCTCAACGGCACCCTTAACCCCGACAGCGAGGTCGAGCTGCACGACGGCACCGCCGCCGGCGTCGGAGACACGATCATCACCCGAAAGAACGACCGGAAGCTCCACACCATCACGGGGCGGGACTGGGTGCGCAACGGCGACGTCTGGATCATCGCCGCCGTCGGTGAGGACGGGACCATCACCATCGCCCGCGATTACGGGTCCGGCACCACTGTCGGCGATGACGGGACCATCACGACCCGCAGACGAGGGCGCAGGTTCGGCGGGAGCATCCTTCTCCCAACGGCGTACGTGGCCGAGCACGTCGATCTCGGCTACGCGGTTACCGCCTACCGCGCCCAAGGCGTCACCACGGACACGGCGCACCTGCTGGTCGAGCCGACCTCAACCAGGGAGAACTTCTACGTCGCGATGACCCGCGGACGGCACTCGAACCATGCCTACGTCGCCCTGGACCGAGCCGACGACCATACACAACCTCACCCCGGCGACGATCCCGACGCCACCGCGCGGGGCGTGCTCTACGGCGTTCTGAAACACAGCGGAGCCGAGCTCTCGGCGCGCGAGACCATCGTTGCCGAGCAGGAGCAGTGGGGCTCGATCGCTCAGCTCGCCGCCGAGTACGAAACCATCGCCGCCGCAGCCCAACACGACCGCTGGGCCACCCTCGTTCGTGTTGCTGGACTCACCGACGAACAAGCAGACAGCGCCATAGAGTCCGAGGCGTTCGGCCCGCTGGCCGCCGAACTCCGCCGCGCCGAAGCCAACCAGCACAACGTCGGCGCGCTTCTGCCGCGTCTCGTCGCAGCCCGCGGATTCAGCGACGCCGACGACATCGCTGCCGTCCTCCACTACCGCGTCGAGCGAGCAACCGCTCGCCCCGCCGGATCAGGGCGGACCCGCAAGCCACCGCGCCTCATCGCCGGCCTTCTCCCGCTGGCACACGGCGTGGCGGACGCCGAGATGCGAGCCGCCCTCAACGAAAGAGAAGTCCTGATCGAGGCCCGCGCCGACGCCGTGCTGGCCACCGCACTGACTGAGGCAGCGCCCTGGACCAAGGCGCTCGGCGCGCCGCCCCTCGACCGTCAGCAGGTCAGGAGGTGGCGAAAGGCCGCGCGAGTGGTCGCCGCCTACCGAGACCGGTACCGCATCGCCGACGACGCACCCCTCGGCGCCCCGCCCGACTCGGCCTCGCAGAAGATCGACCACGCGCGGGCAAGAGTCGCATGCGACGAGGCGCTCCATCTCGCCACCGATGCGCACCATCCGACTGAGGTAGGTAGCCGCCGCGCCACGCGGAGTCAGCCCCAGGCAGGGCGCAGCTTCTGACCCTTCCGAATGCCGCTATCGCGGCGTAACGTTGGAGGCGAGGCGGATTTCTCCTTACCTTCGGGCCGTTCGCGGCAGACCTCCGGGTCACTCTCCACGCACCGTCTCGACGACGCACTCGCGTGTTGAGAGGAGACCATCATGATCCGCCTACTGTGGACAGCGAGCGCAGAGGTCCGCTACTACCTGCGCCGATACATGCCGAGCAACATCGTGCTCGACCTGATCCGCTCCAGGAGAGGACTGAAGTGGGGCTTGCCCGCCATGCTCCTGGCCGTGCCCTACTTGCTCGTCGCCTCCTGGTCCACCGCTCTCATCGAGAACGGCGGACCAGGATGGCTGCATCTCGTCGTTCTGATCTGCATCTGGAATGCTCTAAAGATGGTGGCCATCGGCCCGGTGAGCCTCGCGATGCTCATGAAGGCTCACGCTCATGAGCGGCGAGCCCTCGCGCGGGTCGGTCACAGAGTCGGGCACCCGCACAGACGCGATCAGCTACGGGCGCCCGCTACGTAGATGCGTAGACGTCGAGGGTGCCTTTGGTAACGCTCTGCACATACGACGCCGCCCCAGCGATCAGCCTGAGTTGTTCATCAGAGGATGCCTTGATGCTGAGGCCTGGTTGGGCGATGACAGTCGAGACGCGGGGGAATAGTTGGGGCGCTTTCTGCCGTATTCGGAAGAGGGCTTCTCGGTCGCCGATTTCGAACGGACTGAGACCGGTTCTCCGTGTGGAGGCCTTCGCGCGGCGGTCCAGGTGTTCCAGAAGCGGAAGGGCGCCGTTGTCGCGCCACCGTGCTCCTCGCATCGCCTGACCACAGACCTCATACAGGTCATTGAGCCGTGAGCCGGCAGTGGGCTTGGACGAGTATTTGCAGTGTACAAGCGTGATGTGCAGATCGCCCTTGTCGGCACGGATGCCCACGAGGTCAGCAGCTTCTCCAGAGCGGTCGTCATCGATGAGGACGTCGAATATCCGGCTCTTCGACAGGTATCGGGACATGTAGGCCTGAATGGAGTTCGTCTTGCGCTCGATCCCTTGCGATTCCACCGTAATGTCAACGCCATTGCCCACCCAGTCGAGTGCTCGGAGCTGTTCACGCGGGTACGGAGCCAACTCGGTTCGCGGCGCCAGAAGCCGATCGTCCCCCGTCACCATGCGATCTCCGGACAGGAAGAGCGTCGGCTTGTGATTGTTGAGCCAGGCGGAAAAGGGAGTCTTCGCGTCTCGCCAGCCGACGACCTCGGCGTCGTCGCCCACTGCGTTGTAGTGCAGGCCATGGGAGCCAAACTGTCCCTCATAGGCCAGCTCCCAGGTGGAGGTGATGATCGAGAAGCGGAGCGGGCCGCTGCTGCCATAGTCGTCGATCCTGAACTCAGCGTCGGTGAGCAGCACACTCGAGTCCTTGTAGCCGAGTCTGGAGGATGTGCCATTTCCCAGGTAGAGGTCCCAGGGCCACTCCATCGCGAGGATCGGGAACGTGGGTCGCTGCTTCACGTCGATCGGGATGATCATGGAGCGGAAGATTGAATGAATGTCGACGTTGCCGTCGCGCAGCTTCGCGCCTTGCTGCTGACACCAGGTTCGCCACTCGGCGAGGTTGGGCGCGGTGCGCATGGACCAGAACCTTCCCGAGAGCGACGCGGCGATGGTCACGCGGTCACCTTCTTCGAAGGCTTTGGCGGCGACGTGGGTGTTGGCCTTGTGAGTGCGTTCGGCCTCGGTCAGGGCAGTTTCCACGTCACTGCCGACGTGCATCGAGAATCGCTTGTCACGATCGCGAGCATCGAGAAGACCGATGTTGGTGGGAATAAGTCGGTCGAGCTTCGAGAAGACCTTGAAGGTGTCGTAACCGTTGACCGGTCTCGGCTCGTGCCCAAGCACAGCCTCGACGAGGTCGTCGAGGCTGCGCTTCGTGTCAGAACAATGGACGTAGAGGAGGCTCTGGACTCGATCGCGGTACAAGGCGACAAGTGTGTAGTCGGTCGCGCGAAGCGACGGTATGTCTCCCCAGCGCAGGTCTGCAATGGTCTCAATCACGAACCATGCAATGGTGTTCTCGGTGTTGACGCTGATGAGGTCGTCCAACACTGAGTCTCCGTAGATTTCGCGCGCTGCGAGCGGATTCCAGTCGATCGTGGATGTCGCGAATGCTTTGGCGCTCATCTTGGGCTCCAGGAGGCCAACGGGCACATCCGGAGGGTTGTCGACGAATGACGCCTCGAACTCGCTGACCTCGTTTGCCCGCTCAGTGGCACGCTCGGTGATGTCGCTGAGCACCTTGTCCCAGTCCGGGTCCTCGCGGAGAAGGAACCGCATGGGCGAGAGTGCTTGGCGCGGGTCTTGACGCACGAAGACGCTCGCTCGACCGATCGGCAATGGAGAGGACGTTCTGGCGAGACGGCCGATGAGCTGCACCATTGGGCTCAATGATCGGTGTGCATCGTGGAAGGCGCCTACCTTCAGGGTTGGTAGGTCGAATCCTTCGCCAAGCATGTCGACGCAGACAATCACACGGCTGGTTCGGTCTCGCATCGCCTTCAGCGTCTCTGCTCTGCGGCGTGCCGACATCGAGTCGTAGATGACCTTCGGCGTGAACTCGGGAGCGAGACGCGAGTAGAGCGCGTGCACTTCATCGGCCCTCGTCTTCGTTCCCACACGGGCCAGCAGTAGGTGCTCGTGACCGGCGGCGAGGTCCTCACGAAGCCGCGTCACTGCGGCCTTGGCCAATGCCTCATCGTCATCGTCCAGATCGAGCACCGCGGTGAAGTCGATGGTGCTGAAGTACCCCTCCGTTTGAGCTTCACGTAGGGGGAAGCGGAAGATGACACGACCTGGCAATGTCAAGCCGTCGCGACGGAACGGTGTCGCCGTGAACAGAAGCGTGGGCCGGTCAGCGAACACGCGGATGATCTCTGTCCATGTTCGAGCAGGAGCATGGTGCGCCTCGTCAACGAGTAGGTGCGTGAAGCCTTGGAAGAAGACCTCGCGTACCTCCGGCTCGTTGGCGTGTATCGCGTTTGGGGTCGCAACGACGACGTTCGCCGCTTCGACAAAGGCTCTCGCTTCGGCATCGTCGGCGAACCGACCCTCTAGCCGTCCGACCCTGGGGCGTAGCGCGGCACGGTCGACAATACCTTCGAGTTGAAGGATTCCCAGGGTCTCAAACTTGGTGGCGATCTGATCGCGAAGCGCAGTTGAGGGGACAACCACGAGCACGCGTTCGGGACGTTGCGCAACCAGCCACGCCAGCATGGTCTCTGTCTTCCCGGTGCCGGTCGGCATGACGACGATCCCAGGCTCGGACAAGCCGGAGGACTGATAGCCGACGATGGAATGAAGGGCCGCGATCTGTGGGCGCCTCAGGCTGTGGGGCTGGTCATGAGCGGTGAATCCAATGGCACCGTCAAAGGATCGGATGACGTCGCTCGCTTGAACCGGCTCTCGACCACCTTCCCATCTGATCTGGGCGTTCTTTGATCGGCGGACCGGAAGCTTAGCCGCAAGCGGCCCCTCAGTTGGGAGCTCAGCGGCGCGAGTTACGGGCCACTGCCCGAAGGGCGTGTTCACTACTTCAAGGCCCGAATCGATCTCAAGTACGTCGACGTTGTCGTACGCCGGGACCAGGAGCTGACGGACTACGTTCTTGCCCGCGACGTGCGGCGTCGCCCATACATCTTCGGTCCGGTGTCCCACGTCGAGCCTCCTTCTTCTTCGCTTATCCAAGGAACGCGACTGCCAACAGGCGCGCCGCGATCACCCCTTGGATGACCTCGGGTCGCTACCAGGAGCGATCGTGTCTTGTGCGCGGATCGTCCCCTTGAGCGAACGGACCTGTAGCTCGCCGCCTCCGTCGTTGCCGAGGATCGTGCGGGCGCGCTGAATGCCTTCGGCCTGCGTCGATGTAACGCCGCTGGCGCGATCGGCTCCTGGCTTCCGTACCTCCCAGTCGCCGTCGCTTCGGCGCTGGACTACTCGCTTGTTGGGCTCTGTCATGGTCTTGCCTTTCTCGGATGGGACTTCGTCCCACTACTTCCGGTTGTCCGGATGGTCTTTCACCAGTGTCAGCTTTGGCTGAGGATCGTCGATGTCAGCTAGCCGTCGTATGTGACGAGGAGTCATCTGGAGGTCCTCCGCGACCTGAGTCAGCAGAACACCCGCCTCGTCAAGCAGTTGAAGTGCGGACTTGAGGAGCTCCGGCCGCTCGCCGGGATAGTCGTGAACCGGCATAGGTCGCCGAGTGATCCCATTCAGCGTGATGTACGCGCGCCGGGCTGTGGATTCGGAGATGAGGTCAAGCTCCCGCGACCGGAAGATCAGTGAGTTGATGGAGACTCCCCACAGCTGGCTAAGTTCCTCGTACCGATTGAAGTTCATGCGTCGAGGCAACTGATCACGGATCACATCTCGGGGAGTGAGGAACTCCGCCGCGAACATGTCCGCCTGCCGTTCTAGTTGGCTGTCCGTTCCCTGCCGGCCGTGGTGGAGGACGACGTGCCCTAGTTCGTGAGCTGCGGAGAACCGATGCCGCATCACATCATTGGCCTTGTCTGGTGTCAGCACGATCATGGGACGCGGCAGCGCGATGGTTGAGAAGGCGTCGATGCGGCTCTTCTCGTCGAGCGCGGCATCTTCCTTCATGGAGAAAAAGACCGTCAAGATGCCGTGCTGTTCAAGCTGATAGACGAGGTGCTCGATTGGACCGGAACCGAGCAGCCAGTGTTGGCGCATGGCTCGCGCTGCGGTCGCAGGGTCCGGCACATCTAGTGAATCAGCGCGTGCCCAGGCCGGAAGGTCCAGCTCCGGGAACTCCACGCTTTCTTCGAGGTAGCAGCTGAGTTCCCAGGCTTGCTCGACATAAGCAGTCGCTTGCTGCTGTTGCGTGACAGTCGTTGAACGGAGTCGACGGAACGATGCTTCAGCGATGTCCACCTGGACGCGTGGACGCCCGAGCGCGAAGAAGCCCGGCGGGACACCGAGCGCCGTGGCCAGTGCAGCGACCGTCTCTGCGCGGGGACGCACCTCTCCGCGCTCGTACTGCCCGATCGCTGCGGCGGACACGCCCACCTTGCGATGAAGGTCAGCCTTGGACATCTTGCTGATCCGACGAGCCTGGCCTAGCCGCGCTGGGTCAAACATCCTGGCGACCGCCGCAAGGTCAGCGTCGCCCTCGTATGCCGTCGGCATGCGTCAGCTACCTTCCTGCTCGGATCGCCGCTGGCGCAGCTTCACCGAGGTACGCGGACGGTCGCCGCTGTGGAACCCAGCGACAGGCTTCAACATGGTGCGCGGAGCATCGACCGAGGAAGGCGTGCGCTCATAGGTGAGCCGCTCGGGGTCTGCAAACTCCAAGTACCGGCCGTTCAGTCGCGCGGGTGCGAAGTAGACCGTTCCCACACCCTGCGGCGTACTGCTGTAGTACGGAACGAAGAGCGTAGTGCGAGGCACGGCCAGTTCGACGTGGCTGAGCGCATCCTCAAGCGATGCAGGCTGATCTCCTTCGAGAACGTCATTGATGTCGAAGAGCCCGGGGTCCGAGTACTTGACGTTGCTCGTCTTCGAGAGGAGTTCACGGCGCGAGTCGGGCAAGTAGCTGAGTCGAACACGGCGAAAGTTGCGCGGCATGTGCTTGCCCACCCGTTGCGCGAAGATGAGCGTGTTGCCGACGAAGGTCAGCATCCGTCGGGTGGTGGGGACCTTTGCCTCCCGATAGGAGGGCAGGTCGGACAGAAGTGCGCGGAGCTCCTTCTGCACGCCACGGGCCATGCCCGCGCCATACACGTCTTGGTCCCCATCGGGATCGTCATACGCTGTCTGAGCGCGGGCCGAGCGATCCTGACTGCGCTGGATCGCGGTCGGGATTCCTTCGCGGAGTGCCGCGAGCTCTGTTGGCTGGAACTCGCTGCGCCAGTCGTCACTGTCGTGCTGCTGAGCCACTGGGCTCCTCCTTCATCGTCACAAAGGACTCTAGCACATCACTTTAGTCTCACTCGTAGTTCCGTCAAAGTGGGGCTGTACCGCAGGGCTGTCACGGTCACTCTCCGCTCAGTTCAGTGCTCTCAGTCTGTCAGATCGGGTCCGGCGAGTCGGACAGGCGCGAACCGGTGTCATCCACGATGAGTCCAGCCTCGACCAGCACGGCCCGCACTGCCTTGCGGTCCACGCCCATCCGGCGGCCGATCGCGCGCATCGAGACGCCTGCTCGGGCCAGCCGTACCGCCTCCGCCTTCTCGTCGATCCCCAGCCCTGGTCGGCGGCTCGGTGCGTTGCGGCGACGCAGGTGGGAGAACACCGTGGCACGGTGGATGCCATACCGCTCGGCGAGTGCCTTGACACTCATCCCGGCCAGGTAGTCGCCGACGAGAGCGTCCACCTCGGAGGCGGTGAGAAAAGTTTGAGCCGTCTCGACAGTCCTCACGACTGGCCCCCGATCGTCTCTCGGAGCCCTAGTCTGGGGACGCCGCGAGACCTCGTAGACCCCACGATTCATGCGGTTGACTAGGGTCTTTGTCTTCGGGGAGGAGTTGCCGAACGTGCTACCCAGGCACCCCATGCGTTTGAGCGTCGCGCGTTTCGAGCGTCACGACGTTCGAACGACTCTGCAGGTCGACATCGTTCGTCGAAGGGCGACACCGATGGTGTGTAGACGGTTCGTGGCCGTCGCGGTGGCCGGTCTTGCCGCGGCGCTCGGCTCACTCACCTCGCCGCCCAGCGCCGTGGCCACCCCGATGCCGTATGCCGCAGCGCTCGCGCCCGCGCACAGCGCCCTCGTGAGCGCCGTCCCCGCCGACCAAGCGGTGCTGGCGTCGGGGCCGACCGAGTTGGTTCTGACCTTCAACGAGGAGATCAACCCCCGCTTCGCCCAGCTGGCCCTCAGTCGCTCGGGCGATGTCGTCGCACTCAACCCGGCAACCGCTACCGGCAAAGTGCTGCGCGCCACCTTGGCCGATCCGGGCCCCGGGACCTACCGGATCGCCTACCGCGTCGTCAGCGCCGACGGACACCCCATCTCCGGCGAGACGAGTTTCACCGTCACGGGCCCCACCCGGACGCCGACCAGCACCGGA
>Ga0116159_1000584_pt1 | contig 41487 bp, 39 predicted proteins | sample AD_JPNAS1_MetaG_FD_89878 | JGI IMG/M metagenome (GOLD analysis project Ga0116159, IMG submission 89878) | Active sludge microbial communities of municipal wastewater-treating anaerobic digesters from Japan - AD_JPNAS1_MetaG | ecosystem: Engineered > Bioreactor > Anaerobic > Digestate | place...
CATGGTTTTCGAGAGCGCGAAGAAGTATGCGGACGACGTGCTGCGCGACCTTGAGAACTTCCTCGACGAATACAGGCAGCTCGTCGCCATCAACCGCAAGGATCTCGACGTGCGCCCGGACGCCGTGCAGCAGGCGGCACGGACCACGCAGGCGCCGCCGGCCGCGCAGCACCACCAGGCCCCGCCGTCGCCCGCGCAGCAGCCGCGCCCGCAGGCGGCCGCGCCCGTGCCGGACAACGAGTTCGACTACGACGAGGAGGACGAGGAAGAGGAGGAAACGGGCTCCATCTTCTCGCGCCTGTTCGGCCGCAAGAAAAAGGCCGAGGACATGAACTTTGACGACGAGGAATAGAATAATTGACAATTGACAATCAATGGAATACGATCCGGCCTCCGTTTTACGCGGGGGCCGTATTCGTCGCGGGGCTGATATCATCCGCCCCGCCCGCTTTACGACCTTTCGCGAAGGCTTCGCCTTCGCTTCGCCGCGCACAGCAGCAGCACGAGGCCCATGCCCAGCAGGGACGTCGCGAAGATCGCGCAGGCCGAAAGCGCGTTGCCCAACACCTCGTCGAGGCTGACGCCGACGGGGGTGATGCCCTTGGCGCACAGCGGAAAAATCAAAAACGCGATGAGCGCCGAAAGCGAGGCCTGCGCGAGCTTGACGAGCAGGTACCGCCCGAGCTCGACGCGCATAAAGAGCATCGACTGCACCGCCACGCACAGCCCGCCGAAGGTAAACGCGAACGCGGAAACAGTCACCGTCGCGCGAAGCCCCATGCCGGATTGGGCGAGCTCGTTCGCGCCCGAGGCGACCTCGACGAGCGCCGAGAGCGCCGCCTCCACGGCGTCGCCCCTGCCGCCGAGCGCGTACACGAGTTTTTCCAACGGCCAGGTCAGTATGTGCGTGACGCCCGCCGTGTCGAGCATGGTTTCGAGCACGCTGAAAAACACCACCGTGCCGCAGATGCCAAGCAGCGAACCGACCGCGTCCGTGATGGCGGCGGGGAATAATTTCGCGCCGGGAAGCGCGTCCTGCGCCCGGTAGCGCGCCATGTCCGCGGCGCCGCTTTTGAGGAAATAGCCAAAGAACGCGAGCGCGCTCACGAGCTGTCCCATGATCAGCGGTATGGCGAGCACGGGCGCGCCGAGCATGACCGAGGCGTATGTCCCGCAGACGAACACAGGGCTCAGCGTATTGAGCGAGGCGGCGACGAGCGTGGGGCCGTGCGGGTTCTTTTCTCCCGGTTCGAAGGCCGCGCACAGCCGCGCGCCCGAAGGCGCGCCGGAAACGAAGCTGAGCGCGAAGAGCGCCACCGGGTCCGCGGGGCTGATCGCGCCGCTCGATTGCATCACGCGCGCGCATACGAAAAACGGCAGCAGGGAGGGGAGCAGCACGTTCTGCCAGAGCGCGAAGCCTTCGCGCGCGGCCTGTGCCGACTCCCTGTTGAAAACGATGAGCAGCGCGCACAGCGCCGCGCAGGAGAAAAAAACGACGCGCCTCTTCATACATCAAATGTATGCGCGAGGCGCGCCCCGATATGGCGAAGATCAGACGATCGTCAGCGGCCGCGCGAACTCATAGTCCACTGCCCGCGGCTTGGGCGCGGCCATGGCGAGCACCTCGGCGGCGAACAGGTCGAGATCGAGCATGGCCCTGGCCTCGTCCCCGAGCTCGTCGTAATCCGCCTTGCAAGTCACGATCGGCAGCGAAGCGCTTCCCGCGAGGCGCGAGAGCAGGCCGAGGGAATCCTTCCTCGCACCGAGCACGCGGATGTAGCGCGGCGCGGGGTTCGCGCGAAGCTTTTCTTTGGTGATCCCCAGCAGCGCGCAGCTCAATATGCGGCGCAGCCGCGCGAGCGTGTAGCGTTTCGACTTGATCGCCGCGAGCACGCCCTCGTAGCGCGTCTGCGCGCGCGCCTCGCGGTAGATCGCGTTCTCGAGCCCTTCGGCCACGTCGGGAAGCTTTGCGAGCTCACGCGAAGGGAGCCTTCGCAGCGCGTACAGAAATGCGTCGGAAAGCGCGTCCGCGGTACAGGGTATATCGCCCGAGGCGAGGAGGCGCGCGCAGTCTTCGGATACGTTCTTCGGCGCGAAGGCGCCAAGGAATTCCGCGTCGCTCCGCCCGAGCGCGGCGCGAAGGCTCGACGCGCTCGCAAAGCCCCCGGCGGGCGCGTCGGCGTCGTGCGCCGCGCCCTGCCTCCGCACCGGCACGGGGCGCATGCCGGGATATAGCATGTCGATCGCTTTGATGTATTCGAAGGCGAGTATGTTGTTGGGCGAAAGCAGCGCGGAACGGATCTCCTCGCCGCCGTGGGCGTCCGCGAGGGCCGCCGCGCGCGCCGCGGGGAAGGATTTGCCCGCCGCAAGGTGCGCGGCGAGCCTTTGTTTGAGCGCCCCGCCTTCCAGGGCCGTGAGGGAGGCGAGGGCACGCAGCGTCCCGATGTCCGCATCCTCCGCGCCGAAGGAAAGCGCCTCCGCGATGCCGCTCGCGCCGAGCAGCGCCACCCCGCCGCGCGCGAAGCGTTCCGCGCCGGCCATAGAAAAGAGCGTGGGCAATTCGACAACGAGATCCGCGCCGTTTTCGAGCGCCCAGCGGGCGCGCGTGAACTTATCGGCGCAGGCGGGCTCGCCGCGCTGCGTGAAGCTGCCGCTCATGGCGACGATCGCGTGCGCGCAGTCCGAAAGCTCCTTCGCGCGCGCGAGCTGGTGCAAATGCCCGTTGTGAAACGGGTTGTATTCCGCGATGATGCCCACGCAGGCCGCCATTCGCTCTCCTCCGGCACGTTTTGTTGGAGTATATCACAATTTGAGGGCCCTATGTATAGAAAAGCGCCAAATTACGCGACAAATTCCCGCAAATGGATGTCAAGGCGCGCCCGATTGTGTTATAATACCAACTCGGGGCCGCGCGTCCCGACTTTTCGAACCGGAAAGGAGAAACCGTCATGTCTGTCCTTGACAGGATCAGGGAAAGAGCCAAAGCAGATCTCAAGCACATCGTTCTGGCGGAAGGAACGGAGGAGCGCACCGTACAGGCCGCGCAGAGGATCACCGAGGCGGGCCTCGCGCGCGTCACGCTCGTGGGCAGGCCGGACGAGGTCGAAGCGGTCGCGGCGAAGTTCAGCGTCCGCCTCGACGGCGTGGATGTCATAGACCCCGTAAGCTCCCCCGATTACAAGCGTTATGTCGACTGGTTCTACGAGCTGCGCAAGGAGAAGGGCGTCACGCCCGAGAAGGCGCTCGCGCAGATCAAGGACCCCCTCTTTTTCGGCGCGATGCTCATCAAGGACGGCAAGGCCGACGGCATGGTGGCGGGCGCCGTCAACACAACGGGAAACACGCTTCGCCCGGGGCTTCAGATCATCAAGATGGCCAAGGGAATATCGACCGTGTCGAGCTGCTTTATCATGGAGGTCCCCGACAAGACCTACGGGGACGACGGCGTGCTCATCTTCGGCGACTGCGCCGTAAACATCGACCCCACGGCCGAGCAGCTCGCGGCCATCGCCATGGCCTCGGCGAAAACCGGAAAAGCGCTGTGCGGCATGGAGCCGCGCGTGGCGATGCTCTCCTTCTCCACCAAGGGCAGCGCCAAACACGACAACGTCGATAAGGTCGCCGCCGCGACCAGGCTCGTCAAAGAACTCGCGCCCGAGCTCGTCGTGGACGGCGAGCTGCAGGCGGACGCCGCGCTCGTCGAATCCGTCGGCCGGCTCAAGTGTCCCGGCAGCCCAGTCGCGGGCCGGGCGAACGTGCTGATCTTCCCGGACCTGCAGGCGGGCAACATCGGCTACAAGCTCGTGCAGAGGCTCGCGGGGGCGGAGGCCGTCGGTCCCATCTGCCAGGGCTTCGCGCGCCCCATCAACGATCTCTCCCGCGGCTGCAGCGTGGAGGATATCGTCAACGTCGTCGCCATCACCGCCGTTCAGGCGCAGCAGGAATAAGGAAGGGGAACACGAATGAAGATACTCGTCATCAACGCCGGGAGCTCCTCGCTCAAGTACCAGCTCATCAACGTCGAGCAATCCGAAGTCGTCGCCAAGGGCATCTGCGAGCGCATCGGCATCGGCGGCTCAAAGCTGACCTACAAGCCCATCGGACGCGATAAATACGAGTTCAGTCAGGAAATGAACGACCATACCGACGCCATCCGCATGGTTTTGGATGCGCTTGCGGATGCTAAGATCGGCGTCGTATCCAGCATGAAGGAAATCGACGCGGTGGGCCATCGCGTCGTGCACGGCGGCGAGCGGTTTTCGAAGTCCGTGCTCATTACGGAAGAGCTCATAGAGGAGATCGACAAGCTTTCCGTACTGGCGCCGCTCCACAACCCGGCGAACCTCATGGGCATCCGCGCCTGCCGCGCCATCATGCCCGAGGTGCCCATGGTCGCGGTGTTCGATACGGCGTTCCACCAGACCATGTCGCCCGAGGTGTTCCTCTACGGCCTGCCCTACGAGGCGTATGCGGATTTCATGATCCGCCGCTACGGCTTCCACGGCACCTCGCACCTGTATGTTTCGCGGCGCGCCATCGAAAAGCTCGGCATGCCCGTCGAGCAGACGAAGGTCATCACCTGCCACCTCGGCAACGGCTCGAGCATCGCGGCCGTCAAGGGCGGAACGTCCGTTGACACCACGATGGGCCTGACTCCTCTCGAAGGCCTGCCCATGGGCACGCGCTGCGGCGACATCGACCCCGCGCTCGTCACCTACATGATGCGGCGCATGAACTTCGACTGCGAGCAGATGGACGAGTACATGAACAAGAAGAGCGGCGTATTCGGCATCTCCGGCGTGTCGAGCGACTTCCGCGATCTGGACGACGCCGCGGCCGCGGGCAACGCGCGCGCGAAGCTCGCGGTCGATATGTTCTGTTACAGGGTCAAGAAGTACATCGGCGCGTACGCGGCGGCGATGAGCGGCGTGGACGCCATCGTGTTCACGGCGGGCGTGGGCGAAAACGACAGGGTCGTGCGCGAGCGCTCGCTTCGCGGCCTCGAGTATCTCGGCGTGGACGTGGACTTCGAGCTCAACGAAACCTGCCCGCGCGGCGCGGAGGTGGAGCTGTCCAAGCCCGGCAGCAAGGTCAAGGTTTACATGATCCCCACGGACGAGGAGATGGTCATCGCGCGCGATACCGCGGCTTTGGCCGGAAAGTAAGGCAAAAAACCGATTGACAAACAATTTTCCAATGGATAAAATAGACGAGGTCGACTTTCGATGAAGCTGTCCGTCGCGCGGGAGCTCAAGCTCCCCGGCAAAATCTCCGACGCGGAGCTGACCGAGTGGTGGGATGATTTCGACTATCTCGGCAGGCGGGTGCGCTTCGCCTCGCCCGTGACGGCGCGCGTGAAGTATGCCTTCGACGGCAGCGGCTTCAACGTCGGGGGCAACGTGACCGCCGCGTTTCGCAGCGCCTGCGCGCGCTGCGGCAGGGAGTTCATAGAGCCCTTTGAAACGGAGTTCGACGAGCGCTTCGAGAAAGAAGCGGGCGGGGAGGACGACGCCTATCCCTTCGCGGGGGATGAAATCGACCTCAACGACCTCGTGCGCGACGCCATCCTTTTGAACATGCCCAACTACAGCCTGTGCAAAGAGGATTGCCGCGGCCTGTGCCCGGTCTGCGGGCGCGATTTGAATACGGGTCAGTGCTCCTGCGCGCGGGAGGCGGATGAGGATGAAACCGTCAATCCCTTCCTCCGGCTCAGGAACCTGCTGGAAGACGATAAGGAGGTGTGATCATGGCGGTCCCCAAGAAAAGAACATCCAAGGCGAGGAAACATTCCCGCAGGAGCAGCGTATGGAAGCTCGCTCTGCCGGGCATTGTCGAGTGCCCCCAGTGCCACGAGCCCAAGCTTGCCCACAGGGTTTGCAAGAGCTGCGGCTACTACGACGGCAAGCAGGTCGTCAAGACCGAAGACGAAAAGAAAAAGGCCTGATCCTCCTCTTGCGGCAAAGATGCGCATCTGGGCTTCCCAAAGTATGGGAAGCCCTTTTGTGGTTTGCTCAGGCCCGGATCGCGCCGCGCGCAAACCGCGGCGGATCGGTTTGCGTTTGCGAGGGTAGACCGTTCGGATCGCGCAAGAGTTCATTGCTGGTTTTTCCCTTGCTTTTCCCTTACACTTTTTTCGAGGCGATGTTATGAATGTTGGCGAGCAATTGCGGACGATGAGAAAAAAAGCCGGTCTCACACAGGAAGCCGTCGCGGACGCCATGAACGTTACGCGGCAGACGCTTTCCAATTGGGAGAGAAGCGTCAACCTGCCGGATATCTACATGCTCGCGCGCCTTGCCTTCGTTTATCATGTCTCCTTCGACGAGGTTTTTCTCGGGAAAACATATTTTAAGGGAGGGCGAACCATGAAGACGAATTACAGCGACGCTCAAGTTGAAAACCTGATCGGCAGGCATTATCCGGATGCGCGTGAAATCCAAATACTCAGCGGCGGGCTTGTTTCCCAGACGTTCTCATTCCGTTCGGGAACGAACAGGCTCATCTTTCAAGCCGGGGGAAGAAAAGAGGCGTACGAAAAGGAGCGCTATATCGGCCGAATGTACGGGCATATTCTGCCGGTGCGCGCCGTCAACGGCGTTTATGTGAACGGGGACGGCAGCGCGTATTGCTTTTCGGATTACATCGAGGGCTGTAAAGTGTTCGACTTGTCCCAACAGGAGCGGACCGGCATCGTCCCATCCGTACTCGATTTGCTGGAGCGGATCGCCGCGATCCGGGCGCCCGCGGATTCGGGCTGCGGGCGGTTCGACGAAACGGGCGCCGCGCGCTTTGGCAGTTGGCGGGAATTCGTTTCGTCTGTCTATTGCGACGATCTTTACGACTGGCGGGGATTCGAATCGAAGGGATTCGATATCGGCGTTGTGCGCAAGTGTATCGCCGTGCTGAAAAACGACATCGATTGCCTGGATATCGGGCGGCCTTGCCTTATCCACGGGGATATCGGCTCATACAATCTCTTGGCCGAGGGCGCGCGGATTTCCGGGGCCATCGATTGGAGCCTGGCTTTATACGGCGATCCCCTCTATGAAGTCGCGAACGTGCTGTTCTGGAACGAGGATAAGCTTCAGCCGCTGGTAAGCGCGCTCAAAGAACGTTACCTGTCGGATGAACCGAATGAAAAGAAGCTGCGCTGCTATATGCTCCGCATCGGCCTGGAGGAAATCCATAATACGGCCGTGCTCGGCGAAATCGGATACGACGACGCCTGGGTGCTGGGCAGGCTGCGGGAAATCGCGGAGCGGCTTTGATGCCCGGCTTTATCCGGCGTTGTCCCACTGCGCGCGGCGCCCGTGAACGGGCGCCGCGCCTTTTGGTCTGTGACCTGCTTCCCGCGCCGCGGGAAGCTCTTTTGCGGTTTGCCAAAAGCACCCTTCTATGCTAAACTGAATCGCGATATAAAATATATTGGATAAGGAATGATACGCCATGATACGCATCGCTCTGGACGCTTTCGGCGGGGATCACGCCCCGCGTGCGGTCGTGGAGGGCGCGCTCGACGCCCTGCGCGATTATGACGACATCGCGATCGTCCTCTGCGGCAGAGAGGACGCCCTCCGCGCCGAGCTCGGGGGGAAGGAATACGACCAAAGCCGCCTTATGATACTCCACGCGCCCGAGGTGATCGACGTCCACGAGCAGCCCACCGTCGCCGTCAAGCGCAAGAAGGATTCCTCGCTCGTGCGGGCGTTGAAGCTCGTCGCCGACAAGGAGGCGGACTGCGTCGTATCCGCGGGCAGCACGGGCGCTCTGCTCACGGGCGCGACGCTCGTCATAAGGCGGATCAAGGGGGTCAAGCGCCCCGCGCTCGCGCCTCTCCTGCCGACGAAAACCGGCGGCTGGATCATGCTCATCGACTGCGGCGCGAACGTCGATTGCAAGCCCTCGTATTTGCAGCAGTTCGGCGTCATGGCGGACGCGTACATGAAGCGCGTGATGAACGTGGAGGAGCCGCGCGTCGCGCTTCTCAACAACGGCGAGGAGGAGGGCAAGGGCAACGAGCTCGCAAAGGCCGCCTATAAGCTGCTCGCGGACGCGCCGATCCAGTTCGTGGGCAACTGCGAGGCGCGGGAGATACTCTCGGGCGAATACGACGCGCTCGTGTGCGACGGTTTCGTGGGCAACGTGGTGCTCAAGCTTACGGAAGGGCTGAGCGACGTCATCTTTTCCATGCTCAAACACGAGCTTATGGCGGACGCGCGCTCCAAGCTCGGCGCGGCGTTCGCCAGGCCCGCTTTCCGACGCATGAAAAAGAAGATGGATTATAAGGAGGTCGGCGGCGCGCCTCTGCTGGGTATAGACGGCTGCGTCGTCAAGGCGCACGGCAGCTCGGACGCGAGGGCGTTCCGCTCGGCGCTCATGCAGGCGCGCTCGTTCGCGAAGTCCGGCGTCAACGTCGCGCTCGCCGAGGCGATCGCCTCCCTCCCCGAGATGGAGGATTGACAGAGAACCGGGCAAAGGCTAAACTGTTAGTATTCTGAAAGGCGGTGTTGAAATGGAATTTGAAAAGGTCAGGGCTGTCATCTCAAAGCAGCTCGATATTCCGGAGGAGAACATCACTCTGGAATCCAAACTCATCGAGGACCTCAAGGCGGACTCGCTCGACGTGGTCGAGCTGATTATGGATCTCGAGCAGGAATACGGCGTGGAGATACCGGATGACGATCTTCCCGGCATCCGCACGGTGGGGGATATCGTCAGCTTCCTCTCGAAGTGACGGGAAACGGACGCCGGCGGGGCCGTCGGAAAACGCACGGATGCGCGGCGCGCTCCCTACGGATTGATCATTCGCACTCATTTATGCGTAATCAGTAGGGGCCGCCGCGGTTTTTCCGCTTCAAGCGTTTTCGGGCGGCTCCTTTTGGCATAGGGAGGCAACGTGGAATTTGAACGAAGAAAACGCCTCGCCGCGCTCGAGGAGAAGCTCGGGTACAGCTTTCGCGACATCTCGCTGCTCGATACCGCCATGACCCACACCTCCTACGTCAAGGGGGACGGGCGGGCGCGCGCGCACAACGAGCGGCTCGAATTCCTCGGCGACGCGGTGCTCGAGCTTTGCGTGAGCGAGCGGCTCTACAGGCGCTTCGCGGATTTCGACGAGGGCGGGATGACGAGGCTCCGCGCGCAGACGGTCTGCGAGGGCGCGCTCTACGAGGTCGCCAAATCGCTCGGACTCGGGGAGGCGCTGCTCCTCGGGCGCGGGGAGGATCATTCCGGCGGGCGGGATAAGCCCTCCATACTCTCCGACGCGCTCGAGGCGCTCATAGGCGCGCTGTATATCGACGGCGGCATGGAGAGCGCGAGGCGGTTCATCATGGGCTTCATCGACGGGAGCGTCGAGGCGGCCCTCGCGGGCGGCGCGCTCAAGGACTATAAGACCATGCTTCAGGAATATGTACAGCAGCGCCATATGGGGCCAATTGCCTACCGCCTCGCGGGGGCGTCCGGGCCCGACCACAGCAAGGTGTTCACGATGGAGGTTTCCATCGCGGGCGTCCCCTCCGGCGCGGGGGAGGGCCACACCAAGCAGGAGGCGGGCCAGAGGGCCGCGCGCGCCGCGCTCGGGGCATTCGGCCTCTTAGACTGAACGGGAAGGTATGGCTTGGCTTGAGACTCACTAAGCTTGAAATGTACGGGTTCAAATCCTTCGCCCGCAAGACGGAACTGCAGTTCGAGGACGGCATCACGGCCATCATCGGCCCGAACGGCAGCGGCAAAAGCAACATTGCGGACGCCGTGCGCTGGGTGCTCGGCGAGCAGAGCGCCAAGGCCCTGCGCGGCGCGAAGATGGAGGACATCATATTCAACGGCACCGAGGCCAAAAAGGCGCTGGCCTTTTGCGAGGTGTCGCTGACATTCGACAACGCGGACGGCGAGCTTCTGACCGATTACGCCGAGGTCTGCATCGCGCGGCGCATGTACCGCTCGGGCGAAAGCGAATATTTCATCAACCGCGGGGCCTGCAGAAGGAAGGACATCGCCGAACTGTTCCGCGACACGGGCGTGGGCAAGGAAGGCTACTCGATCATCGGCCAGGGCAAGGTGGAGGAGATCCTCTCCAGCAAATCCGAGGACAGACGCAACGCCTTCGAGGAGGCCGCGGGCGTCATGAAGTACCGCGTGCGCAAGGAAGAGGCCGAACGCAAGCTCGCGAACACGCGCGGCAACCTCGAGCGCCTCAACGACATTTTGGAGGAGCTGGGCCGCCAGGTCGAGCCGCTGCGCGAGCAGAGCGAGGCCGCGCGGGAATATTTGAAATTCCGCGACGAACTGCGCGAAATCGAGATCAACGTGTTCCTCTATCAATACGACAGGCTCAACGAAAAGCTCCGGACGCTTTCGGAAAGCCTTTCGCAGCAATCCGGCGAGATCGCGCGGCTCGTCGCGCTGGACTCCGAGCTCGCGCGCGGCTGCGCGGGGGAGGAGGAGCGCGAGCGCGCGCTCAACGTCTCCATCAGCGAGGTGCAGTCGAAGCTGCTCGCGCTCTCGACGGGCGTTGAGACGCGCGCGGGCGAATCGAAGGTATACCGCGAGAAGCTCGCCTCGCTCATACGCGAGCGGGAGCGCGCCGAGGCCGCCATCGCCGGGAACGCGGCCGCGCTCGAGCGGCTTGGCCGCGAGATCGCGGAAAAATCCAAGCTGCTCGAAGGGAAGCGCGGGGCCTTCGCGGCGGACGACGCGAAGCTTGCCGGGGCCGCCGCCGCGCTCGAGGAAATGGCGGCCGAAATCGAGCGCAGCGACGAAACGCTCGAGCGGCGCAAGAACGAGATGATTGCCGCGCTCAACAGGCTCACGGACGCGAAGATCGTCATTTCCCGCTTTGAAACCATGCGCGGCAGCCTCGTGGAACGCCTCGCCGCCGTCGAGGAGGGCAAAAAGGCCATACTCGAGAAGGCCGCGCGGCTCGACCGGGAGCACGCGGAGGCGGTCGCTTTCGGCGAAAAGCTCGATGCGGAGCGCAGCGAACTCGAAAAGGCCAAAAACGGCGCGATCTCGCACCTCAACGAAACGAACCGGAAGCTTCGCGAAACGCGCGAGGCCGTGCGCGGCGCGGAGCAGCAGGCGGAAGCCGGGCGCGCCCGTTTGAAGGTGCTCGAGGAAATGAAGCGCGCGCACGAGGGATATTATACGAGCGTTCGAAACCTCCTTCGCGACGTGGAGCGCGACCCTTCGCTCAAACGGCGCATGGAAGGCGTCGTGGCGGAGCTTTTGAGCGTGCCTTCCAAATATGAAACCGCGATCGAGATGGCCTTGGGCGCGGCGCTGCAGAACATCGTAACCAGTACCGAGGAGGACGCCAAGGCCGCCATAGAATACCTTCGCAGCCGCGATTACGGAAGGGCGACGTTTTTGCCCGTCTCCGCCATGCGCCCGCGTCTGTTGGACGCGCGGGAGCGCGCGATGTGCGATGCTCCCGGCTTCATCGGCGTCGCGAGCGAGCTTTGCGGCTTCGCGGAAAAGCACCGCGGCGTCATGGAAAACCTGCTCGGCAGGACGGTCGTGGTCGACGACCTCGCCGCGGGCATCGAAATCAACAAAAGGGCGAAATCGGCCTTCCGCATCGCCACGCTCAAGGGCGACATCATCAACCCCGGCGGCTCCATGACGGGCGGCAGCGTGCAAAAGCGCGAGTTCAGCCTCGTCGGGCGCGAGCGGGAGATCGAGGAGCTCAAGAACAGGAGCGTGTCGCTCGCCGCCCAGAGGGAACGGCTCTCAAAGGAAGCCGAAGCGCTCGAGGCGGAGCTCGCGCGCGCCGAGGCGGAGCTTTCCTCGCGCACGGAGGCGCTGCACGCAAGGGACGTCGGCATCGCCGCGCATAACGAGAAGCTCGACATCATAAAAAAATACGTGTCCGCCGCGCGGGACGAGCTTTTGGAGGCGAACGCGGAGATGAGCCGCGTCCGGGACGACATCGAGAGCATAGACGGCCGGTTCCGCGACGCCGAACGGGATTCGAGCGAACTTGAGCAGAGCGGCGCCGCCTCGCGGGAGGACATCCGCGCCGCGCAGGAAAAGCTGGCGGCGCTTCGCCAGGAGTACGCGAAGCGTTCCGCCGGAGTGTCCGACGCGCGCGTGGCCGCCGCGGCCGCGGGCAGGGAGCTCGCCTCCCTCGGCGCGGAAGTCGAACGCCTCAGGCGCGAGGCCGCGCAGGTACGCGCCGCCATCGAGCAGGAGAAGCGCGCGCTCGAAGCAAGCAACGCGCTCTTTGAAGCCAACACGCGCGACATGGGCGCGCTCGAGAGCGGGATCGAAGCCGAGCGCAAGGAACTGGACGCCCTCGCCGACCGCCTGCACGGCATGGAGGAGGAGCGCGCCAGGCACCTCGTGGCGCTTGACGAATTGCGCGCGCGGCGCGAGGCCGGGGCACAGGAATTGCAGGAGGCGCGCGACGCGAGCCACCGCGCGGAGATTGGCGTCAGCCGCGCTGAGATGGAACTCAAGGCCATGCAGGACAGGATCTGGGAGGATTACGAGCTTACCTACGAGAACGCCCAGCCCTACCGAAGGCAGATCGCCGTCACGGCCTCGCATGTGCGCATCGACGAGCTCAAGAAGGCCATCAAGGCGCTGGGCGACGTGAACGTGGGCTCCATAGAGGATTATAAAACCGTCAAGGAGCGCTTCGACGCGCTCAGCGTGCAGTACGAGGACCTTACCGCGGCGGAAGCCGACCTTCGCACGCTCATCGAGGAGCTCGTCGCGACCATGGAAAACGAGTTCCGGCGGCAGTTCGCGCGCATACAGGCGAACTTCTCCGAAACCTTCGCGGAGCTGTTCGGCGGCGGGAGCGCGCAGCTCGTGCTTTCCGACAAGGACGACATACTCAACTGCGACATCGACATCATCGCGCAGCCGCCCGGCAAGAAGCTGCAGCTGCTTTCCCTGCTCTCGGGCGGGGAGAGGGCGCTGACCGCCATCGCGCTGCTCTTCGCGATATTGAAGCTCAAGCCCACGGCGTTCTGCATACTCGACGAGATCGAAACCTCGCTCGACGAGGTCAACGTTTCGACCGTGGCGCAGTACGTCCGGCATTACTCGAAGGATACGCAGTTCATAATCATCACGCACCGCAAGGGCAGCATGGAGGTCTGCAACGCGCTCTACGGCGTGGCGATGGAGGAGAAGGGCGTATCGAAAATCGTCAGCGCAAGATTCGAAGCGTAAGGAGGCGGCATGGAAGGAAAGAAATCGTTCCTCGACAAGCTCAAAGGCACACTTCGCAATACCGGCGGCGGATTGCTCGCGGGCCTGTTCCGCGGGGAGGAGCGCATCAACGCGGCCTTCTTCGACGAACTGGAGGAGGCGATGATCGTCGCCGACATGGGCGTGGATACTTCGCTCGCGCTCGTCGCCGGGCTTCGCGAGGCCGTGGATGAAAAGCGCATCCGCGACCGCTCCGGCGCGCGCGCGGAGCTCGTGGAGATGCTGGCCTCGCGCATGAGGCCTGGCACGGCGTTCCCGGCGGACGAGGGCAGAGCCGCGCTTTTGATCGTCGGCGTCAACGGCGTGGGAAAGACGACCTCCATAGGCAAGCTCGCGCACCATTACGTTTCGCTCGGAAGAAAGCCCATGGTGGCCGCGGCGGATACCTTCCGCGCGGCGGCGGCGGAGCAGCTCACGGTCTGGGCGGAGCGGGCGAATGTGCCCATCGTCAAACACAAGGAGGGCGCGGACCCCGCGGCCGTGGTGTTCGACGCGGCGGCATCCTTCAAGGCGCGCGGCTGCGACATATTGTTGTGCGACACGGCGGGCAGGCTCCACAACAAGAAGAACCTGATGAACGAGCTCTCGAAGATCCGCCGCGTCATCGAGCGCGAGCTGCCCGGCACGCCCATAGAGGCGCTGCTGGTGCTCGACGCCTCCACAGGGCAGAACGCCATCGCCCAGGCGCGCGCTTTCATGGAGACGACGGGGCTCACGGGCGTGATCCTGACCAAACTCGACGGCACCGCCAAGGGCGGCATGGCCGTGGCCATACGCGGGGAACTCGGACTGCCTGTGCGCTTCGTGGGCGTCGGCGAAGGGATAGAGGATCTGCAGCCCTTCGACGCGGACGCCTACGCGGGCGCGCTCGTATAAATTTAAAGGAGGACGCACATGTACAAAGCCATTGTGGTCACCGTAAGCGACAGCCTGTATCACGGCAAGATCTCCGACGAGAGCGGCAAGCGCATCATGGACATACTCGCCGCGCGCGGCTACGAGCTCGGCGAAATGCTCACGACCCCCAAGGAATGCGCGCTCATCCAGGCGACGCTCATCGAAGCCGCGGATAAGATGGGCGCGGCGCTCGTCGTCACGACCGGCGGCACCAACTGCTCGCCGCGCGACGTGACGCCCGAGGCGACGCGCGCCGTCTGCCAAAGGCTTGTGCCGGGCATTCCCGAGGCCATGCGCGCCGCGATGTGCAAAACCAACGCGCAGGGCGCGCTTTCCCGCGCCGTCGTAGGCATCCGCGGCAGGACGATGATCGTCAACGTGCCGGGCAACCCGCAGTCCGCGGCGGACAATCTCAACGCGGCCATCGACGTGATCGGCGCGGGCCTTGTCACGCTGCGCGAGGGCGTGTCCGAATACGACAGAAAGTGATTCCAGCAAGATTTGGCTTGACAAAACCGCCGTATCGCTTATAATAGCTAAGGTGTAAAGCAAAATGCCTTTACACCGGAGCGCGATATGGACAAACGTACCCGAACCGGGCTTCTGCTCGACTGCTACGGCGCGCTGCTCACCAAAAGGCAGCGCGCGATGATGCTTTTGCGCTTCGACGAGGACCTTTCCCTCGCGGAGATCGCCGAGCGCGAGGGCGTTTCGCGCCAGGCCGTGCGGGACGCGCTGGTTCGCGGCGAGGCTCAGCTCGAGGAATACGAGCAAAAGCTCGGCTTTATGGAGCGGGATATCGCGCTCGCGCGGGAGCTTCGCGCGCTTATGGAAAAGACGGCGGACGCGGCGGCCCGCGCTGAGCTCGCACGGCTGCTTGAAAGGATACAGGGCGATGGCGTTTGACAGCCTCTCTCAGAAACTGCAAAACGTATTCAGGAAGCTGACCGGCAGGGGCAAGCTTTCCGAAAAGGACGTGCGCGAGGCCATGCGGGAGGTCAAGCTCGCGCTGCTCGAGGCGGACGTGAGCTTTTCCGTCGTCAAGGATTTCATCAACGGCGTCACCGCGCGCGCGGTGGGCTCCGGTGTGCTCGAGAGCCTCACGCCCGGGCAGCAGGTCGTCAAGATCGTCAACGAGGAGCTGACCGCGCTCATGGGCGGCGCGAACGCGAAGCTCGAGTTCGGCTCGGCGACGCCCTCGGTCATACTGCTCGCGGGCCTTCAGGGCGCGGGCAAGACCACCATGGCCGGCAAGCTCGCGGGCTACCTCAAAAAGCAATACGGCAAATCGCCCCTGCTCGTCGCGTGCGACATCTACCGCCCCGCGGCCATAGACCAGTTGAAGATCGTGGGCGAGCGCGTCGGCGCGCCGGTGTTCGAGCGCGGCCGGGCGAACCCGGTGGAGACCGCGAAACTCGCCATAGACCACGCGCGGCGGAACCTGTGCGACCTTGTGATACTCGACACGGCGGGCAGGCTCCACATAGACGAGGCCATGATGGACGAGATCGCGGCCATTCGCGACGCGGTCCACCCCGCGGAAATCCTGCTCACCATAGACGCCATGACGGGGCAGGACGCGGTCAACGTCGCAAAAATATTCAACGAAAAGCTCGGCCTCACGGGCGTGATCGTCACCAAGCTCGACGGCGACACGCGCGGCGGCGCGGCGCTCTCGGTCAAGGCCGTGACGGGCAAGCCCATCAAGTTCAGCGGCACGGGCGAGAAGCTTACGGACATCGAGCCCTTCCATCCCGACCGCATGGCCTCGCGCATACTGGGCATGGGGGATGTGCTCACGCTCATCGAGAAGGCGCAGACCGCCTTCGATGAAAAAAAGGCCGTGGAGCTCGAATCGAAGCTTCGAAACGACGACTTCACACTCGAGGATTACCTCGACCAGATGGAGCAGATGAAGGACATGGGCTCCATGCAGGAGATACTCAACATGCTCCCGGGCGTTGACGCGTCGAAGCTGGGCGGTATGCAGGTCGACGAAAAGCAGCTCGCGCGCGCGCAGGCCATCATCCGCTCGATGACCCCGCAGGAGCGCAGGCGGCCGGACGTGCTCAACGCGGGCCGCCGCAAGCGCATCGCCAAGGGCAGCGGTACGAGCATACAGGAGGTCAACCGCCTGTTGAACCAGTATGAGGCCGGGCGCAAGATGATGAAGCAGTTCGCGGGCGCGGGCAAGAAAGGCTTCAAGAAGGGCGGAAGGGGAGGCTTTCCCTTCAAGTTTTAACGATACGACAGCGGTTCGCCGTTTTCGGATAAACTAAGACAACATCAGGAGGAAAACCAATATGGTCAAGATCAGACTTCGCAGGATGGGCGCCAAGAAGGCTCCGTTCTACCGCATCATCGTCGCGGATTCCCGCGCGCCGCGCGACGGCGCGTTCATCGAGGAGCTCGGTTACTACAATCCCCTCACCGATCCCGCCGAAGTCAAGGTGGACGGCGAGCGGGCGCAGTACTGGCTCAAGAACGGCGCGCAGCCCACCGACACCGTGCGCGGCCTGCTCAAAAAGAGCGGCGCGCTGCAGTGACGACGGAACCGTCGGCGAGGCAGACCATGGGAGAGCTGGTTAAGTTTATCGCGATGAATCTCGTGGATAAGCCCGAATTGGTCAAGGTTGAGGAAAAAGAGGGCGATAAGGCCACGATCATCGAGCTGAGCGTCGCGCCCGAGGATATGGGCAAGGTGATCGGCAAGCAGGGGCGCATCGCCAAGGCCATCCGCACGGTGGTGAAGGCGGCGTCCATCAAGGAAAACAAGAAGTACATCGTCGAGATCGTGTAAACATGGACGGCAGGGCGGAATACCTGCGCGTCGGGCAGATCGTCCGGCCGCACGGCATACGGGGCGCCGTGAAGCTCGCGCCCCTCACCAACGATCTCGCCCGCTTCCACGCGCTCGACGAGGCGTATCTCGAGGCGAAGGGCGAATACGTCCCCGTGACCGTTTCCGGCGCGGGGGTGAATCAGGGGAGCGTCACGCTGACGCTTTCCTGCGCTTGTTCGCGCGAGGAGGCCGAGAAGCTTCGGGGGCTCTACCTGTGCGTGGACCGCGCGCACGCGGTGAAATTGCCCGAGGGCGCGTATTTCGTGTGCGATTTGATCGGGTGCGAAGTGAGCACGTCCGGCGGGAAGCCGCTTGGCATACTCACCGAGGTGCTCGAGACCGGCGCGAACGACGTGTATCTCATCGAGGGCGAGAGGAAGCTCATGGTCCCCGCGCTCAAAAAGCTGCTGCGTTTGGTGGACACGGAAAACGGGCGCATCGTGCTCGATGAAGCCGTGCTCGAGGAGGTCGGCCTGTTTGAGGATTGACATACTCTCGATCTTCCCCGGTATGTTCGGCGGGGTGCTCTCGTCGAGCATGCTCGGCCGCGCGGCGGAAAAAGGGCTGCTCGAATTCCATCTGCACGACATACGCGCGTATTCCGATAACAAGCACCGCAACACGGACGATTATCCCTTTGGCGGGGGCGCGGGCATGGTCATGATGGCGCAGCCCGTCTACTCCTGCATCGAGGTGGTCGATCCCGGGCACGAGGCGTACCGCGTCACGCTTTCCCCGCGCGGCGAGGTCCTCACGCCCAAGCGCGCGAAGGAGCTCTCCGAAATGCCGCGGCTTTTGCTTTTGTGCGGGCATTACGAGGGCATCGACGAACGCGTGTCGTACGCCATGGACGCGGAGATCTCCATCGGGGACTATGTGCTCACCGGCGGCGAGCTGCCCGCGATGGTGCTCGTCGATTGCGTTTCGCGCTTCGTTCCGGGCGTGCTCGGCAGCGAGGATTCGGCCGGGGACGAGTCGTTTTCCGACGGCCTTCTCGAATATCCGCAGTATACGCGCCCGGCGAGTTTTCGCGGCATGGACGTGCCGGAGGTATTGCTCAACGGCAACCACGCGCTGATCGCGCGCTTCCGGCGGGACGAAGCCCTGAAGCTGACCTATGCGCGAAGGCCGGAACTGATCGAGGAAATACCGCTCGACAAGGCGGATAAAGCCCTGCTCGAGAGCCTGAAAAATCAGGCGAATCAAGGGAAATAAGCGCTTGCATTCCAAAAACCGCCGTGGTATAATGGCGGTCGGTACAGCGGGCGGTCCAATGTGGGCGGATGGCTCATAAGAACGTCTGTGAGGAAGGAGAACACAATGGCAGATATCATCAGGGAACTTGAAAAGGAACAGATCCGCACGGATCTTCCGCGGCTCGAGATCGGCGACACCGTCCGCGTCTACGTGAAGGTCATCGAGGGCAGCCGCGAGAGGCTGCAGAACTTCGAGGGCATCGTCATCAAGATCCAGGGCGGCGGCATACGCAAATCCTTCACCGTGCGCCGCGTTTCCTACGGCGTGGGCGTGGAGAGGACTTTCCCGTACAACAGCCCCCGCGTCGGCCGCATCGAGGTCGTGCGCCACGGGCGCGTGCGCAGGGCGAAGCTGTTCTATCTGCGCGAGCGTTCGGGTAAGGCCGCCAAGATCGTCGAGCGCATAGACGAGAAATAAGCAAAGCGATGATGAAGCCCCCGCGGCCACGGCCTCCGGGGGCTTTGCTTCAAATGGAGGGACGCCATGCAGATCCAATGGTATCCGGGGCATATGGCAAAAGCGCGGCGCATGCTCGAGGAGAACCTCGCGCTTATCGACGTCGTGGTGGAGCTTGCCGACGCGCGCGCGCCCGGGGCCACGCGCAACCCCGATTTCGACGCGCTGTTCGCGGCCAAACACAGGGTTATACTCCTCAATAAGAGCGACCTCGCCTCGCCCGCGGGGACGAAGGCATGGCTCGAAAGCTATCGCGCTTCCGGCGCGGCGGCGATGGACTTCGTCGCGACGAGCGCGCACAAGCGCAAGGCGGCGATATCGGCCATAGAAGCGGCAGCGAAAGAAAAGGTCGACAGGATGCGCGCGAAGGGCGTCATGAAAACCGTGCGCGCGATGGTCGTGGGCATCCCGAACGTGGGAAAATCCACCTTCATCAACCGCGTCGCGGGCGAAAACCGCGCGAAGGTGGGGGACAGGCCCGGCGTCACCAAGGGCAAGCAGTGGGTGAAGATCGGCCCCTACCTCGAGCTGATGGATACCCCCGGCCTCCTCTGGCCCAAGCTCGAGGACCCGGAGCTCGCAAAGCATCTGGCATACATCGGCTCCATCAACGACGATATCATGGACATCGAACAGCTCGCGGGCGACCTGCTCGCCGAGCTCAACGCGCGCTGCCCGAACGAGCTTGCCGCGCGCTATTGCGCGATACGCCCGGGCATGGCGCCGCAGGAACTGCTCGAAGCCGTATGCGTGAGCCGGGGCTTCCGGCTTTCCGGAAACGCGCTCGACACCGAGCGCGCGGCGCGCGTTTCCCTCGACGAGTTCCGCGCGGGGAAAATCGCCAAAGTGACGCTCGAGCTGCCGGAGGACGGGCGATGATCAGGCCTAAGGAACAGGAGCGGCTTTACGCCCTCACCCAAACGGAACGCGCCTTCTGGGCGCGGGGGGTGCTCCCCGCGGGCATGGACGAGGTGGGCCGCGGCCCGCTCGCGGGGCCCGTGGTCGCGGCCGCCGTCGTGCTGCCGCCGGAGCCGCTGATCGAGTTCATCAACGACTCGAAGAAGCTATCCGCCGTCAAACGCGAGAAGCTCGCAGCGCTCATCCGCGAGGAAGCGCTCGCTTACGGCGTGGGCTGGGTGTTCCAGGATGAGATCGACGAGATCAACATACTCAACGCCACGAAAAAGGCGTTTTGCGAGGCGTACGCCGCCATGGGGCGGCCCTGCTTCGACGCGCTCGTGGACGCCGTGAGGGGGCTGGATATCCCGGCCGCGCAGCATCCCATCGTGCACGGGGACGCGCTGTGCTACCTCATCGGCGCGGCGAGTATACTCGCCAAGGTCGAGCGGGACGCGTTTATGGCGCGGATGGACGAAGTCTACCCCGAATACGGCTTCGCGCGCAACAAGGGCTACGGCACGGCGGAGCACATCGCGGCCCTGCGCGCGTTCGGCCCGTGCCCGCTGCACAGGAGAAGCTTCATTAAAGGAATATTGGAGGGCGTATGACCGAGAAAACCGCGCGCGGCGCCGAGGGCGAAAAGCGCGCGCTGCTCCATCTGCAAAAAAAGGGCTACGAGCTTCTCGAACGGAACTACCGCGCGCAGCGCTGCGAAATAGACCTCGTCATGCAGCACGGGGAAACCACGGTCTTCGTGGAGGTCAAGACGCGAAGCTCGCCGCTCTTCGGCCTCGGGCGGGAGGCCGTCACGGGCAAAAAGCAGCAAAACCTGATCAAAGCGGCCACGGTTTACGCCGCGGACCACGGCCTGCTCGAGGCGAGCCTTCGCTTCGACGTGGTCGAGGTGGCGCTCCCTTCGGGCAAAGTTACGCATATCGAGAACGCATTTCCGGCATAATTGTTAATAAATACCGCAATATGGTGAGAAACTGACAGAAATATGGTATCCTATATACCTGCTCCATTATTGCGTTTTGAGGCGTTTATGAAAAAACTGTTTTCCCTCGCGCTTGCGCTTTTCCTGTTGTGCCTTTCACCCGCGGCGCTCGCGGCATCGACTCTCATCGACAACGGCGGCTTCGACGAGGTTTCCGGGGACGGATTGCCCGAGGAATGGAAGTACGAGGCATGGTATACGGAGGAGGCGCTCGGCTACGCGTCGGCCGAAACGCTCGAGGGTGAAAACGTCGCCCACATCTTCTGCGGCGCGGGCGGAAACGACGCGCGGCTCTACCAGACCGTCAAGGTCAAGGCGAACTCCCATTATAAGCTGACCTGCCGCGTCAAAACCGCGAACGTCGCGGGCGGCGCGGGGGCGAACATATCAGTCAACGGCTCGCTCGCCAAGAGCGAGGGCGTTTTCGGCACGAGCGGGGGCTGGGTCGAACTCGAGCTCGTCGGCAAAACCGCAAAAGGGCAGACCGAGCTTTCCGTTTGCGTGCGCGTGGGCGGCTACGGCGCGCTCTCCGAGGGCGAGGCGTGGTTCGACGACGTGCGCGTCGAGAAGCTTTCGGGCTATACCGGGGACGCGGCGGACTTCTCCGTCGCCTCCGTCGGGGAGGCCGAGGGCGAAACCGCGAACGAAACCGACATCCCAGGCATGGGCTACATGATGCTCGCGACGCTCGTAAGCGCGCTCGTGGCCGTCATAGCCTATCGCCGCTACATCGAAACGGACAGTTCCAAAGACCTCGCGCGCTCCGGCATGAGCGACGGCTTCTGGCTCGCCGTCATATTTCTTGCGGCGTTCCTGGCGCGCTGCGCGTTCTCGCTGATCTTCTACGGGCACTCGACGGACATCAACTGCTTCATGGCCTGGGCGTACAACCTCGCTTCGGGCGGCATAAGGAACTTTTATACCTCGGGCATGTTCGCGGATTATCCCCCGGGTTACATGTACATGCTCTTTCTCATGGGCAAGCTCGGGAGCATACTCAACTACGGCAGCGCGGGCTACGTGCTGATCGTCAAGATGCCGGGGATACTCGCGGACCTGCTCGCCGCCTACCTCGTTTACCGCATCGCGCGGCGCGCGGGCAAAAACGAGGATTCGCTCGACCCGCGCGCGGGCAGGCTGCCGCTCGCGCTGGCGGCCTTTGTCGCCTTCAACCCGCTCATGGCGTTCATCTCGGGCGGCTGGGGGCAGATCGACCAGATACTCACGCTGCTGCTGCTCGCGGTGATCTGGCTTTTCCTCGAGGACAGGCTCATACTCACAGGCCTCGTCTACGGCGTCGCCATCGTGACCAAGCCGCAGGCGCTTATGGTGGGCCCGCTGCTCGCCGCGGCGTATTTTTGCAAAGTGAGGGATCAGCGCTTCGTCAAGGGCTTCCTTCGGACCCTCGCGGCGGTCGCGGCCGCGTGCGCGGCGATTTTCCTCATCGCGCTGCCGTTCCGCAACGGGCAGGAGCCGCTGTGGTTTTTGAACAAGGTACTCGGCACGGCGACGAGCTATCCTTACGCGAGCGTAGAGGCGTTCAACCTTATGGCGCTCCTCGGCGGCAACTGGAAGGGCATAGACGCGCCTCTGCTCGGGCTTACTTACGCAACGTGGGGTACGATACTCATCGCCCTCTCGGTCGCCTTTTCGATCATACTCTACGCTTTTGAGAGAAAGCATGAGAAGCACGCGCTGACGCTCTGTACGGCATGGCTGATCGCCGCGCTGTTCACGCTCGGGCAGTATATGCACGAGCGGTATCTCTTCCCGGCGCTTCTGCTGCTGCTCGTCGCCTTCGTGTATTACCGCGACAGGCGGCTCGTCACCGCGTTCCTCTTAATGACGGTTTCCGCGCTCTTCAACGCCATGATGGCCTTCGTGATCGTCGATCATCAGCAGGCGCGCGGCATCATCTACGACATCGTCACCGCAGTCGGCTCGCTCATGAGCATGGGCGCGTTCGCGTACCTGACGTGGACGTGCTGCGGCATCGTGTTCCGCCGCGTGAAATTCCCGGCCTTCGCCGAGAAAAAACGCGAGGCGGAAGCGCTCACGCGCCTGCCCGAACCGGTCGACAACAAGCTCCGCTACACCGCGCGGGACAGGATCTATGTGCTTGCGCTCACCGCGGTCTACGGCGTGGTCGCGCTCGTCAACCTCGGCACGACCGTCGCGCCCGAAAGCTACTGGACAGGCTCCTTCAACGATACGGTGACCATCACGCTCGCGAGCGAAACCCGCGTCAAGGACATCCGCGCCTACGGCGGGCTGTATACGGGCACCGTGGAGCTTACCGGAGACGACGGCACGCTCGTCACCTATGTGGAGGACAACGGGGATATGTTCCGCTGGGCGCGCATCGGCGGGGATATCACAACCAAGACCATCACGCTCCGGGTCACTGTGGGCGAGGTGTGGTTCAACGAACTCGCGCTCTTCGACGAGCAGGGGAACTACATCCCCGCGACGGCGTCCGCGGGCGGCGAGGCGTTATTCGACGAACCGGATCAGGTGCCCGCGCGCGGCTCGTATATGTACGGCATGTATTTCGACGAACTGTACCATGCGCGCACGGCCTACGAGCACCTCAACGGCCTCAAGCCCTACGAGAACTCGCATCCGCCGCTCGGCAAGATATTCATCATGCTGGGCATCGCGGTCTTTGGCATGAATCCGCTCGGCTGGCGCATCGTGGGCGCGCTCTTCGGCGTCGGCATGGTGCCCATACTCTACGCCTTCGGCAAGCGTCTCTTTAAAAACAGCGAGTACGCGCTGCTTGTCGCGGTGCTTTTCGCGTTCGATTTCATGCATTACACGCAGACGCGGATCGCGACCATAGACGTGTACGGCGTGTTCTTCATCATACTGATGTTCTACTATATGTATCAGTATTTCGGCATGAACTTCTTCTCCGACGGCCTCAAAAAGACGCTCAAGCCCCTCGCGCTGGGCGGGCTGTTCTTCGGGCTGGGCGCCGCGAGCAAGTGGATCTGCATCTACGCGGGCGGCGGCATGGCCGTGCTGCTGCTCATATCGCTGCTCTGGCGCTACGCCGAATACTGCCGCTTCAAAAACAGCGGGGATGAGGCCCTTCGCGCGGCGGTCGCGCCATTTTGGAAAAACACCGTGCTCACGCTGCTCTGGTGCGTCGTGTTCTACATCGCCGTACCCGTCGCCATCTACCTGCTCTCGTACCTGCCGTACGTATTGAGCGTTTCACACTACGACCTCGAGGGCATCTGGGGCGTGCAGAAGTTCATGTACAACTACCACAGCACGCTCACGGCAACGCACGATTACCAGTCCCCGTGGTGGCAATGGCCGCTGATCCTGCGCCCGATGTGGTATTATGTCAATTACGACGTGGCCGAGGGTTATATCGGCACCATATCGGCCCTTGGCAATCCCGCCGTGTGGTGGGTGTGCTGCGTCGGCTCCGCGATGGCGCTCATCAAGCTCATCCGCGGCAAAATCGCGCCGGATATGACCTGGCTCGCGCTGTTCGTGGCGCTGCTCGCGGAGATTGCGCCGTGGGTGCTCGTCACGCGCTGCACGTTCATCTACCATTACTTTGCGAGCGTGCCCTTCATCATACTCATTACGGCCAACCTGCTCCGGAAGAAGGAGCAAAGCGATCCCGCCTGGGCGAAGGCGAAATGGATCTGGATGGGCGCGGCCGTCGCGCTGTTCATACTGTTCTATCCGGCCATCACGGGCGTGACCGCCCCCCGCGGGTATATCAAGCTGCTCGAGTGGCTGCCGAGCTGGACGTTCATGGGCTATTGAGCGAAATTGGGGAAAAGGGAATCGGATCACATGAAAAACGGCTTGAAAGCGACCATCTGGCAATTCGTCAAGTTCAACATCGTGGGCATATTGAACACGGGCGTGGATTTCGGCCTGTTCTACCTGCTTACGGATCTGTTCGGCGTCAACGAGCACGCCGCCAAGATCATTTCCTATACGGCGGGCATCGTCAACAGCTATGTGTGGAACACGATGTGGACGTTCCGCAAGGAAAAGAAGCGCACGCTGCGCGAAATGGCGCTGTTCCTGCTCGTCAACCTCGTTTCCCTCGGCGTCAACGAAGGCGTGTTCGCCCTGTGCAGCGGCCCGCTGGGCATCGATGTCAACCTCGTCAATCTGATACTCGCCTCCGGCGGCGCCGCGCTCGTGAACTTCGCGGGCAACAAGCTGATCGTGTTCAACAGGCCGAACTCGGAACCGGGGATCGGGGAAGCCGCCGGGGAAGCGGAGGCCGGAGAAGAAAAACCAGAATAACACGCGGAGGTATCGCCTATGCTCTCCCGCATCGCCAGCTACGGCCTCTCGGGGCTCGAGGGCTTTCTCGTGCGCGTGGAGGTCGATTCCGGCGGCGGCATACCGGCCTTCGAGCTCGTCGGCCTGCCGGACGCCGCCGTGCGGGAATCTAAGGAGCGCGTGCATTCGGCCATACGCAACTCCGGCTTCGCGTATCCGCAGGGCCGCGTGACGGTCAATCTCGCGCCCGCCGACCAGAGGAAGGAAGGCTCGGTCTACGACCTGCCCATCGCCGTGGGCATACTCGCGGCGACGGGGCAGCTCGACGAGAAGCTGACCGAGGGCTTCATGTTCCTCGGAGAGCTCGCGCTCGACGGCGGCGTCCGCCCCGTGGCGGGCATACTGCCTATGGTCATAGGCGCGTATAACGAACGCATCGCCTCGGTCGCGCTCTCGCCGGAGAACGCCGCCGAGGCTTCGTATATCGACGGAGTGCGGGTCGTCCCCGCGGCGAACCTGCGCTCCCTCGTAGCCATGTTGAAGGGCGGCGTGCCGCTCGAAGTTTTTCCGCCGCGCGGGTGGGATAACGCCCGCGTCGCCTATTCTTCCGATTTTTCGGATATCAAGGGCCAGCAGGGCGCAAAACGCGCCGCGGAGGTCGCGGTCGCGGGCGGGCACAACCTGCTGCTCGTGGGCACGCCCGGCTCGGGCAAGACCATGCTCGCGCGCAGCATCCCCTCGATATTGCCGGAACTTTCCTTCGCCGAGGCGCTCGAGATCACCAAGATCCATTCCGTGACGGGCGCGCTCAAGGGCAAGGACGGCATGGTTGCCGAGCGGCCGTTCCGCGCGCCGCACCACTCGGCCTCGGGCGTGTCGCTCATCGGCGGCGGCCCGAAGGCGCTGCCGGGGGAAATCAGCCTCGCGCACTACGGCGTGCTGTTCCTCGACGAGTTCCCGGAGTTCCCAAAGGATGTGCTCGAGGCGCTGCGCCAGCCGCTCGAGGACGGCTTTGTGACCATCGCGCGCGCGGCGGCGCGTTCGACCTATCCCGCGGATTTCATGCTCGTCGCCGCGATGAACCCCTGCCCCTGCGGTTTCTTCGGCTCGCGCGTCACGCCCTGCCGCTGCACCGCGCAGCAGATACTGCGCTACCGCAACAAAATCAGCGGGCCGATGCTCGATCGCATCGACATCCACGTCGAAATGTCCGAGGTGGGCTACGCGGACATCGCGGGCAGGAGCACGGGGGAGAAGTCGGAGGTCGTCCGAGCGCGCGTCAATGCGGCGCGGGCGCTGCAGGCCAGGCGTTATCGAAAGGAAGGGATACTTTTCAACGCACAGCTCACCAACCGTATGACGGGCGTGTACTGCGTGCTCGAACCCGAGGCCGAGGCGCTTTTGAAGAAGGCGTTTTCGACGCTCAAGCTCAGCGCGCGGGCGTATACGCGCATACTCAAGGTTTCCCGCACGATCGCCGATCTCGACGGCAGCGAGAACATACTGCCCGCGCACGTCGCGGAGGCGATCCAGTACAGGAGCCTCGAGAGCAAATATTGGGGGACGCTCAGATGAAACTCAGCGAGAAGGAACGGTATCTGTTCTGGCTCGGCGTGGCCAACGGGCCGGGCGCGGCGCGCTCGAGAAAGCTTCTCGAGGCCTTCGGGGACGATCCCAAGGCGGTTTTCGAGGCGGCGGCGCGCGGGGATCTGCACGAGCACATGAAGGGCGACGTGGCGGAGCTTATGAAGAAGCGCGCGAGCGAGCGCTACATCGAGCGCTGCCTCAAGCGGCTCGAGGAACTGGATGTGTCCGCGGCGACCATCGCCTCGCGCGCGTATCCGGAGCTGTTGAAGGAGATTTACGACCCGCCCGTGGTGCTCTATTACCGGGGCACGCTGTATCCGCAACTGCGGCTGCCCGTCGCGATGGTGGGCACGCGCGAGCCTTCCGAATACGGCAGGCGCGCCGCCGTCGAGCTCGCGCGCGCGCTCGCAGAAAGCGGCGTCTGCGTCGTGAGCGGCCTGGCGTACGGCATAGACCGCGCCGCCGCCGAAGGCGCGCTCGAGGCCAAAGACAGCGCGTATCCGACCATCGCGGTGCTGGGGAGCGGGCCGGACGTCGTCTATCCCGAGGCGAACCGCGACGTTTACGAGAAGGTCGTCGCGCGCGGCGCCGTCGTTTCGGAGTATATGCCGGGAACGGAGCCCAAGGCTATGCACTTCCCGATGCGAAACCGCATCATCAGCGGACTTGCGCGCGGCGTGGTCGTGGTCGAGGCGGGGGAGAAGAGCGGCGCGCTGATTACGGCGGACTGCGCGCTCGAGCAGGGCAGGGACGCCTTCGCCGTGCCGGGCAGGCTCACGGACCTTAAAAGCGCGGGCACGAACGCCCTTATCCGAAGCGGCATGGCGAAGCTCGTCCAGTCCGCGGCGGACATACTCGAGGAATACGGCATCGTAAAGCGAAAGGAGGAGAAGCCGGGCGTGGACACCGGGACGCTTTGCTTCGAGGAGGAGCTCGTCTACCGGCTGCTCGTGCCGGGGGAAAGGAGCTTCGACGAGCTGTGCGAGCTGAGCGGCCTTTCGGCGGCGCTGCTAAATTCAACCTTGACATCGCTGGAGTTTTCGGGAATAATTAAGCAATCGCCCGGACGGTTGTTCAGCCTGTAAGGCGTGTTTTCTTGAGTAAGTCTTTCTGGAGGTAAACAGATGGCGGATATGCTCGTCATCGTCGAGTCGCCCGCAAAGGCCAAGACGATCGGCAAATTCCTCGGCAGCAAGTACAAGGTGGTGGCCTCGAACGGCCATGTGAGGGATCTTCCCAAGAGCCAGCTCGGCGTCGATATAGAACACGGATTTGAGCCCAAGTACATCACCCTGCGCGGCCGGGGCGACGTGCTCGAGCGCATACGCAAGGAAGCCAAGGGCGCGAGCAAAATCTACCTCGCGACGGACCCCGATATGGAGGGCGAGGCCATTTCCTGGCACCTCGCCAACATATTGAAGCTCGATCCGAATTCCCAGTGCCGCATCGTGTTCAACGAGATCACGGCCAACACCGTCAAGAAATCCGTCAAGGGCGCGCGCTCCATCAACATGGATCTTGTGGATGCGCAGCAGGCGCGCCGCGTGCTCGACCGGCTCGTGGGCTATATGATCAGCCCCATACTCTGGTCGAAGGTACGAAAAGGCCTCTCCGCGGGGCGCGTGCAGAGCGTGGCGACGCGCATTCTGTGCGACCGCGAACAGGAGATCATGGATTTCGTGCCCGAGGAATATTGGCTCATCACGGCGCTGCTCCACGCCAAGGGCGTCAAAAAACCCATCGAGGCGAAGTTTTACGGCATCGGCGACAAGCGAAAGGAAATCCATACCGAGGCCGAGGCGGACGAGATACTCGCGCGCATAGAAGGGCGCGCGTTCACGGTGTCCGACGTAAAAATCCAGGAAAAGAGCCGCCACGCGCCCGCGCCGTTCACGACGAGCAGCCTCCAGCAGGAAGCTTCGCGAAAGCTCGGCTTCAACACGAAGCTCACCATGCTCGTCGCCCAGCAGCTCTACGAGGGCGTGGAACTCCAGGGCAGCGGCGTAACGGGCCTCATCACCTACATGCGCACGGACTCCGTGCGCATCTCCGAGGAAGCGCAGCAGGCCGCGCTCGAGCAGATCAAAACGCAGTTCGGCGCGCGCTATGTTCCGAATAAACCCAACGTCTACAAGGGGCGCAAGGGCGCGCAGGACGCGCACGAGGCCGTCCGCCCCGCGGACCCGGCGCTCGTCCCAGCGGCGGTTAAAGCCTCGCTCTCGCCGCAGCAGTTTAAGCTCTACAAGCTCATCTACGACCGCTTCATCGCGAGCCAGATGGCCGACGCTTTGATTGAAACCAACACCATCGCCTTCGACTGCAACGGTTGCACGTTCCGCGCCAACGGCGTGCGCACGCTTTTCGACGGCTATACCGCCATCTACACCGAGAGCCACGACGAGGAGCAGGAGAAGGACGTCGCCCTGCCCGAGCTCAAGGTTGCCGACGAACTCAGCCGGCAGGAAGTCGAAAAGGAGCAGCGCTTCACGCAGCCGCCGCCGCGCTACACCGAGGCGACGCTCGTCAAGACCCTCGAGGAGAAGGGCATAGGCCGCCCCAGCACCTACGCGCCGACGATTTCGACCATACTCGAGCGCGGGTATGTGCGCCGCGAGAAGAAGCAGCTCGTCCCCACCGATCTGGGCTTTATCGTGAACCAGATCATGAAGGACAATTTCACAGACATCATCGACATCAAGTTCACGGCGGACATGGAGAGCAAGCTCGACCGCATCAAGGACGGCGAGCAGGAGTGGTCCGGCGTCATCAGGGATTTCTACGGCCCGTTCGAGCAGAGCGTGGGCAGGGCGTCGGAAACCATTGAAAAGGTCAAGGTGCCGGACGAGGTGTCCGATATCCCCTGCGACAAGTGCGGGGCCATGATGGTCTACAAGATGGGGCGCTTCGGCAAGTTCCTCGCGTGCCCCAACTTCCCCGAGTGCCGCAGCACCAAGCCCATCGTCGAGAAGCTCGACGTCGCCTGCCCCAAGTGCGGCGCGGCGCTCATCAAAAGGAAATCCAAGCGCGGCAAGCCCTTCTACGGCTGCGAGAAGTATCCCGAGTGCGATTTCGTGTCGTGGGATAAGCCCGCTAAAGAAAAATGCCCCAAGTGCGGCGGCATGATGGTCAACAAGGTGGGACAGCGCGGCGCGTATACCATGTGCACCAACAAGGATTGCGCCCATGTGATCCGCCAGAGCAAAAAGGCGAACCGGGATGAAGAGCAGGAGTGAAACCCCTGCGGCGCGCGTCATAGGAGCCGGTCTTGCGGGATGCGAAGCCGCGTATCAGCTTGCTGAACGCGGCGTCAGCGTCTTATTGAGCGAGATGCGGCCGAAAAAGCGCTCCCCCGCGCATAAGACGGACGATTTCGCCGAACTCGTGTGCTCCAACAGCCTTCGGAGCGACCGCCTCGAGAACGGCGCGGGGCTCCTCAAGGAGGAGTTGCGGCGGCTCGGCTCGCTGATCGTCTCCTGCGCGGACGAAACGCGCCTGCCCGCGGGCGGCGCGCTCGCGGTGGACCGCGAAGGCTTCGCCAAGCTCGTAACGGCGCGCGTCAGAGAGCACCCGAACATCACGGTTGTCGAGGAAGAAGTGACAAAGCTTCCCGCGCCGCCCTGCGTCGTCGCGACAGGGCCGCTGACCGAGGGCAAGCTGCTCGAATCCATAGAGGCTTTCTTCGGCGAGAGCCTGCACTTCTACGACGCGGCGGCGCCCGTGGTCATGCGGGAGTCCCTCGACATGGAAAAGATCTTCGAGGGTTCGCGCTACGGCCGGGGCAGCGATTATCTCAACTGCCCCATGGACGAGGCACAGTATTTCGCCTTCGTGCGCGAACTCGTCGCGGCGAAAAGGGCGCCGCTTCACTCGTTTGAAACGCCCAGGGTGTTCGAAGGCTGCATGCCCGTCGAGGTCATGGCCGCGCGCGGTGAGCAGACGCTCGCCTACGGGCCGCTCAAACCCGTCGGCCTCGTCGATCCGCGAACGGGCAGGCGGCCTTACGCCGTCGTTCAGCTCCGGCGGGACGACGCCGCGGGCACGCTCTATAACATCGTCGGCTTCCAGACGAACCTGCTCTTCCCCGAGCAAAAGCGCGTGTTCGGCATGATACCGGGGCTGGAGCGGGCGGAGTTCGCGCGCTACGGCGTGATGCACCGCAACACCTTCCTCAATTCCCCGGGCAAGCTCGACATCTGCTTCCAGTCCGTCGCCAGAAAAGGATTGTATTTCGCGGGCCAGCTCACGGGCGTCGAGGGCTATGTCGAAAGCGCGGCGAGCGGCGCGCTCGCGGGCATCGACCTCGCGCGGCAGCTTCTGGGGCAGCCGCGCGTCGATTTTACGGGCAGTACCGCCATAGGCGCGCTCGGGCGCTATGTTTCGCAGTACGCGGGGCACGACTTCCAGCCCATGAACATCAATTACGGCATCGTCGAGGGGCTTGCGCAGCGCGTGCGGGGCAAGCAGGAAAGGTATGGCAGGATCGCCGCCCGCGCGCTGGAAACCATAGACGGGGTCCGTGCGATATTGTCGCGGGAATGCGAATAAAATGTTAAGCATTGTGAAAAAGGCTTACAGCGCAATGCGTTTATGCTATCATGAAGCCGATCCATACGAAAGGCGGAATACTTTATGCCCCTGATGGGAACGACGATCATCGCCGTAAGGCGCGACGGCAAATGCGCCGTCGCGGGCGACGGGCAGGTCACGCTGGGCGAGAGCACGATCATGAAGCACACCGCGAAAAAGGTGCGCAGGCTCTACCACGACAAAGTCGTCGTAGGATTTGCGGGCTCCGTGGCGGACGCGTTTTCGCTGTGCGAGCGCTTCGAGGCGAAGCTCGAAAAGTACAGCGGGAGCCTGCGGCGCGCCGCCGTGTCGCTCGCGCAGGACTGGCGCAGCGACAAGGCCATGCGCCAGCTTCAGGCCATGCTCATCGTGGCGGACGCCGAGGAGCTGCTGGTCGTTTCCGGCACGGGCGAGGTCATCGATCCGGACGACGGCATCGCCGCCATCGGCTCCGGCGGCATGTACGCGCTCGCCGCGGCCAAGGCGCTTTGCGGGAACACGGAGCTTTCCGCGCGCGAGATCGCCGGGAAGGCGCTCAAAATCGCCTCCGACATCTGCGTGTTCACGAACGGGAACATCTCGGTGGAGGAAATATGATGCTCACGCCGAAACAAATCGTCGAGGCTCTCGATAAATACATCGTCGGGCAGGACGACGCCAAGCGCGCCGTCGCCATCGCCCTTCGCAACCGCTACCGCAGGGCGCGGCTCGAGCCTGCGCTTCGCGAGGAGATCACGCCCAAGAACATCATCATGGTCGGCCCCACGGGCGTGGGCAAGACCGAGATCGCGCGGCGGCTCGCCAAGCTTGTCGACGCGCCTCTGGTCAAGGTCGAGGCGACCAAGTTCACCGAGGTCGGCTACGTCGGGCGCGACGTGGACTCGATGGTGCGCGACCTTGTGGAAGCCTCCATACGCCTGTGCAAGGACAAAAAGATGGAAGCCGTCAAACTCATAGCCGAGAGCGCGGCCGAACAGAGGCTCATAGACCTTCTCGTGCCCATCGAGCGCAGGAAGGCCGCGCACCCCGCAAACCCGCTGCAATTGCTGCTCGGCGGCGGCACGCAGAGCGAGCCGGTCGAGCTTACCGAGGAGGAGAAGCAGAGGCACCTGACCAGGCGCGAGGAGGTCGCGATGAAGCTCCGCGCGGGCCTGCTCGAGGAGGAGCTCGTCGAGATCGAGGTCGAGCAGAGCCAGCCGGGCAGCGACGCCATGCTCGCCATGGGCATCGACATCAACCTCAACGAGATGATGGCGGGCCTTCTGCCCGCAAAGAAAAAGAAGCGCCGCGTCAACGTGCGCGAGGCCAGGAAGATCCTCCGGCAGGAGGAGGCCGAGAAGCTCATCGACATGGACGAGGTCACGCGCGAGGCCGTCGAGAAGGCCGAGCAGGACGGCATCATCTTCATCGACGAGATCGACAAGATCGCGGGCGCGGAGCACGCGCACGGCCCCGACGTATCGCGCGAGGGCGTGCAGAGGGACATACTGCCCATCGTCGAGGGCTCGACGGTCAACACGAAATACGGCCCGGTCAAGACGGACTTCATGCTCTTCATCGCGGCGGGCGCGTTCCACGTTTCGAAGATTTCCGACCTCATACCGGAGCTTCAGGGCCGCTTCCCGATCCGGGTCGATCTCAAGGCGCTCTCGGTCGAGGATTACAGGCGCATCCTCTCGCAGCCCGAACACGCGATCATCAAGCAGTACGCGGCGCTGCTCGAAACCGACAACATACTGCTGGAGTTTACCGACGACGCGCTCGGGGCCATCGCCAAATACGCCTACAGCGCCAACGAGAGCGCCGAGAACATCGGCGCGCGGCGGCTGCACACGATCGTGGAAAACCTTCTGGACGACATCTCCTTCAACGCCGGCGGCGACCATCCGCTCGTCAAGGTGACGGTGGACGAAGCCTACGTGAAGGAGCACATGAGCCACAGGCTCGACGAACAAGACCTGCAAAAGTACATACTGTAACATGATCGTACGACGCGCGGCACAACTTTTCATATTGGCCATGCTGCTCTGCACGCTTTCCGGGTGCATGGCCTCCGCGCGCACGATGAACTTCTATACGCAGGACGAGCTCGACGCGCGCACAAGGGCCGTCTCCGCGCCCGTGGTCATAGAGATCACGCCGCTGCCGACGAAGCCCGCCACGCCCTTCGTGGCGACCCCGAGCCCGTCGCCCTCGCCGTCTGCTTCCCCGACGCCAACGCCTTCGCCGACGCCTTCCTTGGAACCCTCCGCGTCGCCGACGCCCGCGTTCACCGTGGAGGAAATCGACGACAGGAAGGCGTACCTCAACGCGGGCAGTGCGAATCTCCGGACAGGCCCCGGCACCGGGTACGACGTCGTGCGCGAGCTTTCCGAAAACGCGAAGCTGACCGTCACGGGAGAATCCGGCGAGTGGCTGCGCGTGAGCGCGGGGGAGTACGAGGGCTTCGTGCTCGCGGAATTCGTCGAGTACGGCTCCCCGCCCACGCAGAAGCCCACCGAGAAGCCTACGACGAAGCCGACCGCCACGCCCAAGCCGAGCGCGACCGCCACGCCCAAGCCGACCGCAACCGGGACGCCTTCCGCCACGGCCACGCCGGAGCCGACGGATACGCCGTCGGGCGGCGCGAACGATTATTTCACCGACGCCAACGGCTACACGGCGGACGAGCTTCTGCTCATCGCGCAGGTCGTGCACGAGGAGTCGAAGGGCACGTCGGTCGAGGCGCAGGCGGCCGTCGCAAACGCCATCTACAACCGCCTCAAGAGCTCTAAGTTCCCGGATACCGTCGAGGGCGTCATTTATCAAAAGAACCAATACACCGTCGTAAAAAGCAAGGAGCAGATCGCCGCTGTCAAGCCTTCGAGCAAGGCGGTGGAGGCCGTCATGCGGATATTCGTAAACGAGGATACCTTCCTTCCCGAGAACGTCATGTATTTCCGCGCGGCGAGCAAGGGCACGTACTGGAGCGCCAAATACGAATATTACGCGACCTACGGCAACAACTGCTTCTTCATCTACATAGGCTGACGGGGAGGGCCGCGTGTTCAACATCGTGCTCGTCGAGCCTGAAATCCCCGAAAACACCGGCAACATCGCGCGCACCTGTTCGGTGACGGGCGCGAGGCTCCATCTCGTGCGGCCGCTCGGCTTTTCGGTGGACGACCGTCATTTGAAGCGCGCCGGGCTCGATTACTGGAAGTATCTGGACATCGCGTATTACGATTCGTTCGCGCAAGTCGAGGCGGCGCATCCGGACGCGCGCTTCTTTTTGACATCGACGCACGCCGCGCGCTCCTACGCCGAGGCGGGCTACCGCGACGGGGACTTCCTCGTGTTCGGCAAGGAAACGGCGGGGCTGGGGGAAGATTTGCTCTCCCGCCGCGAAAAGGACGCCGTGCGCATCCCCATGCGGGATGACCGGCGCTCGCTCAACCTTTCAAACGCGGTTGCCATCGTGCTCTACGAGGCGCTCAGGCAGACAGGCTTTGCGCACATGCGCTAAAGCCGGCCCGCGGCGCGCGCGGAATCGAGAAAATAATGTTTTCGCGGGCTTTTTTCGCTTGACATGCCCCGGTCTTTTATATAAAATAACATTTGCGTGTTCTGCAGGATGGACGTTTGCGGCCGTTAGCCCCGGCAGCGGAATGAGATCGGTGCGGAGCCTCGAAACTTCATTCACCTTAGGAGGATCAGCCATGAAGACCTATATGGCAAAGGGCGAAACCCTCGAGCGGAAGTGGTATGTGGTTGATGCGGACGGTCTTGTGCTCGGCCGGCTCGCGTCCCAGATCGCCTCTATCCTGCGCGGGAAGAACAAGCCCATATATACGCCGCACGTCGACACCGGCGATTTCGTCATCATCGTCAACGCGGACAAAGTCGTGCTGACCGGTAAAAAGCTCGACCAGAAAAAGTACGTCCACCACACGGATTATCCCGGCGGATTGAAGGAGATCTCCTATCGCGACCTGATGGCCAGGAAGCCCGAGTTCGCGGTATACGAGGCCGTCCGCCGCATGTTGCCCAAGGGGCCGCTCGGCCGCAAGATGCTCAAGAAGCTTCGCGTTTACAGGGGAGCGGAGCATGTACACGCCGCGCAGATGCCCGAAGCGCTCACGCTCAAGTAACGGGAAGGAGATTTGATTATGGCAACGATTACCCAGTATCTCGGAACCGGAAGGCGCAAGTCCTCCGTTGCCCGCGTACGTCTCCTGCCCGGCACGGGCAGCATCACCGTCAACAAGCGCGACCTCGAGGAGTATTTCGGCCATGAGACGCTCAAGATGATCGTCCGCGAGCCGCTCGTGCTGACCGAGGCCCTCGCCAAGTTCGACATCATCGTCAACGTGCACGGCGGCGGCACCACCGGCCAGGCCGGCGCCATCCGCCACGGCATCGCGCGCGCGCTCATCGTCGCGAACCCCGAACTGCGCCCCGCGCTCAAGAAGGCGGGCTTCCTCGCGCGCGATCCGCGCATGAAGGAGCGCAAGAAGTACGGCCTCAAGGCCGCACGCCGCGCGCCGCAGTTCTCCAAGAGATAATTACCACATTATCAAAAGTGCCCGTATTCAGCCTGTTTCAGGCCGGATGCGGGCTTTCTTATTATGAATGACGACGGTTCGTCGGGGCGTTTCAGCTTTCCAGCCTTTCCCGGAGCGCCGTGAGGCTCCGGTTCATCCTGCGCACGGTGGAGAGCGCCTGGTCGCGCCCGTCGCCGCTGAAGCCTTCCAGAAGCGTCGAGAAAATCACCTCGAAGTCGATGTCGCACCAGCGCGCGTACTCGTTGCCCTTCGGGGTGAGGGCGATGCGCACGCAGCGCGTGTCCTTCCTGTCCCGCACGCGCTTGACGAAGCCCGCGGCTTCGAGGCGCTTGAGCGACACGCCCGCGCTCGCCTTGCTGACCTGCAATTTCTCGGCAAGTTCGTTCTGCGTGGGGTTTTGCAGTTCGCGTATCGCGAAGAGCATCTGCGGCTGGCCGGGATACAGCCCGTACTTGCTCAGCATCCTCTGCATGCAGGCGTTGTAGGTATGGAACAGCGAGCGGAACTCCGCGCCCGTTTCGTGGTAGATGCTGCTCTGCGCCATAAAATCCTTTCCCCAAACGGCGAATTCTATATATCAAGTATGGGACTGCTGGAAAAACTTGTCAAGCATAAAGTAAGTCGGTTTATTGACCATTTTGTCGCATGGCGACCGCGCTTAAACGATTAAGTGTTTTTTATTGCGAAAGAACGCGAATCATGCTAGAATTTAAGCTGCGCAAGAATGCGAAACTATTGAAAGAGGACGGAACATGGGCAGGATAGACTGCGAGAGAATCATCAAGCGCATGGAGGAACAGCTCTCCGGCACTTATCAGATAGAACTCCACCAGGCGACGACGGTGCAGCTTCACAACGCGCTTGCCGAGGCCGTCATGATGGAGATCGCGCCCGCCTGGCGGGAGAGCCGCAGGGCGCACGAGAGCGTGCGCCGGGCCTACTACATCTCGGCCGAGTATTTGATGGGGCGCATGGTGTTTTCAAACCTGTATAACCTTGGCATACTCGAAGAGATGGGCGCGCTTCTTCGCGCGCGCGGGGCGGACATCCGCCGCATGGAGGAAATCGACGACGCGGCGTTGGGCAACGGCGGTCTGGGCAGGCTCGCCGCTTGTTTTTTGGACAGCGCCGCCGCGCACGACCTGCCTCTGGACGGTTACGGCCTCCGCTATAAATGCGGCCTGTTCAAACAGGCCTTCGAGGACGGCTTCCAGATCGAGAGGGCGGACGACTGGCAGCGCTTCGGCGATCCCTGGAGCAAGCGTCGGGACGACAAGACCGTCGTGGTGAGCTTCGCGGACCAGCAGGTGCTCGCGGTGCCCTACGACATGCCGATCATGGGCTACGGCACGGCGAACATAGGCACGCTGCGCCTCTGGCAGAGCGAGCCGCTCGAGGAACTCGATTTCCGGCTTTTCAACGAGCAGGAGTACGCGCTGGCCGTGCGCGACAAGAACGCCGCGGAGGACATCACGCGCGTGCTCTATCCCAACGACAGCACGCCGGCGGGCAAAAGGCTCAGGCTCAAGCAGCAGTACCTTCTTTCGAGCGCGACGCTGCAGGACGTCATCCGCCGCTACAGGCGCGTGCGCGGCGGCGACCTCGCGGGCTTCGCGGCCCACTGCGCGGTGCAGATCAACGACACGCACCCGACCGTGGCGATCCCGGAGCTGATCCGGCTGCTCATGGCCGAGGGCATGGGGTTCGACTCCGCGCTCAACATCGTGCGCAACACCTTCAATTTCACCAACCACACCATCATGGCCGAGGCGCTCGAGCGCTGGGACGCGGACTTGTTCCACAGCGTGGTGCCTCAGCTTACGGATATCGTCCTGCGCGTCAACGGCGCGCTCAACGACGAGCTTCGCGCCGCGGGCGCGGGGGAGGAGCGCAAGCGCCGCATGCAGATCGTGCGCGACAACACGTTCTTCATGGCGCCGCTGGCGATCTACGCCTCGAGCTACGTCAACGGCGTGGCGCGCATCCATACGGAGATACTCAAAAACGACGTGTTCTCCGATTGGTACGCGGTCTATCCGCAGCGTTTCCAGAACAAGACCAACGGCATATCGCAGCGCCGCTTCCTGGGCCTGTGCAATCCCGAACTGACGGGACTTCTCGCCGAGCGCATCGGAGACGGCTTCCTGAGCGACCTCAACCAGATCGGGCGGCTTCGCGAGCAGATCGACGACGATCTCGTAGAACGCTTCCTGGAGGTCAAGCGCCAGAAGAAGCGCCAGCTCGCCTCGGCGGTGCTGCGAAACGAGGGCGTGTCCCTGCCGACGGATTTCCTTTACGACGTGCAGGTCAAGCGCATGCACGAATACAAGCGCCAGCTCATGAACGCGCTCTCGATCATGGACATCTATTATTCCATCAAGGACGGCGCCCTTCGCGACTTCACGCCCACGGTATACCTGTTCGGCGCGAAGGCGGCGCCGGGCTACATGCGCGCCAAGTGCGTGATCAAGTACATCAACGAGATCGCCAAGCTCGTCAATTCCGACCCCGCGATGAAGGACGTGATGCGCGTCGTGTTCGTGCAGAACTACAACTGCTCCTACGCGGAGCATATCATACCCGCGGCGGACGTTTCCGAGCAGATATCGCCCGCGGGTACGGAGGCTTCCGGCACGGGCAACATGAAGCTCATGCTCAACGGCGCGGTGACGCTGGGCACCTACGACGGCGCGAACATCGAGATCGTCGAACAGGCGGGCCTCGACAACAACTATATCTTCGGCGCGCGCGTCGAGGACATCGTCCGCGTGCGGCCAAGCTACAACCCCAAAGGCATGTACGACGCCGACCCGCGCATCCGCCGCGCCATGGACACGCTCGTGGGCGGCGCGCTTTCCGATTCCGGTACGGGCTCGTTCTGCGAAATCTACAATTCGATCCTCTACGGCGCGAGCTGGCACGCGCCCGACCAATACTTCACGCTGCTCGACCTGATGCCCTACATCGACGCGAAGCTGCGCGTCAACCGCGATTATCAGCACGCGCAGGCTTTCGGGCGCAAGTGCCTCCTTAACATCGCGAGCGCGGGCATGTTCTCCTCCGACCGGGCAGTCAAACAGTACGCCGAGGAAATCTGGCACCTGCCGCGCGTCAGGCTCGGCGAGAGATAAACACGACCGTATAAGCGAGGCTTTCATGAAAAAGATCGGCATCATCGGCTTCGGCAACCTGGGCAGGGCGTTCGCGACGGGCATCCTCAGCCGCGGCATATTCGCGCGGGAGGACGTGCTCGTCTGCTCGAAGTCGGATTCGACGCTCGCCCTTGCCCGGGAACGATTCGGACTGTACGCGACCTCCGACGTCAGCGAGGCCGTTTCCGCCTGCGATTATCTGTTCCTTTCGATCAAAAAAAACGTTTTTCTCGAGCTCGCGCCGTCCATTGACAGGAAGAAGCTTGCGGATATGATCATCATCAGCTGCATGGCCGGCTTCACCGTCGCGCAGATCAACGGCGCGCTCGGCTTCGGCGCGCGCGTCGTGCGCGCCATGCCCACGCTCGCCATCGCGGAAGCCGACGGCATCGTCGCCTACACCAAAACGGACGACGAAAAGATATCTTCCATGTTCCGCGCGCTGGGGTTCGCCTTCGAGGTGGAGGAGGGCGACATCGAGAAGGTCACGGTCTACGCCGCGTGCGGACTGGGCTTCGCGGCATATCTGCTCGACGCCTACGTACGCGCGGGCGTCGCGCTCGGCTTCGACGAGGCGACGAGCAAGAAAATCGCCGAGATGGATTTTGCCTCGGCGATCGCGCGTTCGGACTATAAAGCCACCATGGCCGAGGTCGCGACTAAGGGCGGCGCGACGGAATATGGCTTCGCGCATATGACAAAAAACGGCGTGGACGCGAACATCGCCTCCGCCCTCCTGGCGACGCACAGGCGGCTCATGGGCGAGCCGGGAGAATGAGCGGCGCGCATAGATTCGGCAATCTGCCGGGCGGGGCGGTTATCTGACCTGCCCCGTTCCTTTTATGACGTATTTATAGGCGCAAAGCTCCCCGAGCCCCATGGGGCCGCGCGCGTGCAGCTTCTGCGTCGAAATGCCCATCTCGCAGCCCAGGCCGAATTCGCCGCCGTCCGTGAAGCGCGTGGAGGCGTTGACGTAGACCACCGCGCTGTCCACGCGCGCGGCGAATTCCCGCGCAGCGGCATCGTCCGCCGTCACGATGGCGTCGCTGTGGCGCGTGGAGTGCTTTTCGATGTGCGCGATCGCGCCGTTCAGATCGTCCACGACCTCCACGGCAAGGATATAATCGAGGAACTCCGTGTCGAAATCGTCCGCTCCGGCGGACGTCCCCTCGATAAAGCGGGCGGCTCTTTCCGAAAGCCGCAGCTCGACGGTCTGTTTCCCCTTCGCGCTCCGCTCGTCCGCGAGCCTTGCCCGCAGGCGGGGGAGGAAAGCCGCCGCGATGTCGCGGTGCACGAGGCAGACCTCGCAGGCGTTGCACACGCTCGGGCGGCTGCATTTCGCGTTTTCGACGATGGAAAGCGCCATATCGACATCCGCGGCTCTGTCCACATAGATGTGGCAGACGCCCGTGCCGGTTTCGATGCAGGGTACAGTCGCGTTCTCGACGCAGGCGCGGATCAGCGCCGCGCCGCCCCGGGGGATCAATAAATCGATTTGCCCGCTTGCCGTCATCAGCTCCCGCGCGCTTTCGCGGGAGGTATCCTCGACGAGGTTCACGGCGTTTTCCGGCAGCCCCGCGTCCCTGAGCCCCTTCCTCAGCGCGCGCACGATGGCTTGCGCGCTCCGGAAAGCCTCCTTGCCGCCGCGCAGCACGCAGCTTGAGCCCGCCTTGATCGAGAGCGCCGCGGCGTCCGCCGTGACGTTGGGCCTGCTCTCGTAGATGATGGCGACGACGCCGAAGGGTACGGACGTCTTTTCGATGACGAGGCCGTTGGGCCGCTCAACGCGGGAAAGAACGCGCCCCACGGGGTCGGGCAGGGAGATCAGCTCCCGGATGCCTTCGGCCATGCCGCGGATGCGCGCGGGGTTGAGCGCGAGCCGGTCGAGCATGACCTCGCCGAGCGTTGCGCGCGAAGCCTCTATGTCGAGGGCGTTCGCCGCAAGTATGCTTTCGGCGTCGTCCGGCAAAGCGTTTGCCATCGCCGCGAGCGCGCGGTTTTTCGCGTCCGTATCCGCGAGGGCGAGCGCGGCTTTCGCCGCGACGGCGTCCGCGATGATTTCCCTCGTGGTCCTCATGCCCGCCTCCTGCCGGCGAAGCGCGTGCCCACGGGCTTTCCCCCGACGATGTCGTAGAGCTTGGCCGGGTCGTTTCCGTTGGCGATGATCATATCCCCGCCGGCCTCGCCCACGATGCGCGCCGCCCTGAGCTTGCTTGCCATGCCGCCGGAACCGAGGCCGCTGCCGCTGCCTCCGGCGAGGGCCTCTATTTCGGGCGTGATCTCTTTGACCTCGGGGATCAGCCGCGCGGCGGGATCGCGCCGGGGATCGGCGGTGTAAAGGCCGTCTATGTCCGATAGCAGTATCAGCAGATCCGCGTCCGCGAGCCTTGCCACGATGGCCGAGAGCGTGTCGTTCTCGCCGATGGTGTTCTCCACGCCGATCTCGTCCGTGGCGACCGCGTCGTTCTCGTTGACGATGGGCAGCGCCCGAAGCTCGATGAGGCGCGAGAGCGTGTTCTTGACGTTCTCCCGGCGGCAGTTGTTGTGTATGTCGTCGCCTGTGAGCAGCACCTGCGCCACCGTGTGGTTGTACTTGGCGAAGAGCCGGTCGTAGGTGTACATCAATTCGCACTGGCCGACCGCGGCGGCCGCCTGCTTGGTGGGCATGTCGGCGGGGCGGCCGGGCAGCATCAGCTTGCCCACGCCCATGCCGATCGCGCCCGAGGATACGAGTATCAGCTCGTGGCCCGCGTTCTTCAAATCGCTGATGACCTTGACGAGCAGTTCGACGTGCCGGATGTCCAA